>Ga0098045_1000306_pt1 | contig 20433 bp, 19 predicted proteins | sample 11_taG_FD_77071 | JGI IMG/M metagenome (GOLD analysis project Ga0098045, IMG submission 77071) | Marine viral communities from the Subarctic Pacific Ocean - 11_ETSP_OMZ_AT15265 metaG | ecosystem: Environmental > Aquatic > Marine > Oceanic | place: Pacific Ocean | collected 2015-01-16 | reverse complement strand
GTTTCCAACATGGGGAATCTTGCTACTAGGGCAAGGGTAGGTCAGCTTCCAGAAGGAAGGGTTACAATCCCTGGAGTTGGAAGTGCTGTTTTGAACGTGGCAAACATTGCTGGAAAGAAAATGGCGTCCAGTCTTATGAAGACGATTGCTGGCGATGCTCCCACAATGAAGGATGGAAAGGTTTCTTATGGGACCACTGTTGTCACGGATAGTGGAACTGGCTCCGCTACCAGCTATGGTAACATTGCGGGTGTTGTAGAGGGCGGTCGCTATACAGGCAGGGGTGATTTTGACCCTGACTTGACTGTAACTGGTCCTGTTGTGGCGGCAAAGCCAACTAGAACTACAGGTGATGGTGGTGATGCAAGTCCAACTCCTGCACCTCCACCTCCTGTTGTACCTTCTGATCTTAGCGCCGCTGCCAGAAGAAAGCGTGTTGCAACACTAGGCGCTGGTTCTGGAACTGCTGCACAAAGAAAGTTCTTTGGGTGAAGCTTGATTACAAACCGCCCGGTCCTGTAGCCAAGGCGTTTATGAAAGACAGATCATTTGTCAGGGGCATCCGTGGTCCGGTTGGCTCTGGCAAATCTGTTGCTAGCTGCATGGAATTGATGCGTATAGCTGTTACTCAGTCCCCTAATCAGCAAAATGTACGCAGAACACGTTTTGCGGTTATCAGAAACACGAATCCGCAGCTAAAAACCACTACGATCAAGACATGGCGTGACTGGTTTTCCGATGATATTGGCAGATTTGTCTGGTCTCCACCATATACGCACAATGTTAACTTTGCTTTAGGCGATGGAACTACTGTTGAATCCGAAGTCATCTTCTTGGCTTTGGATAAACAAGAGGATGTTAAGAAGCTTCTTAGTCTTGAGTTAACTGCTGTGTGGATTAATGAGGCCAGAGAGATCCCAAAAAGCATTGTTGATGCTTGTACTATGCGTGTAGGTCGTTTCCCTTCGATGAGGGATGGTGGCCCTAGCTGGTATGGCGTAATTATGGACACAAATAGCCCAGATGAGACCCATTGGTGGGCAATCATGTCTGGAGAGGCTCCTGCTCCTGAATATATGTCCTCAGAAGAAAAAATGTTGCTTGTGAAGCCAGATGATTGGGTCTTTTACTCACAACCGGGTGCTATGAAGGAAGTAAAAGACAGAGAAGGCAACATAACTGGTTACGAGAAGAACTCAAAAGCGGAGAATCAGGGAAACATACAAGCTGATTATTATGACAAGATCATCCTTGGCAAAGCTCCTAGCTGGGTAAAGGTATATGTTCTCAACCAGTATCAGGCGCTTCTTGATGGCAAACCTGTATACCCATCTTTTAGAAAGGAATCTCATGTTTCGAAGTCACCCATCGAACCCAAAGTCGGTTCAGAAATTATCGTTGGCATTGATTTCGGCAGGACGCCGTCAGCTGTATTCACGCAGCAACTCCATTCGGGCAAGTGGACGATCTTCCATGAAGTCATCGGACAAGATATGGGAGCCGGAAGGTTCGCAGACATCCTCAAAAGAGAGATAGCCAAGAACAAGTGGGAGGGCTTTGACTTCAAGTTTGTAGGCGATCCGGCAGGAAACCAGATGGCTCAGACCTCAGAGACTACACCGTTTATGATATTGAGGGCTGCTGGCATTAATGCTCACCCTGCGCCTAGTAATGACAGGATTATGAGAGTCGAAGCTGTTGAAGGCGTTCTTAACAGGATGGTTGATGGATACCCATCACTTACTGTAAGCCCAACTTGTACAGTGCTTATTAGCGGATTTGAGGGTGGCTACCAATACAAGCGCCAGTATCATATGGGTAGTGAGAAATATGAAGAATCTCCAAGCAAGAACAGATTCTCTCATCCGCACGATGCGTTACAGTATGCTTTTTTAGGTGGTGGTGAGGGTCGTAGAGTGATTGTCGGTGTAGGTAATCTTCCTTCCCCCGCAACTGTAGAGAGAGCAGGAAACCCTTTTCAGCGTCAAAAAGCTAGGAATAGACGCACAAGGTTCTCAAGAGCGATATGAAGCTCATAGTTTGTTTTGAGGGGACTGATAACATTGGTCCTTGGAGACTTTTTACCGCCCATAGGCCCCAGTTTGGTCATGTGTTTATTATCTATTACGATGTAGATAATGAGATATGGATAAAGTTTGAATGTGCCAGCCAGCGCTTTGTGATAGATACATATAAAGGGGAAGACGCTGATTGGCTTGTCGGATACTTGATTGAGAACTGTATCTGCTTAGACTGTGAAACCGAGCATACCGTTATATATGCTCCCAGATTTACTTACTGCGTAAGCATAGCAAAGCATTTTGTTGGGATAAGAAGTCCTTGGATATGCACACCATATCAGCTTTATTGTGAATTGATTAAGAAAGGCGCTAAGCGCATTTTTGAGCAGAAGTAGGAGATTACTATGGGTTTTATGTCACCTAGAAGTCCTGGCCCTGATCCAGAGCTTGAAAAGCAGAGAGCTGCTGAAGAAGAGCGCCTTGAAGCCGAAAGGCAAGCTGAAGAGCGCCGTAAAGAAGATGCAGAGCGTAAACGTAAGGCTAACCTTGTTGGGCAAAGAAGCTTACAGGATGAAGAGATTGGCGGCTTTACAGGTTTCCGTACACAGAAAAACATGGGCAAGTCCATACGATATTAAGGAGTCGACATGAGTCCGTATTCAGCAGGTGACGCTAGTCCAGAAGCCCCATCATCCAATAAAGATTCGGATGAGATCAAACGTGTAATGTCACGTTACAAAAAGGCAAAGTCGCGTTGGAACTCTTGGACTGATCTATGGGAAGAGATGTATGACTACGTTCTTCCTCATCGTGAAAGCTTTTTTCAGGAATCCCCTGCCGCTAGGCGCACAGAGAATATCTATGATGAAACTGCTGTAGTTGGCCTTCCTAAGTTTGCATCAAGATTGCAGCTTGGGTTCTTTCCCCCAAATGGCAGAGCTTTCAAGCTTATGCCGGGGCCAGAGTTTCCAAAAGAACAAGTAACTAAAGGTCTTTTGCAAGAGCTTGATCGTATTACAGATCTTTTCCATGAGGGCCTACGCAACTCAAACTTTAATGCTGAATTGCATGAAGGGTTGCAGGATCTTGGAATGGGTACAATGAACCTTCTTTGTGAAGAGGGTCGTTTTGTTGGTGATCTACACTTCACTTCTGTACCCCCAACCAACTTGGCTTTGATGTCAGGTCATATGGATAGAGTCAGCGATTGGTTCCGCTGGATGTATGATTGCGACATTACAGAAGTAAAGCATCGTTATCCTGATGCTAAGTATTCTGAGAAGATGAAGGAAATACAAAAGCGTGATCCTTCTAGGAAAACAAGAATCGTTGAAGCAACGATGTATGACACTCAGAACAAGTTTAAGGATGAGTATACATATTACCTTATATCCGAAACAGATGATGAGATTCTAATTAAGAAAACCTTGAAGGGAAGAGGATCTGTTCCTTGGATTACAACACGCTGGTCTAAATCAGGCTTTGAAGTATGGGGTCGTGGTCCTGTTCTGCAAGCTATGCCAGCCATCAAAACACTTAACCTTACAGTGCAGCTTATTCTTGAAAACGCTGAGATGGCGATTGCAGGGTCGTACATTTATGATGATGATGGTGTATTCAACCCAGACAACATAACTATACAGCCGGGAACATTTATTCCAAGAAGCCCCGGATCATCTATCGACACATTGCAGTCTGCTGGAAGATTTGATGTGGGCCAGCTTATTCTCGATGATATGCGCCGCAATGTTCGTAAAGCCCTCTTTATAGATGAGCTTGATACACGTCCCAATGCTAGAACGCCTCTTTCAGCTACGGAAGTCTCTGAGCGCCTAGCTGATGTATCTAGAGATATGGGTGCTGTAGCTGGCCGTATGCAGAAAGAGTTTTTGCAGCCTCTTGTTGAGCGTATTGCAAAGATCTATTCGGATCAGGGATTGATTGATATTCCTAAGATTGATGGTCGTGAGTTGCGGATTGTACCTGTCTCTCCCTTACTGAGGGCGCAAGATCAGCAAGATGTGTCTGATTTTGTCAGGTTCCAGCAAACTGTAGCATCTACTTTTGGCCCAGAAATTACTCCCGTCCTCTACAATCAAGAGAAAGTTGTGCAGTACCTTGCAGCTAAGTTTGGCATTATGGAAGAACTCTTGGCTGACCAAAGCCAAGTAGAGCAGAATGTACAAACAATGCAGCAGATGATGCAGCAGCAAGGACCGCAACAATGAAGGAGAAGATAAATGTCTCGATTGATGGCAGGGGATACAGCAAGGAAGTTGACAAAGATCTTAATAGCAAAGCCTACGCTCTGTTTGGCTCGGGGATTGGAAGAGACTTCTTATCGTACTTGGAATCTATCACGACAAATAACGTCTACCCTGCTGGGGTGGGAATCGAAACTCTAGCCCATGCTGAAGGCTCAAGATGGGTTGTAGCTGTTATTAAGGGCCGCTGTGAACAAGGAAGGAAGCAAGGCGATGGCTAAACCCTCTAATCCAAGTTTGTATGCAAGAGCAAAAGCTATTGTGAAAGCAAGAGTAAAGAAATGGCCCAGCGCATATGCAAGCGGCCAGCTTGTGCAGCAGTATAAAAGGATGGGCGGTAAGTACAAATGAGCCTGACCAAATGGTTTAATGAAAACTGGGTAGATATCTCCACTAAGAAAGATGGCAAGCACCCTAAATGTGGTCGCAAAATGGGTGATGGCAGAAAGTACCCAAAATGTGTACCAGCAAGTAAAGCTGCCAGTATGAGCAAAAGTGAGAAGGCTTCTGCCACCTCTAGAAAGCGCAAAACAAATCCTAGTGGTGGCGGTAAAAAGCCAACATATGCGAGGACATAATGTCTAAAACACCAGCATGGCAAAGAAAAGAAGGTCAGAGCAAGTCCGGCGGTTTGAATGAAGCTGGTCGCAGATCTCTAAGGCGTCAGGGCAAAAACATCAAACGTCCTGTATCTGCCAAGCAAGCCAAGAAATCACCAAAAGCAGCAGCTAGACGCAGATCATTCTGTAAGCGTATGATGGGTATGAAAAAGAAGCTTACATCTAAAAAGACGGCTAATGACCCTAATAGTCGTATTAACAAAGCACTTAGGAAATGGGATTGTTAAATGGAACAAGAAGCAGTAACTCAAGAAGCTGAAACCCAAGAGGTTCAGGCTCAAACGGAGCAGGAGCAACCTCAAGAACAAGTAGCAGAAAGACCTGATTGGCTTCCTGAGAAGTTTGATAGGCCAGAAGAGCTTTCTAACAGCTACAAGGAACTTGAGAGAGCTTTCTACACCAGAAAAGAAGATTTAAGAAATCAAATTGTCGAAGAGCTTAATGCAGAAGCCTCTAGCGCAGCCCCAATCAGTCCAGCAGATTATGAAGTTAATGTTCAATCGCCAGATGGCGTTGAGCTTAACATTGATGAAAATGATCCGCTTCTGGATTGGTTTCGTGATAAGGCTCACAATTACGGAATGTCGCAAGAAGAGTTTGATGGCCTAATTAACGAGTGGGCTGCTATGGACTCTAATCGTGGTCCAGACTGGAACGTAGAGTCTGAGCAGCTTGGAGAACACGCAGAGAGAAGGCTTGAGCGTGTAGATTCTTGGGCTGGCAAGAATTTGTCCGAAGAAGCTTATAATGTGTTTGCCAATGTCCCGGCATCTGCTGGCATGGTTCAGCTATTTGAAGAGCTTATGGAACTAAATGGTCAACCACAGTTTAACATGATTAGCCAGACTGAGTTTCAAGAGACTCTTAGCATTGATGATTTGCGTAATATGCAACAAGATCCTCGATACTGGAAAGGTAATGATCCGGCCTTTGTCGAAAGAGTTAAGGCTGGATTTGCTCAGTATTCGAGAAATAAGGGATAATGTGAATTAACAGTAAGATCATTATCTGCCAACTTACGTTTACTTGAAGGCCCAATTAGTTAAGGACAACCGAAAGGCCCAGCGCTAGTGGACAACCAGATAGGAAACAAACCTTTGACTTTAACAGCTTTTAAGGAGCATTGAGATGGCTACACCAACTATCTCCACCTCCTTTATCGAGGAGTTTGAATCCGGCGTCCACATGGCGTATCAGCGCATGGGTTCAAAGCTTCGGAACACTGTTCGTACACGCAATGGCGTGAAGAACAAGACTACGTTCCAGAAAATCGGTAAAGGCGTAGCGACTACCAAGGCGAGACACGGAAATATCGCCCCCATGAACCTCACTCACACAAACGTAAATGTGACCGTTGAGGATTATTTTGCTGGCGAATGGATTGACGATCTGGACCAGCTTCGTATTAACCACGATGAGATGATGGTTGCTCAGCAGTCTGGTGCTTACGCACTTGGACGCAAAACTGACGATCTCATTCTTGCAGCTATGGATACGACTACATCCACTCACAATGAAACATCAAATGGTGTTACTTTGGCTTGGGCTTTGGGTCTTATGGAGCTGTTTGGCAATAACGAGGTTCCTGACGATGGACGCCGTTATGTTGTCGTTGGTTGGGAGCAATGGTCACAGCTTCTGGACTTGGATGAGTTTTCTCGCACCAACTACATTGGCGAGTCTGATCTTCCGTTTCCAAATGGAGTTACGGCAAAGCAATGGCTTGGCTTCATGTGGTTCCCATTTGGCGGTCTAGATGACGATGGTACAAACCGTAAGTGTTTTGCATATCATGCTGACGCTATTGGTCATGCAATCGGCACTGACGTTTCTTCAAACATGCAGTATCATAACGATAAGGATTCATATTTTGTGATGAACAAAATGCAAATGAACTCTGTTCTGATTGATGCCGAAGGCGTGTTTGAGCTTTCGCTCAAGAAATAAGGAGAGACATAATGGCTTATACAGACGCAAACCTCTCTTTAGTCAATTACTCAGGCAATGGCTTCCACATCTGGCACTATTCAACTACCGATGCGGCTGCTGTTGTAGATACTGCTGGCTATTTTAATAGCCGTGTATCAGACATGAATGTTGGTGATGTAATATTTGCCAGCGTTGATACAGATGGCACTCCTGGGTTTGGAATCTTTGTTGTAAATGCAAACAACGGCACTGTCGTTGACGTCACAAATATGACGGATCTTGCAGCAGGTGACTCTGACTAATGGCTAAAAAGCCAACACCAAAAAAGAAGGCGGCGGCGAAAGCTGCCCCTTCTTCAAACAAGACTAATAAAGCTACAGTTTTCAAAACAGCAAAGCTTCATTGGTTAAAGCTAAGCAAACCTGAAAAGGAATAGTGTCATGCCTATGGGACCGGGAACTTATGGATCTAAAAAGGGTCGTCCTCCAAAAAAGAAATCCAAAACAATGGGCAAGCCATCTTTAACAGCAGCCCAAAAGAAGCTTCCTAAAGATCTTCAAAAGAAGATTTTAGAGAAGAAAGGCGCTTAATTGAATGCCGACAACACCTTCAACTGATATTGAGGTAGCCCAAAAGGCAATGGTTCTGATTGGATTGGAGCCTTTGACCTCGTTTACCGACAATACAGACGAAGCTTTGGTTGCCAACACAATATACGAAGATGTTGTTAGCGACTGTCTTGCTGCTACCAACTGGAACTTTGCTACAGGCCAAAAGCAGCTATCTAGACTTACAGACGTTCCTGTAGATAGATGGGAAGCTGCTTATGCTTTGCCTACAGAGCCTGATGTTATACAGGTTCAGACTGTAACCATTGATGATGTTGTCCAGCGTTATGATATCTATGAGCGTTATATCTATATAAATGCCGAGACTGATGATGAGGTTGTTCTTAACTACATCTTCCGTCCAGATACACAATATTGGCCCCCAGCTTTTACAATGTGGGTTATATTTCGTTTAGCTTCTGTTCTGGCCCTGTCTGTGACAAGAAAAGCAGATGTTGCTAGTTCATACACAACTTTGGCTGAAAATCAGTTTAGGAAAGCCAAAGCTAGGGATAGCCAGCAAGTAACCACACAAGGTCTTCGCTTGAGCAGATTCCATCGGGCAAGGCTCGGCAATGGCATCTTCCAAGACATAGAAGGCACAACAACATGAGAGTTGAATGGCCCTCTTACGTCAATTTTATACAAACTTTACCGCTGGGGAATTAAGCCCACTTCTGAGTTCAAGAGTAGATTCAGATGCTTACAAGAATGGCGTAAAGACACTGCGAAACTTTCGTGTTCGCTCTCAGGGTGGAATCACACGCCGTCCCGGCCTTCAGTATTTACAGACATTATCTAATGTTGCTTATCAGGCAGAGCCGTATGTCTATGATGAGGATGAAGCTTATATCATTCTGTTCAGCAACACTAAGGTAGAGATTGTTGATGTAACAAGCCCTACAAACATTACCCAGACAATCACAAGCTGTCCTTGGACTACGGCAATGATTGGTGAGTTAAAAGTCGCACAGTCTGGCGATACAATGATTGTTACTCATCCTACAATGCCTATGCAGACTTTAACCAGAACTGCCGTTGATACATTTGCTAGAGCAGCATACGCTTTTGATTCGTCATCAGGCTTTACTTTCCAACCTTATTTTAGGTTTTCAGATCCTGCTATTACCATAACCCCTCACAATTCTAATACAGGATCACAAAACTTCACTGCTAGCTCAGCAATATTTACTGCTGATTGTGTTGGGGAAAAGATAGAGTTTACTGACTCTGCTGGGACTGTAGTTCATATAAATATTACAGCCTTTGTTTCTACAACTGTTGTTACAGGCACATTTAGCTCTGCCGTTGCAAACACCAATGCTAGGGATACTTTCAAGGAACAAGTCTTTTCAACAAGAAAAGGATTTGCAAGATCTGTTATATTTCACGATCAACGTCTAATATTCGGTGGCTCTAGGGATCTGCCTAATCACATTTTCTTTTCAAAAGTAGGGGAGTTTTTTAACTTTGATGTGGGGACAGGTCTTGATGATGAATCAATCCAAGTGCAGATCGCCGAGAACCAAGTCTCCGAGATCAAAAGCATGGCGTCCCTGCGTCATTTGTCCATATTCACCTCTGAACAGGAACTTTACGTTCCTACAGTTGATGAACGCCCTCTCACGCCGTCTACTATCGCTATTAAAAAGCAAACGTCTTTTGGCTCTGGCTTTACTTCTCCTGTCGAGTTTGATGGTGCAATCGTGTTCCTTACAAAGTCTAAAGGTGCAATCAGGGAGTTTATCTATTCCGATTTAAGCCAAGCATATAATTCTGATGCTTTGACTATATTATCTCAGCATTTGATGACTGGACCTAATGCTCTTGAGTCTCAGCGTGAAGCTGCGGATCAGGTCGAGTCTTACCTTTATACTTTGAATGATGACGGAACAATGCCTGTTTTTGTCAGTATTCGTAAGGAAAAGCTGCAAGGCTGGTCTCAGTATTCTACCACTGGCAGTTTCAAGAACATCGTTAATGTGAATAGACGGATCTATGTGGTTTGCGAGAGAACTATCAATAGCTCTACCGTAACATCTCTGGAGAGATTCGATAACGATTACCATCTTGATTCTGCTGTTAAAGCGACTAACGGCTCTCCTACTAAAAACTGGACAGTTTCTCATTTACCTAATACTCAAGTCTCCGTTAAGAGTGGTAATTATGGGATGGGTTCTTTTACTACTGATGGAAGCGGAAACCTTGCCTTGACCGAAGCTGTGTCCAGCGTAGAGATAGGAATTAATTACACACCTACTATGACTACGCTGCCCCCTGAGTTTACATTGCAGGATGGTATAACAGTTGGTCAAAAGCGCAGGATTGTCCGTGCTGTCCTCGATCTTAACGAGACATTGAGCGTTAAGACAAAAGGTACTAATATCCTGATAAGGCGTGTGACTGATGATTTTTCACTTGAGCCACAAGCTATTACGCAGCGCAAAGAGGTTTATCTTCTGGGCTGGAGTGGTGAAGGGACTGTTACAATAACTCAGGATCAGCCGCTGCCCATAACGCTAAACGGCATATTGCTGGAGGTAGAGGTATAATGGGCGTTGAAATGCAAATCGCCTCTGTTGCTTTGACTATGCTTGCCGCAAGGGAGCAGAAGAAAGCTTATGAGTTAGAGGCTGAGTCTTACCAAGAGCAAGGCAAGATGGCTGCTATTCAGGCATCTCAACAAGAGTCAGAAAGAAACAGACGCTTGAGAAGCCAGCTTTCTACTCTAAACAATGCTATGGCTGGTCAAGGCGTTGCTCTTGGCACTTCTTCTTCTGTTGAAGCATTAGCAAGAGACGAGGAAAAGATTGCTCTTGCTGATATAAGCTCTATCAAGCTTATGGGGCTTTCTCAAAGGCGAAAATATGGCATTAGTGCGGCATCTGCTAAAGCTGGCGGTAGAGCTGCGGTTCTTGGAGGATTTTCCAAGTCTGCACAAATGGGGTACGACATTTACACTGGTAAAAAATCTGTAGGAAATCCCTGATGGCTTTTAGAAAAACACAAGGCAGAAGTGTAACCGTATCTCCGGCAGGAATGCCAAACCTAAGTGGATACAAGCAATTTGCTGGTCAGATAGACAAGCTTTCTGATGCGACTATGTCTATTGGTACAGATATCAGACGCCAAGAGTTTAATGAAATGCTTATTCAAGCAGAGTCTGAAGGGCGAACTGCTGGAATGAGGTATGACAAGAATAACAATCTAGTTCCCCTTGTCGATACTACATACGCATCTGCTATTAAGGCTTATGGGACTAGTGAGCAAAAAGCCTTACAAGCTGCTTATAAAAAGTCTGCACTTACAACCTACGGATCTCAACTTGCTATCGACGCTGCTGCAACTGCTGATGCAGCTCTTGCAAAAACTCCAAATGATCCAAATGCTATTAATGGTGCCGCCAAGGGTTATCTTGACAGGCTTGAAGAGGAGCTTGAGTCTGATGTTTTTAGCACTGTTGCTGGACGTGTAAACGCTGAGTTTCAGGTTAGAACAAGTAGAGCTAGGTCTGCCCAAATTCAAGAAACTAGAGAAAATGCTATCGCCACAAGCAAGATTAGAATAGGCGATATTAATCAGAAACTTGGTGTTATTGCCACTGTTGGTGCTGGAACGGACCAAGAGGCCCAAGAGGGTACAGCAGCAATGACACAAGAGCTTTTAGATGAGCTTGATGACAATTATAAGGTTCTTGAATTAAATGGCGTTCCTGAATCTGAAATTCAGCAAATGCGTAGAGATGGCAATGCTCAAGTTGTTCTTCTTGGGGCAAAGGCAAACATAGAGAAAATATACTATGACACAGAAAGTGGAGAGGGTGGATTTGGCAACGCTCTGGCTTTTGCAGTGTCTTTTGAATCTGCAACAAGAGCTGATGCTAGCATAAATTCTGATTTGATCACTGATTCTATGATTGCACACGTTCGTAAGTTAAAGGCGGTTACTGATGCCAATGTTTCTGCATCTGAGCAAAACCAGATAGATATTGTTGGCAACACAAAGCTTAAAATTTCTACAGGTCAAATAGACAGTGAATTAGATATCCTTCAGCTTCCTATTGATGACGCTAGAAAAGCTATACTTCTTGGCGACTTTAGGTCTTACCAGAAGTCTGAGTACACAACAGCAAGAACAAGAGAAGATGATATCTTTAAAGAAAACAAAGAAATCTTTGATGGTTATGTTTCTGGTTACTTGGATACGACCCTTAGTCAAGATGACAGAGATAATTTTAGAGTCCGTGCTGAAGCCATGTATGAACAAGGTCTTATTAAAAACAGCACATGGCTTTCTTTTGTAAAAACAAGAAATACAGAACTTAAAAAACAGCTTTTAGCGGAAGGTCAAGCTGGCCTGTTAGATCTTGAGCATGTAATGAGTCCTGCTGGAGGATATATTATTTCTCCTAACGCTATTAGAAACATAGAGTCTGAACTCGTCAGAAAAGGCTTTGTTGGTGAAGGCGCTGCTCTAAGCTTAAACCAGTTTCGTAAATCTATTAGAGACTATGAAACACGCCATAAAGTACACCATGACAAGATTAGGGAGGTTAACAGAGCTGTTTCTAATGCAAGAAATGGTGTAGCAAACAAGGCTGATAAGAAGATAATTGTTGACCGCTTTGCTCCTGCCCTTACTCAGGATGGTGAGGGCAATATATTTAATCATGCCGATCCTGCGGTCGCACAAGAAAACATAGATCAAGCTATAGGCTTTAGCGTCAAGTTTAAGTTTGTTCATCCTGATCTTGTTAATCTTATGAATAGTGTAAATAATCCTGTTCAAGAATCAGAGGTCTATAATCTTGCACAAGAGGTTTACAACAGCCTGTTCTTGACTCTTTCACAAGGAATAAACAGAGCAGGAACTGCTGGCCTTGGAGTTGGTGAACTACAAGCAGAAAAGTATATGCAGGATGCTGGCATAGACACTACCACTTTTAATATGCTTCGATTTGTAGGCCCGAAAGACTGGCAAGCGATCAATGCTGCAAACATGAAAACGAATACTGGAGGCAAAAGAATGTCCTCTAGCATCGAGGCAACATTTGGCGCAGATCTTACAGAGGTTATAAAATCAAACTTTAACGATGCTGTTGAGCCTTCAAGTTTTCTTGAGTCTGTTCAAAACAATGTTTTCTTTTTTGATGATTCAACAAGAAGCCCCGCTGATCTTGCAAAGTTAGATCAAATTAGCATTGCCCCAGATGCCGACATATCTGATGCTTTTATTAGAGACCCCAGATTTATGTCTTATTTACAGTCTGCTGTTCCAGCTTTGATGGTTAGGCATAATTTGCCTCAAACAGAAGAGGGTATGCAGCTTGCTATTAGAAGCGCTGTTGTTGCTGTTTCTGACAGCATTGGTGTTAATATTGATGAAAATGGTGATTCATACATCGGGTTTAACACTTGGTATAAGTCTGCTTCTCAAAGCATAGGGTCTAACATAGATGTGATCCCAGATGGCAGTGTTGCAGATGCTTTTTATAGAGAGGTTAGGCGCAGTATTTTGCGTCCTGATTTTGCATATGACCAAAGCATTATTGACATGGTTAATGATACAGATGGTACAAATCTAAGGGTTGTGCCAGAGGAGGTTTTTGGTAGAGATCAGACATATACTGTTTATATGGTTTCTGAAGAAGGTGTCTCTATACCTGTTCTTACTGGCTTTCATTATGACTACAATAGGTCACTCGATAACAAGATTGTCGAAGCTGCTATTCAAAGGACGAAAAGCACTACCGTTAGAAACTTCTTTAGTCAAATGAGTCTTTTATCGCCAAGCATTGTTCAGGGGTTTTCAAATGATATTCTTAATGATTTAGATGAGGATTCAAGTTTTTTTGACTCTGATACTATGCTTCTGGATCTTGAAGAAAAAATTAATGCCACTTTAAACACAATCAAACCTGTACTTGGCATTATGAAGCCTGGAGCTGGCGTTATAACTACACCAACTATAGATGCTGCTGATGTTCAGGTTTTAAGAGATTGGGCATCAGGGAAGTTTAGCGATCAAGAGTATCTTGAAGAGTTAGAAAAGGTTTATAGCAATGAGTAATATTGATTGGGATTTTATTCTTGAGCAAGAAGGCTTTCGTTTAAAAGGCTATGTTCCTAACCCGGAAGGGTCTGACTCTGGCGTTACCATTGCTAGCGGGTTTGATCTTGGAGCAAGATCTGTCAGTGATCTTAAAGGCTTATCAAAAGAAATCATTGATTTACTTACCCCATACTTGGGTATCAAGGGCGCTGCTGCCGATGAGGTTGCCAGTAATCTTGTTGTTAGTGACGAGCAAGCCAAAACCATTAATGAGTTTGCTAAGAAGAAAGAGCTTGGTCTCCTAAAGAAAAGGTGGAAGGCCAAAACTGGTCAGTCTTTTGATGATTTGCCAATGAGGGAAGCTACGGTGATTACATCTGTTGCTTTTCAATATGGCAATCTTGCTACTGAAACACCTAACTTTTGGCGTCAAGTAACATCAGGTGATTGGGACGGTGCTGTAGGCAACCTTAGAAACTTTGGTGATGACTACGGTAGCAGACGTAATCGGGAAGCCGATTATTTTGAAACAGGCGCTCAAAAAAAAAGTGAACAATTTGGAATAAAAACAGACCCTATCAGGGGCATTAGAGCGCCAGAACAAATTGCTGGTGAGGTAGATTTCTCTGAAGATAGAGCTATAAGAGATGAAGTTCTTTCTGATACTCAAGATGCCGTTTCACCTGTATCTCCTGATGCTACTGTAAGCGCTATTCCACCATCTGATAGTTCTAGAGACCAAAGGGTTGATAGGCTTATACAGGCTGGTCAGGAAGATTCTGATACTCCTGTCGAGCAGGTACAACTCGAAGCTGGCCAACCTGATGGCCCCGTTGTTAGCCCATATAATGAAGTTGAGGTTCCTGATTGGTTTCTTAAAAAGAAGCCTGTTGGCCCAAACCTACCTACTGCTGTAGACCAAACCCCTGATGAAGTTATTAATACTCAATCTGGTCTTTTGCCAGAAGCAGAAGTCCCTGTAACAGACATGGACCCTGATGAAATGATTCGCAGGGACATAGAGTCTGTTGGCCCTATTACAAGCTCTTTTAGGGCTAGCGAATTTGGAGATGCTAATCCTTTTTATTACAATACAAATCAAAAGCAGATTTGGGGTGCTGCTATGAGACAGTTTAATCCTGTCAAAGCAGCATCTGATTATATTAATGAACAGCTATTTTTGGATGATACGATAGATCCTGATTACGACAATATGTCTGATCCACTTGTAAAGGCTCAACCTGAGCTTGCATGGAGGACAATGCACAGCAAGAACTCTGCTCAGACAGCTAACATTGCTCAAAAGTTACAAGATGAGCGTGCTGACATAGACATACTCTCATCTTCTGATTCTGCTTTTGCAGAGATAGGAGCCGCATTATTAACCCCATCTTCTGTACTGCCTATAGCACCCTTAAGATTTATGAAAGCTGCATCCGCTTCTAAAAGATTTATGTCTGGAGCTGCTTTTTCTATGGCAACTGTTTTGCCAGAACAAATGGCATTGCAAGCTGCTAGGGAAGATAAAACTATAACTGATAGTGTTATGGCTCTCGCTCTTGTAAGCAGCATTGGTGGCACTGTAAATACAGCTTTTGGCCCTACTATTGCGAGGGCTGCAACATCCAGATCTTTGTCTAGAGATAAAGCTTTTGAAAAAAAGTATTCAGATACTTATGAATCTGCTGGAGCTGCGGCTAGCCCAGAAAGGGCGAGGCAAACTGCTTACGACACAATAGAAAGAGATGCCGCTAAAGAAACTGGAGTAAAAATAGAAAAGCTAGGATTTAACCCTGTCTACAGAATGCTGAAAAGCAGCAACCCTATTGTAAGGGGGATTGCTGGTGAAATGGTAGATATGGGTGGCATAATGACTAAAAGAGTGGATGAGGAGTTGAGTATGTCTCAGTCTGTAGAAACCACATTTAGAACAAAATATCTTTCAGATCTTTTAGCTGCGATAAGAGAGCAGGATACAGCTTATCTTGCTTATAGGGGAAAAGTTGCTAGTGAAAGCGATATCGTTAGGTCTTTCCAAGTTATAGGTGTTCAGGCAAAAGATAAGTTTTCTTCTGGTCTGTCTCATTTGTCTGAGGTTGATTTTAGGGTTCGTATTGGAAAAGCTATGCGTCGAAATGATGTTGATGACATCGGTGATGCTGCATCTCCATATGTTACTCAAGCAGCTCAAGCCGCAAGAAAACAGCTTAATATGATAAAGAAAGAAGCAGAAGAGGTCAGGCTTTTTGAGGCTGAAATACAGAGATCTTTAGAGATTGCTAAAAGATCTGGAGATGAAGCTGCTGTAAGAACACTCACAAAGCAGCTAGATAAAGTTAGAAGTCAGGGGGTCTCAGTTAACACCGCTGCAAGTTATCTTCCTCGTCTCTATAGGATTGATAAAATTATGAACGATCCGCAACGCTTTATTTCTATTGTAAGGTCTTGGGCTATCTCAACTAAGGGCATGAGTCAGCGTGAAGCGCAGCAGTTTGCTGATGAGGTATTTGACTCTGTTACTAAATCAAGGCCCTATCTTGGTTTAGATAATGGAGACCTTGATGACTTAATGAGTGCATCAGGTGCAAAAGCTAGAACATTTGAAATACCCGATGATCTTATAGAAGAGTTTCTTGAGAGTGATGTTGAGGTTTTGCTTAAACACCACACAAGAACTATGGGCATGGACATAGAGATTGCAAGACGTTTTGGCAGCGTTGATATGAAATCTACTATAGATGACATCATATCTGAATATACACGCCTTATTGACGAGGCAGGTGGCGTTGAGGCCAAACAAGCTCTCAGAAAGCAGCTTGAAAACGATCTTAGAGATGTTAGGGGTTTAAGAGATAGGCTTCGTGGAACATATGGTGCATCTAAAGATCCTCATCAATTAAGCAGTAGATTCGTTAGAAGCATGAAATCTTTCAATGTTATTGTGGGCATGGGTGGCGCTATGGTCTCTTCGATCCCTGACGCTGCAAGAGTTGTTATGGTTGAGGGCTTTAAGCAATCTTATGAAAAGGGTTTAAAAATAGCTTTTGCCAACCAATCATCTTTAATTAAGCAGTTAAGTAGAAAAGAGTTATCTGCTGCTGCTGTGGCTGCTGATGCTACATTAGGCCTGAGAGCGCAAGCATTTGCTGATGTTGGCGATATATTTGGAAACAGATTTGCTCTTGAGAGAATACTCAACGCTAGCGCTTCTGCAATGTTTGTCCTTAATGGATTAAACATTTGGAATCAGGTTATGAAAGAGTTTTCAGGAAACGTAACAATGTTGCGTATGACTGAAGCTATTATGCAGCCTTGGGAAAATCTTCCTAAAGCAAGCAAAGAAAAGCTGTTAAAAAACGGCATAGATCAACAAAGTCATATGCGTATGAAGCAAATGATTGACCGATTTGGAGAACAGGTTGACGGTCAATGGATGCCTAATACAGAGCTTTGGACAGATTCTACTATGAGATTGCAGTTTAGAAATGCTCTAAACCAGAATGTTGAAAGAATAATCATTACTCCAGGAGCCGGAGATAGGGCTTTGTGGACATCTACTGAACTTGGCTCCATGGTTACTCAGTTTAAATCATATGGACAGGCTGCCAATGTTCGTATGCTTACCTCTGGTTTGCAAGAAAGAGATGGTGCATTTTGGCAAGGTGCATTTCTTCTTGTTGGCCTTGGCGCTATGGTTAATGAGCTTAAAAGAGCTCAGTACGGCATTGATAGAAAAGAAACATTTGATGAGAAACTTATCAATGCTATAGACCGCAGTGGCATAACTGGCTTTTTTATGGACGTTAATAATGCTGTAGAGAAGCTAAGTAACAACAGGCTTGGGTTAAGGCCAGCAACTGTTGATGATAGAAGGTTTCAAATGCCTACAGGAGCCAAGTTAAATGCAGTCCTTGGCCCAACAGCAGGCAATATTTCTACGGCTGCATCAATAATGACAGATGTAATAACTGGTGAGGCAGACCAGAAAACCCTTCAAAGCGGAAGATTTATCACCCCTTTTGGTAATCATCCTGTTTCTGACCCGTTTTTTGATTGGGCGTATGGAAAGTAAAGTGAATTTACCTTGTTAAGCCAATAAAGGATAAAGAGTTATGGCTACTATACAGATTGCAGATAATGACGCTAGAGTTCAGTATACGCAGGCTATAACTGCTAACTCGACTCAACTGACAATAGACTTTCCATTCTTTGCTTTGGATGACATCAAGGTTGTCGTTACAAACGCATCGGGTGTAGATACGACTCTTTCCAGAGGAACTGGAACAGGGACTTTTGCTGTTACTGGTACTGCTGTAGATGACGGGTTTTCTGGTGGTCACATCACCCTTGGGGATAGTTATGCAAACACGACAAAGACAACTATCTTCCGTGACATACCAATTACAAGAACTACAGACTTCCCTACTTCTGGCCCATTTAATGTTGCCTCTCTCAATACTGAGCTTGATAAGCTCACTGCTGTAGCTCAGCAAAACGAGACATCATTTAGCAGAACCTTGCAGCTTTCTGACTCTGATGAGACTGTTGATCTAAAGCTGCCCAATAAGGATACCCGTAAAAGCAAAACTCTAGCATTTAACGCTACAACAGGCGTTCCTGAAGCTGGCCCTAGCATCTCAGATGTTCAAACTGTATCTGCTGCTTCTGCTGACATAGCTGCTCTTGCTGACATCGAGGACGGCACAATAGCAACTGACGCTATATCTGACCTTGCTGCAATCAAAGCCAATGTTACAACTGTCGCTGGGGTTTCCAGTAATGTTACTACCGTAGCTGGTCAAACGACTAATATGGCTAACATTACAAACAATCTATCTGCTATTCAAAACGCTGCTACAAACGCCACGACAGCTACAACAAAAGCCAGTGAAGCTGCAACAAGTGCCACAAATGCCGCATCAAGTGCCACATCTGCGGCTTCATCGGCCAGCACAGCAACGACAAAAGCCTCAGAAGCATCGACATCAGCTACAAATTCAGCAAGTTCTGCGTCTACAGCATCTGGTCATAAAGATACTGCGACTACAAAAGCATCAGAGGCGGCGTCATCAGCTACAGCAGCGGCAGCAAGCGCATCTACGGCATCAACTCAAGCATCTAATGCTGCGACCAGCGCATCAACATCTTCGACCCAAGCTACCAATAGTGCCAGCTCTGCGACTGCTAGTGCGAACTCAGCCACGGCAGCAGCTAGTAGTGCCACAGCGGCAGCATCGTCTGCCACGGCTGCTGCTGCAAGTCAGACTGCTGCGGCGGCTAGTGCATCTTCTGCGGCGTCTAGTTTTGACAGTTTTGATGACAGGTATCTTGGTCCAAAATCATCAGATCCATCTCAGGACAATGACGGAAACTCGCTGGTTTCTGGCGCATTATATTTCAATAGCACAGCCAACGAGATGCGGGTTTATGATGGCGCTAACTGGATTGCTGCCACCTCGGCTGGCAATGTCAGTCTGACTCTGTACGAGTACACAGCAACTGCAGGGCAGACTACATTCAGCGGTTCAGACGACAACAGTGCCACGCTGTCTTACACGGTAGATAACCTGCAAGTGGTGATGAACGGGGTCATCCTTGACCCATCCGACTTTACAGCTACCAACGGCACCAGCGTTGTGCTGGCCTCTGGTGCGGCTCTCAATGACCTTGTAAACATCTATGCGTTCAAGAGCTTCACCACGGCTGACATGGTGTCTAAGACCAATGGCGGCACGTTTGCTGGTGCGGTGACATTCGATGCTGGTGCTAACTTTGGCGACAACGTCAAGGCAAGGTTTGGTGCTGGTAATGACTTGCAGATTTATCATGACGGCAGTGACAGCTACATCAACGACACTGGAACTGGCAACTTGCGGCTGGCTGGCGCAGCCGGAGTGGACATCATCGCTGACAGCGGTGAAACAATGGCCAAGTTTATCTCCAACGGTGCCTCTGAGCTTTATCACAACAACGGTAAAAGCCTAGAAACAACGTCTGTTGGCGTTACCGTGAATGGCAATCTTGGCGTCGGCACTGCGTCACCAAGCGGGTTATTAAATGTTCATAATGCGTCTGGCGATGCAAATATGTTCATTACTACTGGCACAACAACCTCATCAACAACAATACTCTTTGGCGACAGTGGTAGCACTGACAGAGGACGGGTGCAGTACGACCACAACGGAGACAGTATGAGGTTTCATACTGCTGGCAGTGAAAGGGGCAGGTTTACGTCTGATGGAAAATTCAGACTAAACGCCACATCAAATCAGGTTACGGGCTATGAGTTATTTACTTGTAACGGTGCTGCTGGTTTTAGAAATGGCGATGCCAGTGTTGTCGGGGTTTGGCAGACGCAAACAAGTGCTTTTGCAATGCAGTTTTTCTCAGGTTCTGCGGGCAACAATGTTGGGTCAATCAGCGTCACTGCAAACTCCACAGCCTACAATACATCCTCAGACTATCGCCTAAAGGAAGCGGTTACGCCACTCACCAACGCAACCGACAGGCTGAAACAACTAAATCCTGTGCGCTTCAACTTCATTTCTGACGCAGACACAACGGTTGACGGGTTCTTAGCACATGAGGTTTCGGACATCGTTCCCGAAGCCATCAGCGGCGAAAAGGACGCGATGAAGGATGAGGAATACGAAGTCACGCCAGCGGTTCTTGACGATGATGGCAATGAGGTAACCCCCGCAGAAATGGGTACGCGCACCGTGCCGGATTATCAGGGCATCGACCAATCAAAGCTGGTGCCGCTGCTTGTGGCAACCATACAGGAACTTGAGGCCCGCATCGCGGCATTGGAGACAGCATAATGAGCAGAGCAAGAGACTTAGCAGACAGTGCTGATAAAGACATTGTAGGCACCCTTACAGTAGACGGCATTGAGGTAGACGGCGGCACCATCAAGCTGGACGGCAACTACCCGACAGGC
>Ga0098045_1000301_pt1 | contig 20526 bp, 20 predicted proteins | sample 11_taG_FD_77071 | JGI IMG/M metagenome (GOLD analysis project Ga0098045, IMG submission 77071) | Marine viral communities from the Subarctic Pacific Ocean - 11_ETSP_OMZ_AT15265 metaG | ecosystem: Environmental > Aquatic > Marine > Oceanic | place: Pacific Ocean | collected 2015-01-16 | reverse complement strand
TTACACACTGCAAGTGATCCTAATAAACCCATTTATATAAAAATTATTGGTTTCTTTCCTGTAGGATCTCGTGATTTATTGGATGGTACCATGATATTTACTGATGTGGATGAGGCACCAGTTGATAAAATTAATGTAAATCTTATTAATAAACATCCAAATGCTGTTATATGTTACACCCTTAAACAAGTACGTGAATTACGTTTATATGGTGTACCTGCTGGTCAACAACCAAGAAGATTTCAACCCCTAGGGTTTGCCTACAATGTTAGTTTTGTCCCTAACCGTGGAGTTGGACAAGGTGTTGTTAATTGTTGGGATAATAAAATGGGAGGCTTAAGTGAAGTTGTTACTTTTTCATGCGCACTCTCAGGTCGATTACAGATTGATAATGTATGGGCGGACTACAATAAGGTTAAATTAGGTGAAACTTTATTGATAAGAAAAACAGATTTTAGACCATATCGTATGTCTGATGTTAATCGAGCACCACAACGATTATATTATAAAGTTGGTGTATGTAGAGTCAACAAATTCGGTGGTGCAAAACGTGGTGGTGTTTTAAATAGACAAATTGATGTATTTGTTAGTTTACACTCAAAATATAATACTTATAGTAATCGAATTGTTAATACTGCTCCAGCAAAACAACAAGCAGTTAGAAGAAATAGAGCAGCAGACAGAAGAGCAGGTATTATGAATGAGGATTTGGAAAAAGAGGCTGCTGCAATTATAGCAGATCCAAATGCAAAACCTGCTAGAACTGAAGAACCACAAAAATCTATACAAGCTACTGAAATGGGTCGCAAGAATGAAGGTACTCGAGAAAAAATGGCACAGAAAAATACTGAAGAGGTTTTAAAAATGGCATCAAGATCAATGAGGAAACGTAGGAGAAATAAAGATAATGATAAATTAAATATGGCAGCTTCTAAAATGAGGAGAAAGAAAATATCTAAATACGGTTCTACAGAATAGTATAGACTTTTTCAATTTTTTTATTATTTAAAACTAAAACGTTTAAACTATAGTTTTTTAACAGAATGGAAACTCGAGCTTTACAAATTGAATCACAACCTAATAAACCAATATATTTTAAAGTAAAGACATGTTTTCCTAAAGGTAAGAAAGAATTAATAGAGGGTGTACTACTATTTACAGAATTAGATCAGAAAGAATGGGGACATATAAATTGTTACACTCTTAGACAGATTCATAAAATAATTGATGACTTAAATGTAGGTGATCTTTTACCACAATACCAACCCCTTGGATTTTGTTTTGCGATTGACTCGGATCAGACTACGATCACTATAAGTCGCACTAATAGGTTACATGTTGATAATATTTGGGCAGATTACAATATAAAAATAGGTGAATCCGTATATATAAACAAATTTGATTATTTACCATACGTTCATAGTGTGTTAACTTCTTTTGAAATAGAACATTTAAATGAGTTTTTTTGGAAATTAGGTATTTCGCGTCAAGTTTATTTTATTGGTAGTAAAGTATAGAACTTTTTTTTGTTTAAATTATTAAATACAATATTTATGTTACAATGTTAAATAGAGAATTAGATATATTTTGTACAAATTACTCATCCTTTTCTCATTCCATAACAAAACCACGTGGACCTCACACAGGATGGTTTCAATTTTCAAAACGTAATGGGAGAAACACTAATGTAAATGTTAATCGACTTAAAAGAAAGTATGGGGAAATGAATGGTGTACGGTATCTAACTGCAGTTGTACCACCAAGAGTTGCACCTCCAGTTGTACCACCAACAGGAACAGCTGGTGCACCAAGAGTAGTACCTCCACTTGTTTCACCTGGTACATCAACATTTGCACCTCCAGTTGTACCACCAACAGGAACAGCTGGTACATCAACAGTACCTACAGGTTCCGTAAAAAAGAAACGTAAGTTAAACATAATTAATATTGCTTATAAAGCAGCAAAAAAATTTGGTAAGAACATTTTAAATTGGTTTCAAAGATTATGGGAACGTATTAAAGATTTTGTAACTTCATTTAAAAAGAGACTTAAAAATTTAAGAGAAACAACAGTAGAACAAACTAATGATGTTAGAAAAATTTTTGAGGAGAGATCTGATTTAATTACATTAAAATTAAATAATAATTTAGTATTAGATAAAAAGTTACCACCTCTCACTCTATTTAATTATTTAAATGATGCAGGTATAGATTTTAGAGACGTGTATATTTTTTACAATGCTATAAAAGGTGATGAAACACTTGATATAGTAGAATTTGTAAAAATACAACATTTTTCTAAAATTGTACAAAATTTAAATGATCCAGAGTTATTTTTCTCAATTTTAAATGAACAAAATGATAAAAATATTTTTAATAACATTTTTGACGTTGAGGGTAATGAGAAAGGTAATATAAAAGTATTTAAATATGTATTAACAATACTAAAACGGGAGATAAAAAAGGATGGAGATAACTTTTTGTTAGAAAGAAGTAACAATTTAGAGTATTACGCAAGAATAAATGCAATTTTATTAATTCTACAAAAATCAAAAAATAAAATAAAGTGGAAGGATTTAAGAACAGTTAAAGTAGATAAACAAACAACAGATTTTGTGGATGGTTTTATTAATGATTTAACGATGCTTTTTAATGGTCTTGAAATTAGGGAAGAGCATGAAGATTTAGAGGAAGTCATGTTTCCAGATGAAAGTGTTAGTGAAACTTCAAGTGTCATAGAACCTTTAGATTTTGAGGGTGTTGAAGAAACAAAAGAGAGGGAATTTTTAGATATACAAATTAAAAAAATGGATGTTCCAGATATTATAGCAGATGATGTAGATAAAATATTAAAAGTATTTAAAGAATTTGCATTAAACTTATATGAAGATACAGCTGACGAAAAACTATTTAAAAATTTTACCGATATACTGTCAAAAATTTACGAAGAAGACGGTTCAGATATAAATAAGAAAGGTGTTAATATAATTAATGAAATCCTTAATAGAATAAATAATTTATTTGATAAAGGAAATGATTTTAGTATAAAAGAATTAAATGAAGAAACAAATAAAATTTTGAACACAGGTCAAAAACAAATTGTAAATAATTTAAAAGAGAGGAAACAACTTGAAAGTATTGCATCTTTTATTCCTAAAAATTTAGATAGTTTAAGAACATTTACCGAAAATAATGTAGATGTATTTGATGAAAAACCAACACAAACATTTTATGAAATTTGGAAAACTATAATCGACTTTGAAACAAAAATTACCGATAGTAAAAATTTGTTAATGTTTGTATCTTTAAAAGATATTTTTGATGAAAATAAAAAAAATAATTTAGTCAAGTTTAAGAAAAGTATGGCGACGGAATATGATTCATTATATGTTAACAACATCAAGAAACTACTTGAAACTTTTTCAAAATTAACTCAACAAATATTAACAAAACAAATACAGGATAAGTTGAAACCAATAATTGAAAATTGCTTTAACAAGATAACTAAAACTGAAAATATAGTAGATGATTTAAAAAATTTTATAAAAAATATTAATTTTATAGATTTTACGCTAGATGACAGTTTAGACATACTTGATAATTTAGAATCAGAAAGCGAAGATCAAACTTTTATTTCTAAAAATGTATTTAATGAATTAGAAGATAAATTAAGAGAAGATTATCGTATAATTAATAAAGATATGGAAATAAAAGATGATTTAACAAAAGATATTAAAACATTATTAAACAATTTAAATAAAACAGATCTTAAAGAATATTTTGATAAAAATTATTTTACAATAGATAAATTAAAAATATTTAAATACCTATTAGGTTTTGTAAAATATAAAAATAGAAGTTTTATAAAAAGAGATTCTGAGATCAATAATTTTAAATTATATAAAAATGCAGAAATTAAAAAATTGCAGGAATTTGATAATGAATTTACTAATTTTTATAATGATTATGAAGAAGATGATGAGTTCAGAAATAAAATAATTGACTTTTATAATCAATACAAAGAAAACAATACAATTATAGATTTATTTGATACTTCAATTAAGAAACTTGAAAAAATTGAAGCTTTAAAAACAAAAGAAAATTATAAAGAACTTGCTACAATTACTGAACGTAATGAAAATACTTTAATTTTTGACAATTTTATTAAGAAAGTAAACACTTTTGCAAAATCTAAATTAAGGGAAATTCAATTAAAAAAAGAAAGAGAAAACGTTGAACGTGAACGTAAAGCCCGAGAAGAGGCTGAGAAAGAAAGAATAAGATTACAAAGAGAAAACGTTGAACGTGAACGTAAAGCCCGAGAAGAGGCTGAGAAAGAAAGAATAAGATTACAAAAAGAAGAAGCTAAACGAAGAGCCCGAGAAAAACGTAAGCAGAAAAAAAAGCAATTTCAAGACCTTAAAAATGAAATATTGAAAGTTTTACAAACTGGTGAGGATGATACAGAAACGATTATTAATTTAAAATATATATATATCAAAGAAGTAAATAATATAAATACCATTGATGGATTGAAACGTATAAAGTTACAAATTGATGATGCTCTTAATCGTATAATAAAAGAAGAAAATGATCGGTTAGAACGTGAAGCCCGTAAGGAGGCTTTGAAAGTAAAACAATATAAAGGAAAAATAAAAAATATAAAAGATAATTATAAAAATCTTTATAAATTTGATGTAAATCTTGAGGTACTGAATACGATTGAAAATGGTTTAAAAAGTACAACGTTAAAAGACTCTGAAAAAAATAAAGATTTATTAATAAAAGATATGAAAAAAAGAATAAACGTTTTAAAAATAAAATTTAATCAACCAGATTTAGATCCCAAAGACCTTGATTTTGATAATTTAAAATTAATTTTATTAAGATTTGAAACAAGAAGAGCCCGCAATATTGCTGCTACCGATATTCAAAAAGTTGTTAGAGGCGGTCTTGATCGTAAACAAATTGCACGTATGAGTAAATATAAAGAACTTTTAAAAGAGATACAAAATTTATACAAACTTAATTATGAAGAAGAAATTGATCTTGATGTTATTAAAATTATTAAGAATGGTTTAAATACTAAAACTTTTCAAGAATATAAAACTAATAGAGACCAATTAAAAGATCAAATTAAAAAGAGAATTATATTTTTAAGAAATAAATTAGAACAAAAAGGTGATGATATTGACGACTTGGATTTAAAATACCTAGTAGATATATTAAAAACATTAGAAAATAAGAGAGCTAAACAAATTAAATATACGAAAGAGAAAAAAAAAAGTGATAAAATAAATGAAATCTTTAAAAAATTAAAAATATTATCAAAAACATATGATAATAAAAAATTACTTTCAGATATTAATAAAGTTTTAAATATGTATAAACAATCGTATTTAAGAAGAAATAAACCCGTTTACTTAACTAATGATTTAGATAAGTTAACACGTCAATACAATGAGATTATAACATTAAAAGATAATATTGATCAAGAGGAAGAAGAACAATTAAAACTAAAAGAGTTACATAAAGAAATTAAAGAAAGTGTCCAATCGTTTAAAACTGAAACTCTAAAATATTTAATCAATAATGAAAGCAGAGAATTTTTATATATATTAAAATTTTTATTAAAGTATAAAACAGAAAAAGATCCTAATGAAGAATTTATAAAGGATGCAAATAATTTAAAATTTATAAATAAAGTTGTTGAATATATAAGGAAAAATATACTTAAATTAAACCAAATTATAAATAAAAATAAATTACCGAAAAAAGAACTATCAAAGAGTGGAAGAGCCAAACAAAAGTTTGCAAAGCAAAAGTTAAGAAAGAAAACACCGACAGGATCTACTGCAAAAAGAAAACGTTTAAAACGAAATCAGAATATTAAAAAATTATACGAATTAAAAGCTAAAAAGGAAAACGAAGAAAAAGAAAAAAGATTTTTTGATGATGTAATTCGTAATATTAGTGTAGAAAAACTTGAAGAAATAAGAGAAAAAATTACAATTACAGAATATAATTTTTTGTACAATTATTTTAATCAAACAAACGAGGAAAGTAGAAGAGGTTTAATAGAAAATTTTAAATTAGGATCGCCTGTTGATTTACCATTATTTAATTTTACGGAAAAACTACAACAAACTTTAAGAGAGATGTCTGAAAAAAGAACTGTTGAAAAACCAAAGAGAAATATAAGAAAAGGTTTTGTAGCTGGAAAAGATAAAGATTTAACGGAAAGTATACCTACAATAACGAGAGAAGTTGTAGATAAAGTTTTGGAAGACGAAGCACCTACATCTTTAAACAATGAGGAAAGGGAAACAAATGTGTTTGAAGATTCGGATATTATAGTTGAAAATTTGGAAATTTAGAAATTTTATTTTTTGTTGTATAGAAGAGTGTTTAAAAGTAAATTTAAAATTAAATTAAAATATTATTGTTGAAATTATGAGTCGATTTTACGAAGAAGGGGAAATTAAAGGTACAGAAGATAAACTTATCGATCCTTTACTAAAAGATCAAGATTCTTTCAATAAATATGTTTTATTTCCAATACCTGAATTTGCAAAAGATGTTTGGTCTATGTATAAGAAAGCTTTTGCAAGTTTTTGGTCACCCGAGGAGATCGATTTAAGTAGCGATTACCTTGACTTTAAGGAGTTAAAACCTCCAGAACAACACTTTATTTTAACTGTATTAGCATTTTTCGCGGCAAGGTAAGTTTATAATTTTTTCTTAATTTTATTAAAACACTAATAGGTTAAACTATAATTTTGTAGTGATGGTATTGTGGCTGAGAACATTGTCAACCAGTTTTACAATGAGATTAGTAACCCACAAGTTCGTTGTTTTTATGCATTCCAAATTATGATTGAGCAAGTCCACTCTGAAGTTTACTCTCTATTGATAGACACTTTAGTGAAAGATCCGGGGGAGAAAATGAAATTGTTCCATGCTATTGATGAGTACCCCTGTATTAAACGTAAAGCTGAATGGTCTCTTAAATATATGGAGAAAGTTAACAAACATGGGGAAGAAGTCCCTCTTGGGGCACGTTTAGTCGCATATGCTTGTGTTGAGGGTATATTCTTTAGTTCATCTTTCGCCGCAATTTTTTATTTTAAGAAGAGAAACAAGATGCATGGTTTAGGATTTTCCAATGAATTAATATCAAGAGATGAAGCTTTACACTGTGACTTTAGTTGTTTAATTTACAACAAATTGAAAGAGAAAATTAGTCAAGATTTAATACATGAAATAGTATGGCAAGCCGTTGAGTGTGAAACTGATTTTGTACAAGAGTGTTTAAAATCTGACTTAATAGGTATTAACTCCAAAATGATGATCCAGTACGTTAAATTCTGTGCTGACCGTCTCTTGGTTGAACTAAATGTGGAGAAAATGTACAATGTAACAAACCCATTTGAATGGATGAATTTGATTTCATTGCAGGGAAAAACTAACTTTTTTGAACGTAGAGTGGGAGAATACGCTATGGCTGGTGTAGGTGTTGAAAAAGAAGATATGGTATTTGATTTAGATGCAGATTTTTAAACTTTTAAACTTTAGTTATGTAACATTGTTTATATAACATTGTTTAACCTTTAGTTATGTAACATTGTTTAAACTTTAGTTATATAACATTGTTTATATAACATTGTTTAAACTTTAGTTATATAATATTGAACCTTTAGTTATTTAACCAACCATAAAATAAATTATATTTAAATAAAATTAATAATAGAGTTTAATAAATCTTTTGACGAAACAAATTCTTTACCATAAAACGTAAATTTACTTTTAAAAACCCCAACAAGCACACGTATATTTTTACGCTGAATCCAAAAACCAATATCATTTGTAATAATCTTTACATTGTTTTTACATAGTTTATACAACATTGAGTACAAATTTATGATAAATATATTTCTCTTTTTTATAACTACCCATTGTTGCACACTAAATTTTTTGTATTCGTTCAACTCCAATTGTAAAATATATAAATTCCTAAACAGTAGAGTAAATGATGTAAAATAAAACTGACGTTCACTCATAATCTTCTTATTATACCCCACATATATATTCTTTAAAATAACTTTAAACAACACAATATTATTTACACCTTTTTTTAGTTGAATTTTTATAATTTGCTCATCATGCTTTAATATAAGTAGTTTTCCTAAAGTTTCAAATTGAAATTTCTGAAACAAATTGTGGTCCTTAATTAGTTGCAACACATACAATAAGTCTCTGTGACATTTATCTTTTAAATCTTTTAGCTTCATTTTTTTTCGTTATTTTACTTTTAAATAATTACAAATTAATTTTCACAATTTTCAATAAAATTAGGTTGTCTTAATTTAAAATTCTCTTCCTTAAAAAAAACACCAACAGTAGTTAAAACAGGTATAACATCACTAATTACTGTGTTTAAATTTACATATAACTCACATTCATTTAAAGTCGCTTGCATCAAAACTAATTTAGAAATTTTATTTGTATTAAAATATAAAACACAATTTTTAAAACTTTTATTATAAAATTCAAACTGATTTTTAATCACAGTACAATTGGATGGTGCTTGAATACATTTTTTAACATTGTACGACACAATGGGGAAACTTTTCCATAAAAAACTCCAGTACATATCAAATGCTATTTTTTCTAAATTGTCTTTACTTTTCAAACTTGGTAAGAAAAAAGGGTTACAATATAAAACATCACCTTCCAATTTAAGGATATTGCTAAATTTTAAACTTTTAATTGATAAAACATGGTTTAATGTCTTTAATGTTTTATTATAATAAATTTTTGGAAAACAATACCCAGTGTTTGACAACCATACGTACTTTTTAATAAACCTTTTCTCAACTTTTAAAAGTTCCTCAAGTTTGATATAGTATACACTTAACTTAAAGTTACAAACATGATCAAGGGAAGGAGGGAAACTAAGAAATTGCCAACAACCCGGGTAATTTTTCAAGTTTGTTTTTTTTTTCCAATTTAATTTATCCTTTTTTGTAATACTACGTTTGTTTAAGTATAGAGATTCTTTACAACCCATATTGTCACCTTTTAAAGTTATATACTCCACTATTCTATCACCTTTAACACTTAATTTGCATTTATTTTTTTTCCCACATTTAATATAAGGAGGAACCCATTTTAAATTAATTAATTTATCTTCACCATCTTTTATGTATTTAAAACAACCATTGGAGTGAATAAAATAACCAGATATGATTTCCATAGTTTCTACACTAAATTTTGATAAATCAAGCGGGTTTTTATGTAATCAACAAAATTTCGAATTATTATTAAAAAATTTTGATAATAAAAAAGATGTATCTTCTCAAATTGTGAAAATGTTTGAAAATTTATTGGCTTCCATCAAAATTGGTTACGAATATTGCCAAAAACATCATTATAAAATTTTAGTTATAAAATATTCACCTGTACTGTTTTTAGAATGTTTTTGTAGACACTTTATTAAGGAAGATGTTCAATTCTTTGGGAGAGCTTACCGTTCTTTAAATTATTTAATATCTACAATAATTATTGACAGGAAAAACTTAAGGTACAATGTATCAATAAAAAGTTATGAAAACGCCATTTTAGTTTTAAAACATATGGGTTTTAATGTAAAAGTCACAAACTGGAATTTAGTAGCTCTAATTTAGTAAAATATGGGAATATGATTTACTACATCTGTAATATGTTTAAAATTATCGTATTGTTTGTATTTTAAAAGTAAAGTATTAAATTTTTGTTTGTCAACAATAAGGTTCAATTGTTTATAACAACGTATTTCGTATAGTAACATTATCATACGATGTTTAACTTCTTTTCTACTAACTATTATAGATTTTATTTTTAAATTTATTTGTTCAAATAGTAAAATATTATTTTTACAAACTATAGATTTTAAATTTAATCTTTTATTGTAAAAAATCTCGTTACAATAATTAATCAAATAGTATGGTGATTGCATAATTTTTATTATAATATAATATACATTTTAACTTCTATACATAAAATTTAAGATTCGTCATCGGAAAAATCATATCTTATTAATTTTATATCTATATTTTCTAGTAGAGTAGACATTTGTGATGTAAAGTGTATATCATCCTCATATGTTTTCTTTATATTTTTAATTCCTAAAATTTAAAAATGTAGGTTAAATATATTTTCGAAATTTTAACAATTTAAAAAAAAATATACCTTCCTTACAATTTTGTAAATCATTTATCAAATTTTTTACAACAAGAGATTTCTCAGAATTTTCCTTATATTCATTTAATAAAAAATTAGCATTCCTAACTGTATTGTAAAAAAATTCAACTGTTTTAAGTCTATTGTCATGATACAAAAATGATCTTTCAAAACTTGTATAATAACCCACAGGTTGAATTTGAAGTGTAACACTATTAAATTTAAATCCTTCTTCTATTGAACCTATTATTTTTAAAGCTTTAAAAGTCTCATTCTCTAAATTTTCCTTAAAATTGTTCGTAGCTAATGACATTTTTAATTTTATTTGATAAATTTTAATAAAACCTATATAGGCCAAATTGTATAGAAATTAATTTTCGAAAAAATGTACGGATTAATTTTAGTTGATACAGATGATATTTTCTTAGACTATTATGGTCAATTTGAGACTGTCAAAGAAGCTAAGAATAGAATTTTAACAGTTGTTGATATTTTTTACACAGATTTTGAATTATTAGAAATTTCCAATGATGGCGCGATATTTCAAAAAATTGTGAAAGGGTGGGTATACAACACTATAGTTGAAATTAAATTTAAAATAGCAGACGAATTAAACGATCAAAAAGAATCTGAGAAAACATTACAGATTTTAAAAAAACAAAACACACAGAAAAAACTATTGTTGAACAAACAACTTTTAGAAAATAAAATATTGAAAAACGAATTGAAAACGAAATTAAGACAAAGAAGAACAGTAATTGTGGAAGATGAATGATGCTAACAATTTATGTAGTATAAATTTTAATTCAAATGTTGATGTTTTCACTGATTTTAAACCAACTTATCTAAGAACTTTAAGATTGGCACGTTTAAAAATTGAACAAAACGATTATTTTTTAGATTATTATGAGGTATATATAAATGTATATCAAAATATATGGGAAATTATAGATTGGATCAATCATGGTTGGTACCACGGTAGTTTGAACACAATCGATTTCTATTATGCGAATAATATATATATATGTATAGATTTTTTACTCAAGGTTAGTAGACATATATTACAATTTGTTGAAGATGATAATTTTCCAAATTTACAAACTAATTTCTTGCATGAATTTGATAAAATATATATTTATATTAAAAATTATTTAAATTATAAATCTAACAAAAATTACGTATCTGATATTGTATTTGACAACTAAAAATTAAAATTCTATTTTTTGTAATTTACGTTTTTTATTTTCAAGGGGATCTGTATACGTTCTACCACGTTTACTTTTAAACAGTTTCAATGCATACCTATCTTTATAAGTTACTAAATTACTCTCAAAAAACGATGGAAAATTAAAAGGTGAAACAGCGTGTAAAACTTTACTTTTTAAACTAAAATAACCGGCACTATCTAAATCGTGAAAATGTGTGTGTCCCTTTATATCGTTGTCTAAATGAATTCCTCCTGCTGGTTCATCAACGTTCATAAATATTGGACTGTATGGTTTACAAATATCTTTAAATATTAAAAGAGGAAATTTATCACTCCTAATTATACCACCACCACAAATTTTACCAACTTTGTTAAATACAGATATCATGAAATCACCATTCTTAACTAAATCATCCAGATAAGATTTATTGATATGCCAAACACCAAAATGATCATACTGTTTTAAAACTTTCTGACCTTTGTATTCTTCCTTAGTCAAAGATTTAATAGCATCTAATACATCTGTATCCGCATAAGTTCTACCACTAAACGTTTTACATTGTTCAGACACAAACTTATGTAAACCTAATTTGTCAGAATTGTAGGATGATGTGTCCACAATATTTTCAATAACATAGTAACCGTTTAATTCTTTTGCATCTGGATTAATTCTATTAACAACTTCATCATCGTTTACTTGCTTAATGACTAAATTATGTTTCACCAATACATGTAGGAAAAACATATTCTTAAAACTATCATAAAATTTATTTACATAGATAGAGATTGCCATTAAAGTTACATCAGTTGTTGAATACAAAAATTGTTCAACATTGAGTAGATCATATAAATTATATTTGTTTGATTGTAAAGCAAAATATAAAGCTCTTTCAATAACTAATGTTTTACAAACTCTTCTTATTTGTGTCTTAATTCTTGTTGTGAATAAATCATTCAAGTTAAAAACCTTTAATTCATCATCAAATTTTTTACATAAGTAATCAAACACAGTAAAATCTACATCTTCTATTATTTTACATTGTATAAATTTATTTACAAAATATACTAAATTTTGTAGCTTTTGTTGATTTAAACAAAATTTTTTAAACTCTACACTATCCTTCTTTTTTTTAAACAAAGTATTTAAAGCTTTCACACTTCGGTTGGGACGAGATACAGCTGGACATTGTATTGTACATATACGAGATTTTGTTGGACCCTCAATGTAGGAAGCATTTTTATTCGTTGCACCAATGTATGTTAAACCCATTTCTCTTCTCACAATTTGAGTCATAAAATCTTTTAAACGTTCTTTACTTAATACCTTTTCAGTAAATATCGTTTTCATTAAGTTCACCAAATTTTCATTCACATTCTTACCACCTGGAATTAATAACTTCATACTTGCCTCATTTTGTACAAAAACACGATCATTTAAAGAAGACCCAGTTGTCAATACACCTTCAGTTATATCAGCACGTTCCCAATAGATACCACCAACAGTTAACAATTTTTGTATATAAATTAAAAAAGATTTACCACCAGCTTCTTTACCAGTGGCTAACACATTGTTTTGTACTTCTTTATCATAACTATCTGAAGCACTCATAACAGCATGATGTATCAATAAAAAGACGTCAAAATTTGAATTTACTAAAGTAATGTTTTCTAAATTATACAGAAAATCTAAAACTATTTGTGACATAAAAGTTAGTCCACTCACAGATTTATTGGGTAACTCTAATTGGTTCTCCTCCATATCACACAAATTTTCAAAAAAGTATTGATGAAAAAAATTAGCTTCTTGTAAGTAATCCTCTCTTTTATTACTTACATGATATATAATGAACAACTCTACCAATCTATTTTTCCATTGTAAATATTTAGCTTTTGAATCGTCTTTCTTTACACTATCTTCAGTTTCTTTGTATTCTTTCAAAAATTGTCCAAATTCATCTTTCGTTTCCTCATATATTTTTATAAAATCAGCTAACTCTTTAGGTTTAGAATATATATCAGCCACAGTACCACTTATACCGTATATTTTATCTTCTTCAGGTTCAACTTTAATTTCTATTTCTTCCTCTTCATCCACACTTTCATCACTATCTGAATCTAAATTAATTTTTTTATAACGATTAACCAATTTTGAGTCAACAGCGTCTTCTACACTACTTTTCTCATCTACATTATCCACTATTTCCAACATTGGTTTTGCTTGCATTGTATAAGGAAACCATAATGTTTTAAATGTTGTTAACATATTGTTATCGCTATTTTGTATCACAGAAGCTGAAAATCGTTGTACATTCTTATTCATAAAAATATCATTGCCTTTTTTATGTTGTATGTATGAACTAATTTTATACTGGGATTCATCAATGGTTACGTTAGGATGAGTATTTATATATTCCATAAATTGTTTATTAGCATTGTCAAAATTTAATATCTTATCTACCTCTTTTACTGCTTCAATACCAGTGTAGTGAGTTATAAACATGGGTAAAAAACTAGGTTTAATTGTATTATAAAACCAGAATGATGGATTTTGCTTTTTTAAAAGATTATCAAATTTTTTCTGTATAGTATCATTACTTTCACTTACAAAGAACCATAATCTACATAAGTATAAAAAGGTATTAAGACATATTTATAAATTATAAGAATATATATGTAATTTACCTGTATCCCATATCTTTTTCACCATATTTGGTAAAACCGCGTAAATTTTCATAGTAAAACTTTGAATTCGGAAAATCTTTATTTAAATCACCTATTAAAGCTATAAACAAATTTAAAGCATCCAAACATGTTGTGGCACTATGGTGTAAATATTTTTTTTTCTCTCGTACTCCCCATTCAGGTTTAAAAACTATTTTTTCATAAAAATCTCCGAAACACAAAGCATCGTTTTTATATAAACTAAAAGGTACATTTACACAAAATGCTGTGTCTATTACGGGGTTGTTTTTAAACTTTACGAGAGAAAGATAATAATCCATACGTTGCGTTGTTGTAGACATTTATGTTTTTAGGAATGTTCTATATAGAAAATTAAAGACCCCAGTATTTAAATAAAATTTCGAAACTATATTTTAATTAAAATGCATTTATAATAAAATAACAAGTTTTTACTAAAAGTTCTCAACCTTAAATTTTTATTGTTTGAATAAAATTTTGAAACTATATTTTAATTAATATACATTTATAATAAAACTACAAATTTTCACTAAAAGTTCTCAACCTTAATTTCAAAATTTTATTTGAAAACTTATTATTTTAAAATACGTGCTCTTTTAGCAGCATAACTGTCTGAAAACCCGGACAAGTCAGTACTATAACGTTTTGTACCTAAAATTGAACCAATCTGTTTATTATAATGTTCCATACCGGCATTAAAAGTCATATTAGATCTCTTACCATAATTTTTACCTGAAGTATGTACTGAATTCATATGCAATACAGTTTGATTTAATGTTTGTAAAAAACTTTGATCTAGTGCTTCAATATCTACACCTGACTCCTTTAATTTTTCCAATAATCCCGAACCATTCTTGTTTAAAGTTTCAATTTGTTCTTTTTTCTTTAAATTTTCATATTCCTTTATTACAGTTTTAAGTTTTAAAATTTCATTTGTAGCTTCTTCATTGCTACTCTTCTGATTTGCCAATTCATTATTTAATTTTTGTGACATCTCTATTAACTTTACATTATCGGATTTTAAACCCTTCATAACTTTTAATAAAGAATCGTCACTTTTATCATCAACTTCAGTTTTTGGTGTGTCTTGCTTTACTACTTCGGTCATTTTTTCTATCATATCATCATTCCCTGTTTGTACAAGTTTCCTATAATAATTTATTTTATCATTATTTTTTATTAAATGTGTACCGTAACGATTACCTTTTTTTGTTAATGATACTTCAATTCCTACGGTGTTATCGTCCTCCATAGCATGAGTTAAGGATAAATCACACAACTCAGAGTTTAAAATATCTTTGTCAATTTTATCCTTGTATTCATCTTTTAATGTAAACCCCACAACGTAACCATCAGTGTCAGACCAATCGGAGTAATTTATAGTACCAACTATGTCATTATAATTATGTTCAACGTACACTGGTAACCCCTTTAGTTCCATCCCTTTCAAATCTTTCACCGATAATTGATTCGTTGTTGCACCATATATTTCTGTATCATCTGGGATGGGGAACTATATATAAAAATATAGGGTTACTAATACATTATTAAAAAAAAGTTATTATATAATTACCTTGTAAACTGTACCAAAATAAGACATTCTTACACTAAATTATAATAAAATTTATGAACAACTTCTATAATGTTACCCACCGTGTTGAAAAAATATGAGAACGTTTTAAAATTATCAAAGAAAGACACAAAATTTTGTAAAGATCAAACCATTTACACCTTTGATGGATACAATGCAAATCGTCCTAAACTTAACCAGAACAATAAATCTAAACCTAGGAGACCTTTAATTGAAAATAACTTTGATGATTTCGAGGAAAGCTCAAAGGATAAACCACCAGGATTTTACTATAAAATAAAAAAAAATGGAACCAAATATTTTATTATGAAAAACAAAAAGGGTGAAAACAAAAGCAGATGTATTCATTTAAGAGATAAATGTATCATTTGTTCACCCATTGTGTATGATTGTACTTGTGGGTATTTTGAACCAACGGCCAAAGATTTTGATATTATGACCCATATTGATGCCCATCAAAATCTAAAATCTTATCATTGTGATTTGTGCAAATTTCGTACAAATATTAGGCAAAACATTTATAATCACAAAAGGAATAAACATTTTAAAAATAGTTTGTATTCATGTACATGGTGTGGGTACGCCTCAATTTACAAATCAGATTTTTCAGTACATTATAACGAACATCTACATATACTTCCAAAAAAATGTATTACTTGTTACACAAGAGTGACAAAACCAAAGTATGGTGATAAATGTAGAAAATGTGTAGAACATGTTACATGTAGGGATGCCATTCTTAATTTTGTTGAAAAGAAATTTAAAAATATTGTCAAGAAAAATAAACATTTAAAAATTAAGTGTGACTACTCAGTGACAAAACAAAGATTCTTATTCAATATGGTTTTCGATTTTGGATGCTCCTGTGAAGTTAAACATAAATTTCCTATCAATAACCCAAAATGTAAGACTGCAAAATACATTGTATTGCACACAGAAAAGAAAGATTTTACCTTTTTAAAAGGATTTAAAAACACTGATTTTTATAAACCATGCATATTTTTTAATATCAATGTCTATAACTTAAAATTAGTTTTACCAATAATTGAAAAAGAGTTATTACATAAGGGCAACCAAAATTGTACAAAAGTTATACTATAGGCAAAAGTAATTTACGTAAATTTTAACAAAATTATAAATGAACGATTTGGTAGATGCCGTAAGTTTTGAGGGAGACTATGAACCCGTACCTTGTATGCTTCCAACGGATTCAATTTTATATCAAGACAAAAATCCAATAGATGATGACAACGAGTTTTGCTTTTTATGTTCATTTGCTTGTAACACTAATTATAATGTAGCTGTTAAACACATGGAAGATATGTTATGTGGTAAGATAGCTAGAAAAACAAGACCGAGAGATAGAATAAGGAATGTTTATGTTTATTATCAAACCAAAATTAGACCATATGTTAGAGATCCTGATGGATTAATGGGATGCGGTGATACACCACAGTGGTAAATTTATTTTTTAAATAAAAGTTTACAAGTTACCAACTTTAGTTTTCAATTTTAGTTTTTAACTTTAGTTTTTAACTTTAGTTTTCAATAAAAGTTTACAAGTTACCAACTTTAGTTTTTAACTTTAGTTCCCAATTTTAGTTATTCAACTTTAGTTTTCAACTTTAGGTTTCAATAAAAGTTTACAACTTTAGTTTTTAACTTTAGTTTTTAACTTTAGTTTACAATAAAAAAATTAACTTATATTTTAAATTATAGGTCTATGGAATGTATAAAAAGACACTCAGATTTTCACGATAAAAGTCATAAAAATATATTGTTTAAACATTGGGGAGTTATTACAGGTATCTTTTCTTTTCTTATTTAACATTTAGACAAATCCTAAAAAATTTTAATTATATACAATAGAATCCTCAAATTTGTTAAGGTTTAATCAATTATGCGTGAAAACACCAGATGGGTCCATAAAAGTTGATGATAAGGGATTAAAAAATTATGAAATTATGTTAAAAATGCTGTTACAACTTGGGAACAAATTGGATGTGTCTGAAGATGATTTTGTAGGAAATAAAAGAAAGAGAAGCTAGTATATATAGAGTTTTTACGTAATTTTCAATTATTTTTGTAAACCAAACATGAATTTCGGAGGAATTAACAACGCAATGGACGATATATCACTCGCTGATTCGATGAATTCGTTTGTTGTAGACGATACTTCAAACGTAACAGAGGAAAATATGAATGTTGATTTCGAAGCTGTCAATACAATATTGACTTTAGGTAAAAGAAACAGACGTGCTCCAAAAAGGTATGGAGATATTGTAAGCGATATAGAGATGAACTCTGATGTTGAAGACAATATTAATGAAGATAGTGATTTTAAGTATGATAGTGATAGTGATGTAGATTATTCAGATAGTGAATCAGAGATGAAAATATCCGAAAACGAGTTGGACGATATTAAATCAGATTTTAAAACTATTGTAAAAACCTCTAAATTGTACAAAGATAATGAAATTGAAAGATGGAGAACACGTTTTGAAATTTTAATGTCCTATTATGATTCTTTATGTGAAGATGATCAATCGTTCTTAAATAATAATTTTATTTTGCCCACTAAAATTACTCTACCGTTTGTCTATGAATTACAGGAAAATAAAAGATTCATGTCAATCATTGAGTATGTTTATAAATTACATGAAGTAGATTCTGAGGATGAATTGTAAAATATAAATAACAACAAAGATGGAAGATGGAGACAATATATTTGTAATTTTTTTACTAATTACATTAATACTTTTCGCCATTTACGTATACCATCATTTTATTACTTGTAATATTGCTATATATGTTATACAATTAAATAAAATTTACTACAAAAATCAAAGACTTGACGTACAAGAAGAGAGGGATACCGTTACAAAATATTTAAATTACCTTGCTTACTATCATTTTAATCCTTTCTTTTGCTATTTTTTAAACAAAGCAACTATAATTTTACAGGAAGAAATGTCTTCAACTTACATCTCTGTGAATACAAAGTATAAACTAGGCTTACCTGTTGTGTTTGATGTTGAAAAAGAAAGATTGGTAGATGAAAGTTTAAGTAGTTTAGAAGAAGAAAGTTTATAATTGTATATAGAAATTCACTTAATTTATAACTTTAATAAAATGGATGATTTTATAATTGTCGAAAATGTACCTATTACTATAAAGAAGAAACTTAGTTTAGTGAAAACAATATTAAAAGAATTTAATATTACACCAGATAGAGAAATTTATACGTTATTTTACAAGGAACTCGATAATTTAAAAACAGAATTAAGAAAATATTTAGAAAGAGTAGATGATCCCATTGATGAAATTGTACGATTAATGTACAGCACCATTAGTCAAACCATACAACAATTCTCAAATGATAAAACAACAATAAGGTTTTTACATAACAAAGAATTAGTGGGCAACTTTTATGAAGATGATGAATTTTATGGGTTAGTTGGAGATATAACTTATTATTACTCATCTTTGTACAAAGTATCATTAAGAGAGATTTTGTTTAAAGATATTATACCGTATGATTGTAATTTATTTAACATTCTATTTTATATCTTATCTAGTCTTGATTCTTTAAATTATTCAAATTTTATTTTATTAAGTATTAAAACTAAAATTATTAAATTAAAAACTTATTAACTTTTACAAACTTTAAGGGGTAATATGTATATATATATATATTCTTTAAAAAATAAAAGTTTAAACATTATTATTCCAAAGTTTAATATATTAATATCTTTTACGTTTACGATTTTTTAAATACATATCATTATATACACTAGTTATACCTTTACCAAAAATATTAAAACCGTTATAATTCACACCGTCATATATTACACCATAATATGAATGAGAGTTTTTACAACATTTCACACCACCAGTACTTTTGTTTAAATATAAAAATTCAATGCTTTTATTAAACTGTTTAAATAAATTGTACAATATAGATGCAAACAAAGAATCAACTTTTATTCTTGCTTTTATTAAATCTATTACTAAAATTAAATCTTTATCATGGTTGTAGGTTGTATACTTAGTTAGTATATCATCCATGTTGTTATAATAAGTACCTTTAAATAGTAAACCGCTTTTAAAAACCCCTGGAATTTTTGTAATAATTTTTCTTAAATCTACATTTGTTGACAAATAATTTAAAGTATCTAAACTGCCTCGGTTATACGTATCTTTATAACCAAACTCTTCAATTTTTTTTAAACTAAATATTTTATTTTCAACAGTAAGATTAAAATCAGAACAATATCGTTTTGCAGGTTTTTGAATTACAATTCTCATTTTTAATGTCTTTAAGCGAAATCGAGTTGCAATTACGTATAACTCAGTTGGAGAAACGTGTTAAACAATTAGAAAATAATATGTTTAAGGTTTTCCTAAAAGGTACTCAAACTTGGAATGGCGCCTTTTATAAACCTCTATGTAAAAACCCCAGCAAATAAAATTTAGAAATAACATTTAGAAATAATATTTTGAAATTTTAATAGTGTTAAAATAACAAAATGAGCAAAAGAGGAATTGAAAAAGTTGATGGTGTGAACGATGAAGTTAAGAAGAGGGCAAAGTTGATAAGAGAGTATAATCTAGATGAAAGTTGGTTATCAGAAGACTTAAAAAAGGAAAAATATGAAGTAGTTAATAAGTTACATTTAATACTATTTTATCGTAAACATATAGGTTTACTTGAGAGAGAAATACTGTCAAGTACTAATAAAACACGACTAAAGTATATAATAAATGATTTAGAAGAAAAACGATTTGAACATGTAAAAGAATATAAT
>Ga0098045_1000298_pt1 | contig 20616 bp, 8 predicted proteins | sample 11_taG_FD_77071 | JGI IMG/M metagenome (GOLD analysis project Ga0098045, IMG submission 77071) | Marine viral communities from the Subarctic Pacific Ocean - 11_ETSP_OMZ_AT15265 metaG | ecosystem: Environmental > Aquatic > Marine > Oceanic | place: Pacific Ocean | collected 2015-01-16 | reverse complement strand
TATCATGGCTAAGATCCACAAGAAGCGCAGCGAGACAGGATACCCATACATCTTCTTCCGTGACAACGTGAACAAAGATCGCCCAGACTACTACGTAGATAAAGGCATGGAGATCAAGCACTCACAGTTGTGCGCTGAGATCATGGAGTACACTGACGACACCAAGTCTTTCGTGTGCTGCCTGTCTTCGGTCAACGCTCTGCACTACGACGATTGGAAGGGTACTGACGCTGTGCAGATCATGACAGCTTTTCTTGACGCAGTATACACTGAGTTCGTAGATAAGGCTAAGGATCTCCCGTTCATGGAGAAGGCTGTTCGTTTTGCTGAGGAGCACAGGTCCATCGGGATCGGAGTCCTCGGTTATCACTCGTACTTGCAGAGCAAGGGCATCCCGTTCGAGAGCGTCATGGCTCGCGGCTTGAACAGATCCATCTTCCGCTCTATCCAAGAAGCATCTGACAAGATGAGCCAAGCGTTGGCGCTTATGGGTGGTGAACCAGAGGTACTCAAGGGTTATGGCTTCCGTCACAGCACACGCATGGCAGTAGCACCCACGACTTCTTCGTCGTTCATCCTCGGTCAGGTGTCGCCATCTATTGAGCCTCTGCAGTCTAACTACTTCACAAAGGATTTGGCTAAGGGTAAGTTCACATACAAGAACCCCTACCTCAAAGACCTACTTGCTGAGAAGGGTAAGGATGATGCAGCTACATGGAAGGATATCATGATGAAAGGGGGGTCAGTACAGCATCTGGACTTCCTTGCACAGGACGAGAAGGATGTGTTCAAGACGTTCGCTGAGATCTCACAGATGGAGGTTGTGCAGCAAGCTGCCGATCGCCAGAAGTACATCGATCAAGGCCAGTCTCTCAACGTTATGATCAGCGACGAAGTGCCCCTGAAGGACATCAACCAGCTGGTTATCAAGGCTTGGGAGCTGGGCATCAAGACTCTCTACTATCAACGCGGGGTCAACCAAGCGCAGGCAGTTGGCAGGGATATCTTAAATTGCGCAGTGTGTGAGGCGTAGTGCTTATATTTGCAACGTTACACAGGGATAATTGCTGTGGAACTTCGCTACTAGGGTCGGCTGCTTAATTGCGGTCGGCCCTTTTTATTCTACCTTATTCTTAGCGAGGAGCACCTTGATCTCTTGGATGTCCTTGAGTAGTTGCTTGACGTCAGCCTTAAACTCTTTGTTGTCCGCTTCAAGAGTGTGTACTCTAGAGGATAGCCTATTGTAGTCAGCTTGAAACTTCATCCATGCGCCGATAAGCGAACCAGCAACTACAAGAAATTCAAAATGAGACAAGTAATCCTCCATTATTTTCTAGCTTTTTCTATCGTTCGACCAGCAAAGTAAGCACCGAATGCGGTCAGCATAAGAATTTCCAACAAAGATACGTAACTATCTTTGACGTTAAATGGCAGATTATCAATGGAATCCGCTATCATAGTCGCCATAAACATCACCATAAGGCAGATCAAAGTAACTGGTCTGATGAGCTTTGCGAGTTTCACATCGCTGCTCATGTCAGCCTCCCATCTCCTAGACACTTCCTTCTGATAAGCAACTTCAGCATCCAACATTGCTTTAGCTTCAGCTGGATCAATACCTGGCTCTTTGTCTAGCAAGTTCTTAACCACACCGAGGGCTCCGCTATCTGGTAGCAGATCCCCTACAGTGCTGAGTACTCCTGGAGCTTTCTCTTTAAGCCAAGCCCCAAGCTTGGTATCTTTAATCTTCTTCCTTCCTTCCTTCATAAATCTCGTTTAGAATCCTACAAAGCTCCGCTGTGTGAGGAGCGAGCCTGTTTCCGTTGTAAGCCCAAGACTTTGAGTACGTTCTGTTCAAGTCGTCGAGCATGTCTATCTTATCCTCATCAGATGCGTCTATGTATCTTTTCTTACTCATCAGGTCCTCGAGCTCCTTGTACCTAGCTTTCCCAGCTACAGACATCATCCTATTGATCTGAGTTGTATTCAATCTAACCTTCTCCTTCATGAAATCTTCATCTTCCATCCATTCAAAGTAAACTCCACTTCTTTTTGCAGAGAACTTGTCCCTAGGCTTCAATATGCCTGGAACACTAAGACTAGATGTGCTCGCAAACCTTGGAGTGCCCAGAGCTCTAGGCAATTCTTCAGTTTGCTCGAACAGCCTGTACATTTCATTAGACACTAGGTCTGCTTGACCCTGTCTAGCTTTTGTGATGTCAAACAGCTGGTACATGTACCCATTTGCACCTCTTGGTGTCTGCTTAATTGGATTGCCTTTCCAGTCTACTCTTACTGGCACGTTGCCCAATCCGAACGTCCTGTCAAGGACGATAAACTTTCCTGCCTCCACTATCCTGTCTCGGACCCCCATGTCTTTTGTAACTCTTGTGTCTGGAAGGTACTCTCTGTGAGACCTGTACATAGCAGACAAGGTGTTAGGCAGGGCTGTAGCTGTAGTGGCTTGCCACGTACTCTTGAACCAGCTCTCTGCAGCCCTTTCAAACTCAGCCTCTCCCGCTGCAGATAGGATTCCTGTCAGGCCTTGAACTCCTTGAAGGAAGCTCTGATCCATCATGTAAGACATCGTTGAGAATGCCTTAACCCCAAACGCATCTGCTATCATATGAGTCACCATGGGTTCATCTCCTCTCTCCTTCAACTCTTCCCTAGATGTTGCCTTCGCAACTGATCCGAAGATCGCTCCAATAATCCCAAGCTTATTGTAGGAAATGAAGTAGTCATCAGGTTGCTTCGAGGGATCTCCTCCATCCATAAGTCTTTGCAATCCTGTTACGTTGATGCTGTTCGGAGGGAACTGGTCATACATCAAGTTCTTTTCCTCGTCATCTCCGTAATCGATAGGCCCGCTAAGCAACCCTTCTTTCAGCAGTGCCATGGCGGTGTATGATGCCATGCCTCCAACGATTGCCTTACCTATGTTTTGAGACGCTTCCTTGCTGTCGCCCTCAGATATAGCGTTCATCGCTCTAGCGATCGCCACTGGAGGTGCAGCAAAGGTCAAGGACTCGTACAGGATATTAGCTGGGGTTCTTCTGTACGGAATAAATGTTCTCACAAGGAACTTGCCGTCCATACCAGGAATAGTGTCGATGAGTTTTTCAAGGATTCTTACGCCGTCATCAGCAGCCCTAGAAGCCATTGTCTCCTCTTGGAATGTTATCCTTCTACCTCTAGATTCTGCTGCCTGCTTAGCCCTTTTGCCTGGATACTTAATAAAGTTCTCCCTCGCCTCACCCTCAAGGCCCAGCTCGGTAGCTTGCTCATACAAATCAATGCCCTCAAACATTCTTCTGAATGGAGTATCACCCAGAGACAGAAGTCTAAACATGATCTCTGCTGGTATGCCAATAGTGCCTTGAACAAGAAGCTTTACAAACTGACTATCAATTACCCTTGGCTCTCCTTTCATCATGAGTGGGAGGCTGTCTTTTGATGCTGCTGCTATCAACGATCTGAATGGCATAAAACCTCTGTTGACTCTCCACTCAGTTACATCCTGACCCTGACCAGTCACCACTTCATTCAAAGCCTCAATGAATCCGCCTCCAAACTTTCTGACTCCATACATGTAGGCAGAGAAAGATGGACGTCTAACTGGATCTGAGTTCTTATCAAAGATTTTGATCAATTTTTCTACTGGGTAGGCCACCAGATCGACCCCGATTTGCCCGATTGCATTGATGATGTTTGCCCCAACGTTTGTGACCTGAGACATAGGGGTAAGAAGATTACCCTGAATAAGCATCGACCCAATCTCATTCCAGTTTCTCTCGATCATTGCATTTGCGAAGGCATCCATATTTCTCTCAGCCTCCTTCAGTTCTGCTACCTTAGCATTAAGATCTGCGTCAACGTCCTCTCCTTGAGCCCCCTTCTTAACAAGCTCTTCAACTTCAGCCTGAAGTCTAAACAATTCAGAAGCTATACCCGTAAGCTTTTTCTCTTGCGATTCGTTGAGAGTTCTCCCTCTAAGTTCAATCTCTTTTCTGAGAGTCTCAATGAGTCCTTTCGGAGTAGAATTCTTAAGCTCACGAAAGTGGCGCAACAGCCTACCCGCCGTGGTACCCATAGCCGCTGCTTCGGCCACAATCCCTGGGATGGCATCGACATCACCCCTCGCTACGGCACGCTTGATCATCTCAGCAGAAGCAAGAACACCCATGTCGTCGTTCCTGCTCTGCAGTCTTCCGAGAGCATCATCGGTCATTATGTCGATAAGCTCTTGATCTGACATGTTTGAAAGATTCTCCTTCTCTCTGGCAATACTTTGCTTAGCAAAGTAGTTTCTTGGATCGTTGAGAATATCCTCCCTCACACCAGAATACTTTCTTGCAGCGTTACCTGCGAATCGTCTCATCACTACCTTAGATGATGCACGAGACACAGCCTCCTCAGCCCTAGATGCAGCATCGCTTTCGTCAAGCGCTACTTGAGAGGTAAAGGTCATGTTGTCGTAAGCTTCTTGGAGGTCAGCGTCGTTTGCGTATTGCAATCCAAGAACCTTTTCTGAGTACGCCTTGAATCTCTTTAGCGCCTTGTCGTACTTAGGTCCACGCTCAGTTCTCTTTGCTTTCTGATCTGGACTCTCAGTGCGGCCTTCTTTCAGGATAGGATCGTTGTAGTCGTAGTACTCAATGTCTCCTCTCAGGTACACCGTGTTGCCAACGATAGTGGCTTCACCTGCGCTCTTGATTGGTCGGCCTTGAGCGTCTACAAATACGTTATGCTTGAATGGATTGAAGAACGCCTTGACTCCGTCAAAGCTAGATTCTGAAATCTTGTCTGTAAGGAATCCTCCGTTGACGCTGGCCATTGGGAACTTGTTCTCTTGAAAAGAGAGGATCTTTCGCCGCGCATTCTGATTCACCGCGAGCACAGGATTCTTTACAGTCACGACTGCTGCATACTTAAGGGCCTCCCCTGTCGCATTCTTGTCGTGCATAGTCTGAACTGGCACCCCTGTGTTCTTCATGACATTGAGGTTTAGCCTAATTCCAACTTGTTGACCCTCAGTAATTTGAGAGTTCTTACCTATAATTCTTCTTGAAGTAGCGTCGGTTCCGAGAGCGTCCATGGCCTTGCGATCATTAAGCACCATTCCTGGCTTGACCGTCAGCGCTTCTTCAGGCGATCTCTTTCTGTAGAGGCTTGAGTCCTCAGCGTTCTGAGATTTGTTAAACGGGAGAGACAGATGCATTGAAGCTTTTGCTTCTGCTTCAGCTGTAATCGTTTGCCCTTCGTCAGACTCCAACATTCTCTTCGTGTTGTTTCTGTTAACCCCCTCGGCTGCAGCTATGTTATTCGCATGAACGACTAGGCGCTCAAGCCTAGCCTCTCTCTTTTCCGTGAGCGAAAGGTCTTCTTCAAATCTAGATTGGATAGCAGCCGAAGCGAAGTCGTTGTATGCAGCTGGCCTGAAGTCATTGGCTCCCTTCATCACCTGCCCGTCAGCGAAGAGGAGCTGGGTGAACTCAGCGATAGACATGTCCATCTCCATTGCCGCCTGAGCAATCACATTCTCCATGACTCTCCGCTGCTTGTACTCCACTGGGATAGCCTTATCCTCACCAGTAATGTTTTCAAGCATTCTCTCTATCTTTCTCTGAAGCTGTTCCTCTGATCTAAGTGCGAGCTCTCCAGCCTTGTCGATTATCTTCTGATCGTACTCGGCCAACTTGAAGTCGTCGAGCTGCCCTGTAACTGGGTCTACGAAGTCAGGTTCGATACCCGTAATCTCTGCAAGGGGGCCTCTGTACCTGTCCATGATGTTCTCTACAGTGTTGTATCTGCCGAGAAGCTGAAGCAAGGTTCTACCCATGTGGCTGTCGATGGTCAGGGCGTCGTTGTTGCCGTTGAGGTTGAGGGCAAACGCCCCCACCTTCTCAGAGAAGACTCTCTGAGCCACAAATCTTTTGGGTGTGGCTTCAGAAGGGAACTCAAGAGACATCTGACTGTCGCCATCTACTTGATTCATGGCGTCCAAAAACTCTACAAGTTTGTACGTTCCGTCCTCATTCTGGTACTTGGTAAGTTCGACATTAAACTTCTCTAAGTTCTTGGCGATTGTTTTTCTCGTCTTGCCAGGAACTCCTTTTACGTCAACGCCTGAAGCATCAGAGCCGTCTCTAATGTCCTGAATAATTCTAGGGTCAATGTATGTCTCACCACCAGAGTCTCTCCATCTTGCCGACTCAAGCATTACTTGTTTTGCAAGGTCAATGTTTGGTTTCGCTTTGTTGCCTACAGATGTAAATGATTTTACAAACTGATATGCTGCAAAAAACCCTTCTTGAGATGAGTCAATTACGCCGCCCATAGATCTAAGCATGTTGTCTACATCCATCTCAGCTTGCTCCTTGTCTTTCTTGAAAAACTCGATAGGGTCAGAGCTAAACACCTTGACTCGGGCTCCTACAGATCCGTAGTAAGATCTCATGAGACCAACCAAAGCATCCTTTGTTCTCTTTGTAACCTCTGCTTCTGACTGATTGTCGTAGTCAATGCCATACTCATCCTTAGCTACGGAAGAGTGGAACATTCTAGTCAATGCCTTGTTCCCAGCGTCGTACCTGATGCCGAAGCGCGCCTCCATAAACTTAGCCTTAGCCTCAAACGATTCGTATGCTCCTCGCTTTCTGAGATCCAGCTTAAGCGCATAAGAAGCCTTACCTTGAGGTGAGTCTGGCTCAAAGTCGAACCCGATTCCCGTGCGCTCAGAAGCGCTCTTGAACATCTCCTCTGCCTTGTCGTTCATGTTCTGAACGTAGCTCTCGTAGCTAAGACCGTATGAATCTTTGTCGGAGTTGTATCTTCTCTTAACCTTGTAGTAGTTGTTGAGCATCATACGCTTTGCAGCGTCGTCGATCAACCCCTGCTTCTGAGCTTCAAGGACTCTTTCCTTGTACACTTCAAGGCTCATATTCACTACATCTGTAGAAGGCTTTCCTCTTGATGCAGATTTTCTTTTGATTACACCAGTGTCAATAGGCGTTCCATCTTCGGTCTGGAACTTAGAGTAGTGCAAGTCAGCCCCGAATTCAGTAACCTTCTTCCACCAGTTGATGAAGTGGTACTTGTCGTTGAACTTCTTTGTAACTCTTTTGCTTCCAATATCTTTCTTGATCCCGTTCTTCCAACTGAAGATTGGCTCAAGCATAGTAACTGTGACTTTACCGTCCTCTCCAGGCTTAAGCCCGAGCGGTCTAACAACACCAGAAGCCTTAGGTCCATTAGATGGATTGGCTTTGGTATCCGCTGAGAAAGTGGCTCCTGTTTTCCTTGCCACATTAAGCTGTGCTGCTACACGGAAGATTGAGTTCGGGTCACTCAGACGCATATCCTTTGCCATACCAGCCTTGACCAAGATCTCATTAAACAGACGCATAACACTGTCTGCAATACCTAAGCTTACGCTGGAAGACCCCCCAGACAAAGCTGAGATAAGGTCGATAACGACTTCTTCTCTTACTTCTCTGGGGTCTTTGCCCTCACTCTGGTAAGTGTCTTTCTTTGCGAGCAACCTGTTCAAAAGAGCGCCACCATCCTTCGCTTTTCCAGCGATTTCAAGGGCCCTTCTCTCCATTGCCTGCTGCTGACCGTCCGTAAGTTGCTGGAAGCCTGGGCCAATAGCCGCATGTCCAACCTCCTCCACGACAGTTTCTGCAAAAGACTTGGTTCTATACTTAACCCCTTGCTCTTTAGCTTGAGCCGCTTCAGAAGCGGCATTGACTCTGACCTGAGATGCAGAAACAAATATGGTTGGAACGCCGTCCTTCACTTCGAAGAACAAGCCACCAGTGCCTTCGCCCATGTAGTCCTGAGATCCCTCAGGCATAAGCACCATTCGGGCATCAGCCCCATACAAGGATTGGAACAGCTTGAACAGGTTGTTGATGGTGCGGGCCTCGTTCTTGTTAAGAACACCTCCGTCTCCAACTTTGATGCCCGCCTTGGGGTTTACCGTTAGGGCACCCTCTGGCAAGCCAGTCTTCTGATCTACAGTCGTCTTCTGCTCCTCTACTTTCTGCTCTGCTTCTTTTGCTTTCTCTACGATGTAATCTTCAATCGCTTGAAGGTTAGATTCAAGATCTTTGATTCTACCCTCGAAATCTTCTTTGCTGATTTCATTCCCATCTTTGTCTACGAACTTGTCAGAGGGAGACTTAGAAAATCTTACGACGTTGCCGTCGCTGTCTTTCATCGCGCTAAAGTAGTTATCAAAGGACTCATCGAAACTAACCCCCTCTTCAAACGCATTCATGCTGCCGTCCCTCAACACAAGACCATCTCTGTGAGCAACAGATTCTTGATTAAACTGTCTAGCAAACTCAGCGGCCTGCTCTCTAGTCATACCCTCAACGAGGAAGCTGTTTTCTCCATTATCGTATCTACCAACAATCTTGTGGTACTTAAGCCCTAACTTCTTGAGATACTCCTCTGCTTTCTTGTTGTTCCCAACATTAGACTCATCACTTACAGCTCTATTGTTAGGGTTTTCGGCTGTAATCATGGCGTAGTTTTCCGACGCAAGAATGCCTTCGATCTGCTCCCTAGTCAAGCTAGAGCTTTGCATGGCGTCGATGTTAGCTTCAGTCCACTCAGGGGTAGCTCTGTTTGCAATCTGAGCGTTGATATCGAGGAGATCACCTACGAATCTAGATGGGCCAGATACAATCTTGCTGTCAACACCAGCAACCTCAGCCAAGGCCTCTTCAAGCAAGACTACGTTCTCCATGGCCTCGTTAAACGCTTCGATGTCTCCACCCTCTGTAGCAGCCTCTGCTCTAGCTGAACGAGCCTCTGCTCTAGCTTGATCGAGCTGACCCATTAGCTGCTGAACGGTCTTTCTCTTACCGATCTCATCTTGCAAAGCCTTCTCTGCTGTATCCAAGGCTGACTGAGAAGGGGGATCTTGCGTCCCCAATCGGTCTCTCAGGATGGTCACAGCGTTTCTTGCCTTCTCAACCTCGTCGTCGATGGCGGCCAACCCATCTTTCAGGGATCTACGGAACATCAAGTCAGATTCTTCTTGAGTAAGAGTTGCATCTTCATCAATGTGAGCTTGCTGAATTTCAAGGCGCTGCTTGATGGCTGCAGTCATACGCTCCTTGAGTACCCCTTTTTCTTCTTCAGTGGTCGCTTCGTTAGCAGCTTTGTTCAGTCTTTCAATCTCTGCGTCAAGCAGCTGCATCTTCTCGAAGTCTCCTTCGTGACGAGCGCTCATCATTGTGTAGAAGTCTTGTCTACCTCTTACAAGCGACTCAATGTCTGATTCGATTCGGCTGATCTCAGCTTGCAGGTCTTGAACCCTTGGGTCTCCAGTTGCGTAACCAGCAAGCTTCTTCTGTAGCTCTGCCTTTTGAGCTTCGAGTTGTCGCTGAGTTTCTGCTGCTGCATTTGCTCTCGCGTTAGAAGCCGCCTTGATTCTTCCAGACGTATTACCAACTGTGTCAATGCTAACGCCAGCGAATCCACCGATCAAACCAGCGTCAATTACATTGGAGATCTCAGAGGCTAAGTCAAACTTTTCCCCCTTACCGACAGCTCTAAAATAACTGGTTGTGAGCTCTGTAGCAGCCTCTTCAAGAAACTCAGACGTAAAGGCAAGTCCCTTTCTGTATCCGTAACCCTTGACCATGTCCATAGTCAAGAGCTGCCCATTTCTTTTTGCAAGAGCGGCCGTGGTGTATGACTTCAAGGCAGCTTGCTCAGCCCCCTTGAAGATGGATGTACCGATACGAGCAAATGCAAAATCACCAACGCCGTTGGCAATAGCATATCCATACTTGCCCATGTCGTTAGTGAAGCTTTCATCGTAAGCCACTTCTGACCAAGCCTTAAAACCTCCGCTAGTACCCAAAGCCAAGGCTCCACCGAGGCCAGTTGTGCTCACCATAATACTAGGCGCCGCACCAGCCATACCCGTAAGAAGCTGTTTGGTTCCATTCACAATATCTCCGTTAGCGTAGGAGTCCGTTATGCCGTTGTCATATTGAGTCTGGAGCCTGCCTCTAAGCTCGTCCGTCTTATTCATGTCGGCGAACGCTTCTTTGAGCTCTTCTTCCTCCATGGTTGCCATCATGATCGGAACAGAAAGGCCATCTACAAGAGCCCTTGAGCTCGTGTCAAATGCGTTAACCATATCCTGAACCAATGGCTGGTCGTTATACCTTCCGTCCCCATCGAGGTCTGCGTTGACCCCTGCGTGATAGTAGAGTTTGTCAGACAGAGCCGAAAGAAATTCCTTGTCTGCCTTTTGCTCTGGACTGAGCTGACTCAGGATTTCATCCTTAAGAGATCCTTGATTAAACTCAGTAAGCTTACTGTTGTAGGCATTAGATATGTACTGAATTCTTTCTTTCTCAATGTCTTGCTCAGTAAGCCTTCTGGTTTCCACCCTGCCCGACGCACCCAGACCCTCCTTGGTGCTCATAAACCCAGACCTTGCCACTACTTCGTCTCCAGCCTTCTTGCTTTCTATACGAGCGAGGCCATCTAGAAAATCTTGGTCTTTACCGAGAAGAGCGTGAATGTCTACAGAGTGAAGCTCAGACTGCTGTTGAGCTTGAGACGTAAATTGATCTGCGTCGAAGTCACCAAAATCGTACCTGTTGAAATCTTCGAGAGCCCCAGCCTCCATGAGTCCCATCTCGACTCCTTCCATAGCGGCGCGTGTTGGGGCGCCATACCGCGAGAATCCAAAAGCAAACTTCTGAAGGGACCAGCTTAGATCACCAGGCTCACTCCCACCGAATGGAGAGGCGTCCGATTCGGATGGACCATCCTTTTTTTTTTGAGAAAAGAACTGCTGAGTAAAGTCGTCGTATGACTTGGAGTAAAGGTTTTGCTGTTGGATTAAATCGTACAGCTTCTGTTGTTTCTCCTCGTCCTCAAACTGAGAAGTGAATTCGTCGTATGACTTGCTATAAAGCTTTTGATCAATAAGCAAGTCGTACAGTTTCTGGTGGCTTTCGTTCATTCTGTTCCTTGTCTATAATTACAAATTATCCGCAGCAAATGAGGGCTCCACAATCGCGTCCTCTACTCTGGCTCCTATGCTAGACGGATTTTCAATAATCCCCTGCAAAGATACACCAAATAAGTCTTGCCTTCCCAGTCTTTCGAGCTGCTGAATAACGTGCATATCCTCAACCTTTGATGGGTCAAGAGTTATGGTTTCAGGAGTTACTTGTTGTACGCTGGTACCAGACTGCATGCGGTCAACAGCAAAGGCACCCGTAAGCTGATATATTCCATCAATGACTCTGAGCTCTTGAGGTCTAAAGAAACCCTTCTCACCCTCCACCTCAACTATCATGTTGTTCTTTATGCCCTGAAGCGGAATCATTATTTCCATCCCTTCATCAGTCACAGTACCTTCGCCTTCCTGACGCTCGTCCTCGAACGGACCTGTGGGGTAATTCATAGATCTCTTATTCACAACCCTAATAGACTGATAGAAATCGTTTTCGGCTTGCTTCAGCTTCTGAGCTGTCTTGTCGCTATTAGGTGAAGACGCGGGTACATGTGTCTGATCCCAACCCTGCATCATTTCATCATAAAATCTAAGCTGAGCATCGGAAATAGAATCAGTGTTAGCTTCAGGGTGTTTTTCGAGCAGGGCTTTAGCTTCGTCAGACATAACCCCTTGAGGAGCAAGCTCTGCCACGCCCATCACCTCTCTCGCTCTTCTTTCTGCCAGCTGTGGGTTCTCTATTACGAACCTAAGTGATGCTGATTCAGCATCTTTTTTAGTCTTAAACTGACCAGCCCAGTTCTTTTGTATAGCAAGGTCAGCTCCGTTGTCCACAGGGACTGGCGTGAGGTCTGGCTTGCCTAGCTCAACGATGGCTTGAAGGTATTCCTGAGGGCTTCCGTACTCAGCCACTTGATTTCCAGACTGATCAAAGAGTGAGATCTTGCCTGTAGTTGGGTCTTCTTTAGAAGATCCGTACCTAAGCGCATCGACCATCATCATGGTTTCTTCAAATGCCTCTGGGCCTGCCTTTGCATTATAGTAGTCGTTTCCGTTAGCCGACTCTGTGATCGCTTGCTTAGGGTCATACCCTACCTTCTGAAAGATGTCGTGCTCAAGAACAAGCTTCTGAATGTTTTCTATGGCCGCATCGTATGTAGGCTCAAACTCCTCCATATCTTTTTTCAAGCTAGCCACGTCAGAGTTAAACCTCTCTACGTCAGCTGAACTCAAAAAGTTGTAAGAGTCTTCTGCTTCTCCATTAATCCTTTGATTAATCCTGTCTGCTCTGGTAGCAAACACTGAATTAGGAGCGGCATCCGAAGTGAAGTCCGCATCGGGGACCATCGATCTAGCTTTTGCCTCCTGAGCCTTCAGAGCAGAAAACTTTTCAGAAAATTCGCTGGCGGCTTCGCCAATACCAGCGTAGCTTTCACGCATATTCTTGGCTATCGAATCAACCGCCGTTGTGTCTATCCCAGGAAGCGAATACCTTTTGTCAAACCTAGTTCGAATTCCCGTCATACTTTCTTCTTGTTAATTTTCTTAAACCAGCTTCTGACAAATTTATGAAGAGGAGTGTCTCCTTTCCCCGCAAGCTGTTCCATTTGACCCATATCTTCTGGGGATACAATACCTTCCCCGCCAGTCATTTCTCCGATCTTAGCTCCATCTTTCATGATGTCGATTGGATTCTTATCGTGAGAGAATTCACCAGGAGTTTCACCTCTCATGAGGGCTGCACCCTCTTCGAAAGTCATGCCTCCCATTTCGAATTCTGGGAGCGACATACCTTCTTCACCAAAAAGATCATTCTCAAGTCCAGCCTCTACAAAACTACCAAATGCGTCAGAAAGGCCACTCGTTATGCCCTGCCTTCTGGCTAGATCTCCCTGAACCTGAGCTGACTGCGCTTGGGCTTGGGCGTCTGCAATGTCTACATTCATACCCATTGCGTCTTGTTGGGCCCCGATAGCGCCCTCCTTGAGAGCTCTACCAAAAGCAAGATCTGACTGCACTCCAGAGAATGTTTGAGCAGCCTCAATCTCCTTGGCCCTCTGTTCTGCAGACGCTATTGTCTCCAAGCCAGCTCTTCTTCTTGCCGATTCATCAGCTGCAATTTTAGCAAACCTATCTGCTGTGTTGGTATCAACCTGACTCAGACCACCTAGCAGAGCCCTAGCGCCACCAGTCTTAAGCGCTTGAATCTGTTCTGCCTCGGATCGAAGAGCTTCTTCTCTCTGCAGGTCGGCTGCTCTGTCTTCATTGACTGCTCTGCGCAGCTCGCTATACGTAGGAGCTACACCGTAGTCAATACCTCTTCGCGCTGCCAGTGCATCTGCGATAGCCGCATCAGCATCCATCTCGCCTTGTCTGGCTTGCTCAGCAAAATCTTCCTGAAGACCTTCTCTTGCTTCAATCTGGTCATCCATGATGAGCATCTGATCATCCATGGCGTTACGAGCCGCTCTGCCTTGAAACATAGAGCCTAGTCCCTTAGCTCCAGCCGCAATCCCAAGCCACCCCAAGGCGTTTATCTCAAATCGTGAAACGTCTGGGTCTGAAGCTGAGGAGATGACCTCCCATATTATCGTTAGCAGTTCTAGCATATTACAAATATAGTTATTGTTTGCCTATGGCGTCGTTAAGCGGTGAGTTTTCAAAGTTTACGTTGACGGCGTAGATCTCTTCTGAGTCTACTTCAACCACGGATGCGGTTGGGGTGAACTCTGCCTTTACTATCGCGTATCTATCTCTAAGCTTGTTTGAGTGATGGCGAACAGTCCCAGCATCTTGAGCTACAAGAAGGGTGGTACCAGCAGGCAGCAACGCAATAGCTGGTGCAGTAAAGTCGTCATCTATTGTTATTGTAGACGACCCCCTGTTGACTGAAGTTATGTAGTGAGTGGTTGGGACACTTATGTTCGCATCTCCGTTGGCGTCAACGTAAAACAACTGACCATTAAGTGGTATGTTAATCCCCTTTAGGTTGTTTGAAAGCGTAACATCTGCACCAGAAATAGAGTCCACTTTTCCTAGGACCGTGTAGTATATATCGTTAGGGTCTGTCGGATAAGACCTGCCCGATGTAATAGCCCCCTCAACATCTCCATAAAAAGCGCCCTCAACCTCCCTAAACGAAAGATCTTCGGTTCTTTTGTCCTTACTGTCTCTAAGGGAGACACCCCATTCAGAATTAGACTCGGTCGAAAGAGATCTAAACACCTTCACCATAGATGGGTTTGCGTTTGCCACGACCTCTATCTTAGAAGCTACTGGTGTAGACGATGTATCGAAGAATCTGTTTGAAACAAACCTATCTCCGAACTCGTGCATTACGCTACCTCCACTGGATTTGAATGCGTAAAACCCATCCTTAAGAGAGACATATCTATCTGGCATGAATGTATAAGTGCCCTGCCAGAAACCTCCCTTATCATCGTAACCAATGGTATACCCATCAAAACTCCCGACTGGAGAAAGGGTTGCGTAGTATATGTCGTCCTCAGCATCATACCCGCTAATGATTGTCTTGCTTCCAGAAGCAGCTTCCCAAGAGATAATTCTATCTGCGATCTGAGACTTTGCATCTTTATCAGAGATAACCTGAAGGCCTTGGTTTGTGATTCTAATGATAGCTCTACGCTCTGCATCTACAAAGTACGATACGCCGTCCCTAATCAGAACAGACTCTGGATTAGTTGTGCCGAAGTCACCAGCATAAGCAACCATGTTGTTGATCACTTTGTTAGATAGCGCGACAACACCACCCTGAGTTCCCGTCTCAAGGACTGACTTGTTGATACTCAGCCTCGACACTTTGTTTTCTTGTATGGCAAGCAGGTTGTCTCCCTGAGTCCCCAAGAAGTTACAGGCGCCATACTCCGACGGAAGGTCAAAGAAGTTTGCTTGAGAAGGAACGAAAGATGAAAGCGACAATACGCTAGCGTCGTCAGCATAGGGCTCGCTGTACGTGATGCCGTTGTATCTATTGACAGTGGCCGCCCTCTCAAAAGTAGTATGAGCCTTACCCTTACCCCAAGCTTTTTCAGGTGACGTTTCATCTGGCTGCTCACATTCAAGAGGTATTGTTTTGTCCTCCCAACTTCCTGGGTCGACAATACCCCCTAATGTCCCGTCACTAGTTCTGCACGAAACATTCCTGAACATTACATCACCATCAAACAACCTAATGTCTGGGCCGTGAATGCCCTGCCCTGTGAATGATTCGTTTCTCCTAGGACCTATTCTAATTTTATCTCCTATCTCGTAATATATAGGCGTCTCGGTAGATTTTTTTGGAGTGAGGATCTCAATCAAACAGTCCTTACCCCAGAAATTAGAGGCTGTTGGTGTGGTACCGTCTGGGTAGTTCGGAGGCGTGGAGGATGTGTATCCACCGTTTGTTGTGGCCCAATACTTAACAATAGAAAACCAATCAAATCCTGTGTACTTAACTGTAGATGCTACGTCATCGACCCGTGGTGCCTTAAGCACAAGAAAGTCGCCTTGGGTAGCTGGTGTTTCAGCGTTCCACTGTATTGGGTTTCCCTCGCCTTCTTGATATCCAGATCCTGATTCAGACAATCTTTCCACCCCCATAACCTCAAACTCAATGGGGTTTCCATCACTATCAGATGGGTATACTCTACCACTACCTGCATTGTAGGAGATAACTCTACATATATCACCCTTTGTAAAAGAGTACTCTCTAGCGGTGGATGTCTGGTCTCTAAACTGCTCAAGTGTTTTTAGAGATACAAATATCCTCTTATCAGATTCAACTATCGTGTTGTCTGACACGTTAGACCCATCATTCTCTTGAACCATGTATCCCCCACCTGTAGTGTACTGAAACACATTTGAGAACTGAGACCCGCCGTACACAATCTGAAACCTGTCTGCCCAGGGTATTCCGTCATCACTTTGAAGGAGTGTGTCTTGACCATTTGTTATCCTGACATTTAGAGCAGCATTGCCCTTCCCTTCACTAGCTGATCTTTCTGATGGATGCTTAACGTAAACAGACCCTAGCGGGTTTACAAAGCCAGCCCTGCCCCATTTATCATAGTAAACAATTCCTAGCTCATGAGTGCAACCAGCCTTGAATGTCTGAAGAGTGGAAGATGAAGATATAGAAACATCTCTACTAACGATGTAGTCTGGGTTGCTACCACTAAGTGCTTCGTTAACCACAACTTGTTGGTTCGACACTCCTGTGAAGTTGTCAAGTCTAATTGCCACCCCCGAGACGCTGTCTGGGGTAGTCGGAAGACCCCCGCCGCCATTGTCATTAACTATGGTAACAGGGTCATACTCCCTAAACTCTAATTTTTTAATGTACGGATTCACTGCGAATGTACCGTCGTTGTCTGTAAGTTGAGTTAAAACGTCATCGAAGCCAACCACGGCGTTTAACTTTAGCCCAGATATAGTAAAAGTATCACCGTTAGAAAGAGGAGGGGTAATCCCTGGGTTCGCCGTCACATTCTCTACTTCAAAGGTTGCGTTGTTTACGTCGATTGGAATGACAGCAGTTACCTGCTCCTCATCCAAGTATGTCTTAAGAGCGGCTAGTGCATCCGAGACGGTATCTCCATCTGATGTCTTGTAGATGAACTTAAGATAAACTTCCTTATTTGATCCAACCTGCAATGCACTATTGGTGTCCACTCCAAGAGACAAATCGTATGATCCACCAGAAGTAGCACCTCCGTCCGTGCTAAACTCACCTTCAAGCTTAAAAAGCCTTTTAGGACTACTTGGATGCGAGTAAAACTTTCCCTCCATATCAAGCCTGAATCCTATAGATATGACTGTGCCGTCTGGAAGAGGTGTAGTTAAGGTCTGAGTTGCTCCTGGATAATCAACAGCGTTGGAACTCAAAATATCTACAACGACAACCTTAAACGACTTCGCCGCTGCTTCTTCACCAGGATCATTGAAAGAGTCGCTGTTAGGGTATCCTATTACTTCATTTTCGCTGACCAAGAAGTCGCCACCAAGATCTGCCTCCTCACCGTAAACCACACTGAGAGTTGTCGAGTTGACTACCTCTGGAAAGTTTTTGTAGCCCTCTGTGTAATTTGAATAAATAAGTCTGCTACCAGAGATCGACTGACCCTGAGCTTTTTGAGGCACGTTGTCATAGTTCTTTCCAGAAACAGAGGCCGCTATGTTTGCGTAATAGCTGTCGTTGTAAAACCTGTATATAGATGTAGAAGCGTTGTAAACTTCTGTACTGCTGCCTCCAACATCCCTTGTCTTTGCTTGACGAGGATCAAACTCGTCTATTACAAAGAAGGGGTCATTATTGCCAGACCTAGCTACGATTCTTACCTTATCTACATCTATATAAACTTCGCTAAGGCTGTCTTGCCATGGGATTTTTATCAAGCAAACATTGCCCGTGAACGAACCTATTGATGAGTTGGTTAGGTTCTTGCTAGAAATAGATGGCGATACCGCCAGACTAGAGAAGGATGAAAAAGCAGATTCTTCTCCATCCTTGTATATGTACTGACAGGCGAACTGAAAAGACTCAGACTTGAAGTTGTTTGATGTAAAATCAGGGTCTGTTTCAAATGAAAAGTATGGGCCCGTTCTAGGTTGAGCCTTAATTGTTGTAAAGGCATAATCTGGATTAAAATTTATTGCGGGAGCAATCACACCACCAGAAAGCACTGTCTGATCATAATCCCCAGCAAGAGCTCGATCTACATTAATTTTTTTAGGCTCGTTGTAATTGTCCGTGAAATAAAGAGCGGTTTGAATAACCCCATCTTGATCAAACGCCTTGTTTATCACATCACCCTTTACAGGGTAATCCTTACTGAAGTTCAGGTAGTTGTCATCATCAGAGAAGACCGTCTTCCACTCCCCTGAAGCTTGATCAAACATCATGATTCTGCTGTCAGAATCGTCTGAGTCATCGTATACAAAGAAGTAAACTCTACCTCTCTGGTCATCAGATACAGAACCAACTACCGTCCAGTCAGCTGGAGGCGTGGGCTCGCCAGTCGCCTTATCAATCTCGTCAGTACCCTTCATGGGCTTGAGAATAGAATAGCTACCATCCTCTCTTTCGGAGATAGTCACATTCTCTGCGAGGATCATCTCGTTGGGAGCGACCAGCCGCTCATCTTTGTCCGTAACGAACTTTTTAGGCGTGAGCTTTTGAATCATCCCTTAGGCGCTTGCTTGTAGTTCTTTCTAATCGTTCTGAGGGCTTCCTCTTTCGTGAAGGACTTCATGCGAGCGTTTGCTTTTCTTCTCTCGTTGTAGTACTCTGCTCTTGCTCTCGCCTTCTCGTTGGCTGGAACTGCAGCCTTTCTTTCGATCATCTTGTAGTACATGTAAGACAACAGAGCTTCCTCTGCGTACACATGAACCTGAGGGTTTGAAGATCTAGCTTCGTCAGCTACGTATTCAATGACGACGTCACTGATGTCAGAGTTACTCTTCAGTTCGAGTCTGTTCTGATCGAGGTTGACTCTGAACTCCCCTTGATATCTGCCACCTCCATATCCGTACAGCTGACCGTCTCCGTTTCCGTACACGTAGTTCCTAAAGACGTATGAGCCAAAGCCATCGTCTGTAGTTCCTCCTGTAGTTCCGTTTGTAGATGTCTTGCTATCCACCCTCTCGTTCAACCCATCGTTGTCAGAGTCATACGTCTGACCGCCAGTCTCTGCATACTTCTGAGAATAGTTGATGTTTTTGTTTTCACCAAGCACATAGACCAATCCGTCACCACCGACGATACCAACCTTGCTCCAATCGACGTAATCGTCTGGCAGCTCAACCGTGTTGTTGGCTGTGTTGACAGACAACTTCAAGGATCTGATAACCTTGAGCATGTCAAAGCCAAGCTCCCTTACGCCTCTCAAGGCGAAGTTCTTTACAGCGGCGTCGCTGACATGGGCGGCAAAGTCATTACCGTCCAAGCTTAGCATGAAGTCATTTATGACTTGTTGAAGTGGTACGTAATTTCTAGCCATTAGAAGGATTGTTCAGATTTTTTCTCGTTCTGTTCTTTTTGAGCGTATGCAGTAACGGTGGCGTCTCTCAGGTTGATGCCGATCAAATCAGCAATCTCGATCACCAGATCCATCATGTAGTGCTCTGGCAACTCGAAGTCCCTGCTTGCGCTAGCGTCGTAGACATTGTTGACGTCTACACCAAACGTAGGTGGGTCGTCTGACCTCGCAGGAGTCGCTGCCGTCGTAAAGCTTTGAGGGATCTTGTAGTATCTAATCTTAATCTTCCTGATGCTCTCTGGGAACACCTCAATGTCTCCTGTAACCAAAGCCACAGGGAAAGCCTCTGAGGGCGCATTAAGAGTGCTGCCTAGGATTCTTTCGATCTTCTCCTCGTCATAGCATACCTCCACGGGGACTCTGGTCATCTGACCAAACAAAGCATCCCCAGCAGTTGAGATAGAGATGATTCGAGATAGGTCGTCTGGGCGATTGAATACTCCGCTAGACTTGGACTCAGTGTCTGACTTAGCGAAAGTAGCGAGGTCCTCGTGGATCTGCTTGTACTTGGACTTATCTCTACCCTGGCCAAAGCCAGCACGCTCAAGCCTGCTCCCATCTTTGAGTTGATCGAACAGCCTGGTAAAGATTCTAAGCTGAGCCGCCTGTGCAAACCTGTTGAACTCATCAACAGTGATGAATCCTCTTTGGTCTTTATTTACGAGGCTTTTCAGCGTTCCATAAACTACGTTTACACTTACTGGCATAACGCAAATATACAAAAAGAAAAAGCCCCTTCTCAGGGGCCTTCTCTTACTGAAGCTGTTTCTCTATCTCTTCTACGATAGGAACTGCTTTCTCTGTCAGGCAGTATCGGACAAACACATTGAGTGGGTCCATGCCCGCTGGAACAGAAATGATCTGCTGTCCAGTATCAAACCAACGAACAGCATCGTCGTCAAGCTTGATGATCTGATAGTTGACTGCTGCGTTGATCTTAGACTTCATCTTCACTGCTGGGTCGTCAAACGACTTCATGAATCCTGCTGGGTTAACCTTCGCCTTCTGAAGCAAGTCATGCTTGATCTCCGCGAACTCCCTGTCTGTATTCATGCCATAAGCAGTAGCCACCATAAGAAGCTCTTCTACTGGCTTTGTTCTGAGCATGACGATTGCGTCTGCAGCCACGAACTCTTCGTCGAGACTGGCTTGCTTCTTCGCTACGTAATCCACCAAGTGAAACTTGTCGCCTCCATTGGCGAGATTGCCTGGGTGCTTATCCATAAACTCAATCAGGTTTGGCTGAGATTTTGGAGCCACCATAACCCCCATCTTAAACGTAAGTGGAGTTTTTACTGGGTTGTCTGACTGCTCATCAGTAAAAATAGACGCTTCGCCTGCGCAGTATCTCACTTGGCGAACCTTGTTTTGTTCTTCGTCATAGTAGTTGTACGAAGTATCTCTCATGAGATATAGAGCTCCACTAGGGTGATTCATTCTGTACTCATACAGGATTCTAGAGTTTCTCTCACCACTAGGAGCTTCGCGCCTTTGGTCATGAGGGATCACGATTGCACCCTTCGGGGTGCTGCTCGATCTCTTTCGAGCTGTCGATTTAGTTGCCATTGAATTTGATTT
>Ga0098045_1000293_pt1 | contig 20881 bp, 24 predicted proteins | sample 11_taG_FD_77071 | JGI IMG/M metagenome (GOLD analysis project Ga0098045, IMG submission 77071) | Marine viral communities from the Subarctic Pacific Ocean - 11_ETSP_OMZ_AT15265 metaG | ecosystem: Environmental > Aquatic > Marine > Oceanic | place: Pacific Ocean | collected 2015-01-16 | reverse complement strand
TTACAACTCATTTTTTTTACATAAATTCGCGCCAACATTACAAAAAAAGGGAACATGTTATTAAGTACTACTAATCCAGATTTTTACACTATTGTTAATAGGAAGGCGTTGCTTATTGATAAACGATCTGTAATAACTTTAAAAAAGTATTTTTTATACAATTTTAAAAAAGTTTGCGATATGCGTGCAGATTTACAAAAGAACCGGTTAAATGTATTAAAAACAATTAGTGGTAAAACTTTTAATAGGGAAACCTATGCTTTAATGGAAGTTAGTATTTATCTATCATACATTTTAAATGAATTTAAGCAAAATGTATTGTTAAACGCTATGTCTTTACATATGATTCAAAGTTTTATGCAAAAAATTGATTTATGGGTTGAACGTATTGTTGTATTTAAATTATGGTACAAATACCACTGTAAACGTATTATTATATATTAAATATAATTTTTTTTATTTTTAAAATTAAATTTCTAAATTTGGAAACATTATTAAAAATAAATTTTCAAAATTATATATGTAAAATTAAAATTACTAAGAAATATGAATTACGTTAAAAAATTTAAATTGGAATTTGATTATTTATTACAATATATATCTAATAACAAAAATAAAAATAATTTTGATTTTCATTTAAATTATATAAGTGATGAAATTTTAAGGTGTTGTAAATTGAACAAGATAAATGTTATGGTTGTATCCGATATAGAACAGAAACATTCTGAAATTGCTATCTTGGATGACTATATATCAAATGAAAAGTTTAGTAAATGTATGATAATTTTAAATAATTTATGGCGATATATTGTTTGTGTTTTTAATGGTATAAATTAAATAAATAATAAAATTTCGAATTTAATTTATAAATTTAATTTTTTTCCTTTTATTTAATTAACAACATTTAAATAAAGCCAAAATTGCCAATATAAACAAAAGTGCATATCTCATAGGACACATACTGACGTCAGAATTTCATATTTTTTATAAAGTCTATATTAACTTGGCGGGAAAATTATAGAATTCGATTTTAAGTAAAATAAAAGAGAAGAAATATGAGTGAGGAAAGAAGAGAGTACACTATTTATAAATGGTTTTGCAAGGATTTAAGTGTAAAGGAAGTGTACATTGGAATGACTATTAATTTTAAGCAAAGGAAGAAAGGTCATAAAGGTGCTTGTACTTTACCATCAAATGATAAATATAATCAAAGTAAGTACGTGTTCATACGAAAACATGGTGCTTATTGTAATTGGGATTATCAAATATTAGAAAAAGTATATGGTTTAAAAAGTGAAGCAAAAATTAGAGAAACTATGTATATTGAAAATTGTAAAAATTGTTTAAATGAAATACGTTCAGTACAAACTAAACAGAGTGCTGAACAAAAACGTTTATATAATAAAAAACGTTATGAAGAAAACAAAGAAGAATTATTAAATGGTATGCGTAATTACTATATAAATAACAAGGAAAAAATATTAGATTATCATAAAAATTATCGAAATGTAAATAAAGAAATAATTAAAGAGAAAAGTAAGAAACGTTATGAAGAAGCTAAAAAAAGAAACCCAGAGAAATTTAAAGAACGTTCGAGAGAACAATACAAAAGACATGCAGGTATTAAAGTTTCTTGCAAATATTGTAGTGCTACAATCACTAGGACATCTATGAAAAGACACCAAAGTAGAACAATCTGCAAAACCGTACAGTTTGCACTACCTTATGACCCTGATATTCATAAAATGTGTTCTGTATGTGATACTAAAATATTAATAAAAGGCAAGGAATTCATGCATAATTGCCAATTTGAGATTGAATTTGATAATAAACCTTTAAAAAAGAAACGTAAATTGTAAATATAAAACTTTTATTTTTAATAAATCAAAATTGTTACAAAACTATATAGTTTACATGTCATTTTCAAGTGTGAAATCAATTCCGTCAACAGAACTGAAGTCACTTTCATCACGGCTGTCAGCCAATGTGCGTACTTGATCAATAACAAGATTCTTAAATCTGTTCTTTGATGATTTGTTCCAGATTTGCACTCCCCAAGAATCACAATGGTAACTTTCCACCTGGTTAATATGAACGTCAACAAAATCGTTGTTAGTAGAAGCAACCAATGAGAGACCACGAGTTTGACAACCTGAGTAACCATTATGATCTGGACCTGGATTTGATGCATACAATTTTCCATAAGTTCCACATAATGGATGAGAATCTAAACCATAATTGATAACTTCGTAAATCTTTACATCATGTACTAAAGAAGAGCTAAAATCTTGTAAGATCAAACCATGAACACCCTTTTGAATGTGAGCCATAGCATCTTCGTTACATATCCAAGTAAAGCTACCATCGTCAAATAACTCTTGAATGTCTTGAGTACCCTCCCATGCCCATTTGCTGAGCTTAGCTTTAATTCCCCTATTATAAATAATATTTAAACATTAATTAACTATATAATTTAATTTAGAATGTAAAATAAGACTTACCAAGTACCAAAACGAGCACGGCCAATTTCATCTTCAAATATGCTGCGCAAGTAAGTTGAGTTACCGTTTTGTTCGTAAATGTAATAACCAATAACAGCTCTAAGATCATGTAAGCGATCTCCATCATACAAACCAGTAACTGGATCAAGAGTATCAGCAATTCTCCAAGTACCACCAGCAATATCAACACTACGACCTGCACCACCTTCACGAATGGATGGTACTTCACGTACTAAACCTAATACCTTGTTAATTTGTAAATGTTCAAAATGATTTCCGGTAGACCATCCTCTTGGTTCTGTATGTATATTTTATAGTTAAATATTAGTTTTAAATTAAAAATATTAGTTTTAAATTGTAACAAATAAAATGGAAACTTACCATTCACAAATTGGTTAACTGCTACACCCTTAGAGTTAATAATGATACCGTATTGGTTACCACCGACAACTCTACGTCCATCAGGAGTAGCTGGCATGTCAAATAGATCAATCATTTCTTGTTGTAAAGCAGCATCACTATCAGCATTACCTCTGATGTAATATTCTTCACCAACTTGTACTAATTCTCTTAAAGCATCTCTCTTGGCTAATAAATCAGCATAACCTACATCATCGGTTGGCATACCCATGAGTAAATCATCAGCCAATTGAAGCATAAAGATAGCTTGACTAAATTGAGCTTGTACTTGAATTTGTTCAAAAGAACCAGAACAATCAATGTTGTAAAATACAGAGTCTCTTAAAGAGTTGATTGCTACAATATATAAATAAATAAATAAAAACATGAGTTCAATATTAGGGTAAAATAAAAATAAAAAGACTTACATATACAAGCTGCTTCATATTCGTCAATTTGTAAGTTAGCAACGTAAGCATTAATAGCCAAGTTACCATGGATACCATGATGTGAAGCTCTTGATAAGAAACCATCAACAATAGCACAGTTAGTACAGAAGTTCAAGTTACCGAAACCACCAGCAAAGAAATCATCAGTAGCAATAGGACTGACTGGACCTTGATCTATTTAAAATAATATAAAATTAGAGTTTTTTTCTTATATTAAAAAATTATATTGTAACTTACTGGTAATAAAAGGCCTGTCAGCCAATTCAATGTTAGCATAAAATCTTTGTCTTAAGTAATGTGTTGGACCTTGTTGAATAGTCTTATAGTTCAAATCTAAAGTCACATCTTCACCTCTCTGTATTACAAATTATAGTTTAAAATATAAGTTTTTAATAAAAGTTTAAGAATAAAATAAAAATTTACCATGGAGATAGCAGCAAACCAACCTAATCTAAATCTATTAGCATTTTCACCAGCACAATATAATGGATTTGGTTCAGCCCCGAAACAAATTGGGAATGAATCACCTATATTATTATAATAAACAAATATTAGTAAAAAATAAAAGTTTTTAAAAGTAAAATAAACTCACCATCAGCATTAGGATCAAATACAATGTTTTCAGCCAATTTAAAGTATCCACCATTGTCTAAAGTTAAGGTACCGTCATAGAAATCATGATTGTGTAACATGATAGCTTTGTTGGTACAATCCATACCAGTGATATACTGTTGATAAGTACATTCACCTGATAATAAAGCTCTTCTACCAGCTAATTCGGATTCCCAAAGTTCACGTTGAGTTGGAGCTGGGGTAGTGACAGGCATCATAGTAGTTGCAACAGTAGTTGGAACAGTTGTAGTACCCCTTAAAGTAGTAGTTGGTGCTACAGTTGTAGTAGTTGGTGCTACAGTGATAGGTTGACCGATAGTTTGATCACCCATACCGGTAAAAATAACAGAGTAAGTTAAAATAACAAGAGCAACTTTACAAAAGAATGAGATAACTACTTCTAAGGTATCATAACCTTCTGGTGTTCTTGATATCATAAAAATTTTAGGAATTTCTTCATCACTTGCACTAAAATTAAACATTGGTTTTAATAAATGTACAAGACCAAAAGTTGTGTACAAGATTAATTCCAAGATAAGTAATGGAGCTACAAATGATGGTGCATCTGGGAAATCAGTATCTAATTGAATTATGGCAGCAATAAAAGTACCAACAAATGGTGCATACAATAACCAAGCTAGGATAGTTTTAATATAGTAAGTTGCCATGGAGTCTGTTTTACCAGTTTTAAAATCTAATGAAGTTTCTGCCCAGTATCCAATGTAATTCATTGCAGGTACAATTAAAGCAACAGATAAAGTTTTATGCTCTTGTGAAGCACCACCAAATACATTACCTAAATATAAAACAAGAACTTCAGCTACTGTAGTGTAGAACAAACCATAATAATCATTAGTTTCCAATACACTTAATGGCCAGTTTTTATCATCAGTTAAACCACTTCTTTCATCTAACTTTTCATAATCACCATTTTCTCTTTGTAAATTTCTAGTTACAATTCTATATATAGCAAATAACCAAACTAAAGTGTTTAACACTAGGGTGACACACCATAAGAATGAATCCCATCCTGATGATAAAACATAACTGTTTAAATTAAAAATAATGTAAGCCATAATAGTAGCAGTTACAGAGTATTCTCTAAATCTTCTACTAGTACCGTCAACAAAAGTTACACAATCATAACCAGTTTCTAAAAAGTGGAAAACCGCAGTGGCAGCAGTAAAAAAGAAAGTTAAGGTTAATAACCACGTTCCATTAAAATTATATGAGAAACTAAAATTTTCGCTCTGTTTTTCTTCTTCAAAAAAGTAAACAAATAAAGCAGAAATGGCAAGTCCTAAAAACGTTACTACCATAATTAAATTGATATTTGAATACATGCCAAATTTTACAGGCCTATTTGAACCCCTCATCAAATATGTCATTTTTTTATTAACTAATTCTCGTAATTTTATGGTAAAATTAACATAAAGCTCTATATAAATTTTATATTTAGGATAAATTAGTAAAAAATTTCGGATTGGCAAATAATTTTACAAGAGGTACATTTGATTACATACATTTGTATTGTCACCAACAAAATTTAAAAAGAAGCTCTTATCCATTCTCTGCATACCAGTTTTGGGTACAAATACATGAAAAACAAAAATTTGCCCTTTTAGTGAGTTACAAAAATTATGTACACTCTGGTGGTACCAATACTGATATACAAACATGCATTTATACAAACATTTATGGAAGATATGTTCAAAAATTTGACTATCATGATTTTAAACATTTTAAAAACAATAATCAACTCCTCTTAGAATTGAAACGTTTACATAAACTTGCAAGTATAGACTTAAAAGAGAATTAAAAATAATTTTATAAAATGACTGTAAAAGATATTTTATTGTCTGATATTTTTACAAATTTTAGTTTTCCTAAGTTTTGTGTAACTTTAAATAAAGACTTGTATGTTCCAGCGGTAAAAAAAATTATAAAAATTATTGATGAAAAAGATTCTATTACAAATGAATTAATTTTAGTAAAGAAGTTATGTTTATGTGTTGAATATATTAATGATTCTAATTTAAAAAATAAAGCTTTAGTTTATGCAAAAATACACAATACTTTAGTTGATTACAAATTAAAGAAAAAATTATTTGTTGCAACCAAATGGGATAAACTTATACAAAACTTATATTTAGATTTAAAATACATAAGAGACATAACAATGTATTTATCTTACCTTTACGGTGTGAAAGATAATACACGATATATACCTTACAATAAGAAACAAATGTTAGATTTGTGCAAGAGTGATGATATTCTTATATTAGGTTTAAAATCTTTAATAAAAACAGATTCAAAACTTTTACGTTATTCTTCTGTTGAATCTATAGAAAATTATTTTGGTTTTTTTTAAATTTAATTTTACACAAATATAAAAAATGATGTTTTTAATAAATTTTATTTTAGTATCAGTTTCGTCAATTTTTTCGTTCATTTACGCATTTACGAGAAAATCTACAGGTTACACTTTTAGTGATACTTTAATTGTACCACATTTTAATGAAAAGATTAATAACGTATCTTTAATTGACTATTTTGGTACTTTATTTACAATAATTATGATTTACTACAATTTAACCTTTTATGTTATTTTATATAACCGATTTAAAGAAAAGATTAGTTTAAAATCACAAATTATAAGTTTTAACATTATAATTATATTTAGCTCATCTTATGCAATTTTTTTTACAAAATTAAGAGAAGATGTTACACATATTTTATTTGCTCTACTGTTAACTTTCATATCATTCACAACTACAGTGCTTGTTTTATATTGTGAAGGTAATGAAAGGAAAAGAGTATATAAATCAAACGAAAAAGTTTTTGTATTTAAAACCGATGGGTATAAAAAAGCTTCCATTAATTACATGATTGATTTAGAAATGTACAGTGTTACATACTTTGACACTCAAATAGTTGAAGAACCCGTAACACGTAATAGAATTTTACCTACAAAATCAACATTTAAATTTACTTTACAAGTGTTTACAATCATCTATTATGTAATAATTTTGGCATCATTATTTTTTAATAAAAACTTACTTGAATATTTAAAAACAAATGCTGCACAATATGAAGTTTTAATTTCAGCTTACATATTTTACATTAATTATTATCTGATTGGTAGTAAAGGTATAAAATTAAATCAAGGTATTTATCTTTTTACCACTTTAATTGTGTCAACGATAATTTACAATTTAGTAAATAATTTTGAAGTTAGTAAAGTCCTAACCACGGTTTCATCCATCCTTGTGTTCATTCTTGTATTTGTAATTATGACGTATAGAAAATGTAATTTAAAAAAACAAAATGTTGAAAATATTAATGTGGTTTAAACTATTCATTTTATTTTTTGTGACATACTTTGTAAGTGTTTATATATTATATCGATTATGTTAAATTTAAATGATTACAATTTAGAAGTGGATAAATTTTTAATTAAGTCACATTGTTCAAAGTTAAAAACATATTGGGGAAAGCAACTTCATGATGTAAATATAAAAGAAATATGTTTAAGTTTAAAAATGGACTATGTCTTACATTTAGATGACTTAATCATATTGCAAATAGATCCTGTTCAACAATATTTATTTCGTTTTAATAAACTAAAAGATTTTAAAAACAATTTAAATATATTTCAAAGGATTTACACAATAATTTCTAAAATATGTACCATTCCAGTAGAAGATTTGATGTACACAACAGACCCTTCTATATTAAAAATAATTGAAAAATATATAAAATTAAAATATCATTTACCATATGTATTGAAACAATATTTGGAATCATTCTCAAAAAAAGATTTTGTAACTTGTCATTATTTAAAAATTATTTCTTAAATTTAATACTTGTATTGTTTGTATATATAGAATCGTAAGTTACACTTTCACCCTCATAGATATCCCTCTTCCTTTTACCTAAATCCTGTTTATTATTGGCATTAATACCATCTATTTCACAATGTATAGTTGAAATATCTTGTGCAATAAAATCAGTCAATAATTTATTCACCATTTCATTATCATCAAAACCTAATTTGTCAATTTCAAAATATTCCTTTACTTCTTGGTATCTCCAAAAATCGGGTATTTTAAATTTTAAATTTTTACTATCAATTAAAATTTTTTGATACATTCCATGCTCATTATCCGTTTTTAATAAATATCTAAACAATTTTTTTAAAACTTTATAAAATATTAGAAAATTACCTAATTTATAAATAAAAGTCGAAACATTACCTGAAAATTTAATTGCTCCGAAATTTTTTGTATTTACAAATAAAGTTTTCATGTTTTGTTTATTATGTAACTGTACTATTGATTCTACCAAACATAAAATTAATGGATCAGTGAGTTACGCATGCAATTGTGACTATGGGTTATGTAATGATTGTAAAACTATTAATTTTAATAAAAGTAGTATATATTGTAAGTATTGCGAGAAACAAATATTAATAAAAACATTTGGTCAACCAAAGTACTTTAAACATAGTTGTTTACCAGTTTTAAAGAAAAGTTTTTTCTATCAATTTTACAACTCTGAAATTTTATGGAATGATTACCTTTGTTTGAAAGAAGATGTATTACAATTAAGATTATTAGGAAATCGAAAATTATTAAATAAAATTTGTAAAGGTTTTAAAAATGATTTAAATAAATTAAAAAAGAATGAATTGTTAATAATGGAAAGAGAGGATTTAAAATTTAAAAAAGCAATTAAAAATGCAGCTCCTATATTTTATTTAAATAAGTTTAGTCAAAATATGGTTGACAACAATAATCTATCTTTTAATTTGTATAAAAAATGTGATGACAAACGATCTATTATAACAATGTTATGACCAAATTATATTTATTTATTATTTATTTTAATTTTTTTCTTTAACTCAAATATATTTATTGTATTACTATCCATACTATTTTTTATACTCGATGTCACAACGTAACGTTTACTTAAATCAAGACTACCTTTATTTACTTTTTTAATTGAATCATACTTGTCAATATTAAGTTTTTTTTTACTTACAATATAAATATTAGTTATCTCGTTTTTATACACGTAATTACTCTTAAATTTTATGTGGCCTAAACAGAGCGTATTGGAGTTGACAAAGTTATTTAAGATAGTGTACACATTCAAGAATTTAAAGATGTAACTGAATACAATAACTATGGCTATAAAAAAAAATATGTAAGTAAAAAATAATAAGTAAAAATAGTATTGTGACTTACTTGTGATACAAACATTAATGAAAAACGATGTAAATGATCGAACCTCTAAATTTAGTAAAGATAATGTACTTATTGAAGAAATGATACCGTGATCGTACAATTTTACAAACGAGTAGTAGTAAAAAGGGAATGATACAATTACGTATAATATTTTTATAAACATCTTAAGTTCAATTGAATACATACTTAACTCATCTTGTGTTTCAAAATATACATTGGTTTCATTTTTGTATATATGTTCTTCAGGTAAATTATTGTGAGACCATTTAGGTACCATAATAGTTGATAGTATCACAAAACTTACGCAAAGGGGGTACAACAAGAGAAAATATTTTAAAGTACTACTTAAATTAATTTTCACAAATACAGTAAACAAAAATATTATACTAATTTTGAGTAAATTTTTATACAATACATTTGTTAAATTACAATTGTTTAAACAATCATTGGTCCAGTAGAAATCAATAAAAAATATAAACAGAACGGAATTGATGATAAAGTAGGATTTTAGTAATGTTACTTTATTCATGTTATATTTACCCTTTGATTCATAGTAATAATCATGATTTAATAAAGATAAGAAATTAAATTTATTTCTCGTTATATCACACATGGAATATTCATTTAAAACATCATTCTCACTTCTATATACTTTACTTAAGTGACGATTGGTAAAAATATCAAAGTGTTCAAATATTTCATACAATCGTACCTTGTTTTCATAAAATATAACAAAAATGGATGTCCCTAAAGTTACAATATACAATACAATGACTACCATTTTTAATTGTATATCAAATCTACATTGTAACATAGCCCAACCGTAGTTGACAAATATAAGGAGAAACAAATTAAATTGTAAAATATATTTAAATATATTAGATTTATCAAATGATTTTCTAAATATATGGTTACTAGAATCATTAAACAACTGTAGGAATACTATACTTTCAAAATAGAGTGGATGTAAGCTAAACAATCGAATCTCAACATGATTGAAAAAATTTTGACATAAATCATCCTCTAAAGATACGTTATGTTTGTTGTAAAATGTAAATATTGCTGAAAATATATTTAATATTGTAAAAAATAAAATTTTGTATACACCATACTTTTGAAATATAAATCTTGTTATTTCAATTATAAAATGACATAATGTGTATATATTAAAATAATCTGTTTTATTAACTAATACTAAAATTAAAGCAACAACAATATGTAAACTAGTGTAAAAACTTATTTTTGTATACATTTTATTTACATTATTTAAAAATTATAGAAAACTCTATATATCATTTTACAATAAAGCTTTAAAATTTTCCCACGGTAAAGATTCCGATACGTAATTATCTTTTTTAAAATTAGTAAAATCGTAGTGATCTGCACCTATATTTTTTAATTTTGGAGTTTCCATTTTTAAATACTCTAAATTTGGTTCTTTAAAAACAGTCATCCAACTTTCACCAATTTGTGTTAATTCAGGAGCATATATTTCTAAAGACTTTAATTTTGAATAATCGTATAAAAAACCATCAAAAATTTCATTTAAAACAGGTGCTTTTAAAACAAAACTTTCAGCATGTCCATTTACCAATGTATAATTTTGAATATAGGTCAAACTTGGTAGATGTAAAACAACTCTTGAAAATTCAAAAGAAATCATCCCCTTAAGTGTTCTAACATACGGTGCATACACATGAATTGAATTTATATACTTATTTTTTTCTGCAATACCCGTTTCTATAGATTTATCAAAATAACATAGATCTATATGTATTCTTAATTTAGGATCAATTCCAACGCTAAAATACTCATTAATTTTTGTATAATATTCTTCTTCAACATTATTTAAATTTTTTTTTGATTCTTCTACAATTAAAACTTTGTTTGTTCGTCCTATTTCAAATTGATATTCTGCATTGTTTCTTGAAATATAAACATAATCGTATTTTGTACCTAAATAATTTATTAAACGATCTTCATTTATTATGGTTTCTGATCGTTCTGTAGTTAAAAAATTATTAATGTCAAAATCATCATAATGACGTATTAAAAACAAAATAAACTTTCTTTGCGTTATACTCAATTCATTGTCCTTGTCATCAAACTGTATGTTAAATTTATATTCAGTATATGCCAATTCGTCAACAAACCCAAAAATTTTTTTTGTAACATCATAAGGTAAATATAATTCTGGAATTAACTCTCTCCTTCTTACATAATTACGATTGGTGCTCATTTTATTACAATTTATTTTAGTTCAAAACTTTATTCTATAATAAAATTATAAACCAGGCCAATCTAGATCTTCTTCATCATAATATCCTGAAGCTCTTAATTCATCTTCTTCTTTAATTTTCTTTAAACGATCTTTTACGCCTAAATCAACACTATTCATGAAATCATCAAATTCATTTTTTGCACCTAAATTAAAATCATTTGAGTAATTTATTTGGTCTCGATCATTTGCATCCAGAAATTCACGTTTCAAATTTTTTAAAGCATTGTTTTTATTGCCACCTTTTTGGACTTCTCTTACAACACTCCAAGTCAACAATTGTGGTTCACTCCTGTATACCATATCAATTAAATTTTTTTGTTTTCTATTTAATCCAACGTAGGCTTCCTTTAAATATTCTTTTACTTTATATGGAACAGTTTCCTCCTCATCTTCCTCAAATTCGTCACTACTGTAATCTTCCTCAAAGTCATCACTGTACTCATCACTTTCAGATTCAAATTCATCATCAGAATATGTATCTATAGGTTCATACTTTCGTGGTAAAACAATATAGTCTTCTTTAGGTTGTCGTCTTCTCCCCCTAAAAAATATTTCTGATGGTGTATACTTACCCGGTTTAATATTTTTAGCTGACAAATCTAAATTTTCCTCTCGAATTGTTGCATCTAGCTGATCTGCAATATCTTCCTCTCGAATCATTGGAATCGTATATCCTATTATTTCTAAACTTCTTATCATATTATAAACTATATTATATGTAGGTTCTCCTTCTTTAGAAATTTGAATTCTATCTTCATTAACAAGATTAACTATAAATTCATCAAGATTTACATCATCCTCTGTTAATATATTTACAACATCATTTACACGAACACCGGAACGTTGAATAATATTTAAAGGTTCACCTCCTGGTGGTCGATTGTATGCTGACAGTTCCATAGCTTCATTAACTTCATCACTACGAACACTTATAGTGTCATCAGTATCATAGTCTGGTAATTTTCTTCTCTCTTCTATTTTTTTATTCATAACATATTCATATGTATCAAAATATTTTTTGTTTTCTTCTTCTTCATATCGTTTTTCAGATTCTTTACTTAATAAATTTAAATTATATAATGGAGAATTCTTATTTTTATAATACTCTTTAGATCGCTTCTTAATTTTATCTTTATTTTTTATATAATATTCTTTAGAATACTCCTTAAATTTTGGTTTATTATCGTTATAATACTTAAGAGCTTTCTCCCTATATTTTTGCTTATTATCTTTATACTTCCTTTTACTATACTCCTTTCTTTTTTGCTTATTATTTTCATAATAGATTTTATTATACTCCTTTTTATTTTTCTTATTATCTGTATAATACTTTTTAGCTTGCTCCTTTATTTTATCTTTATTTTTTATATAATAATTTTGTCTTTTCTTCTTTTTAATTTGTTCTTTATTTATTTCATTATTTTTTACACCAATTTTTTTATAATTAAAGTTTGTGACCATGATGTTTAAAAAAAGATTCTAAACTAAACACTTCTTTACTTAAATTAATATTTTTATTTTTCAATAATTCCCATAACTCTTTTGCTCTCACATTCATTTCTGGTTCACTAAAATATATTTTATCTTTCCCTAAAAAGTCAAAGAAATTTGTACTGTCAGTGAAGGATGGTCGATGTAAGTCTTTAAAAAACTGTGTCAATCTTGGCCAAACAATATCTTGCCAAAATAGGGGTAAGAACTTTACTTTTAAACATGTTAGTTTATATCTTTCGGGGGAAACTCTACGATACACTACATAATAACCTTGACTTACACCTATATAAAACTTATGTTAATTACTTGTAGTGTAAAATAAAAAAGTAAGGACATACCTGTAGAAGCAAATTGGTGTAACATTTGAAGCCAATGCATGGGTAGCACACCGTAAGCACAACTTTTTAAATATAAATTTTTAGCATACGTAAAAGCTTTCTTTTTATCTTTTGTATTTAAAATACTCTTTCCTAATTTAGTAAGTTGTTGATCAATTTTCTTTTTTGGATAACCTTCCACGGACAGAAAGTCATTCCGTTTTTCCTCAGAAGCATCAGGTTTAATGTAAGGACACTTTATTTCTATCAAATATGGTGTACCCAATTTTGAAAACACACCATCGGGGGAACAACCAAATATACCTCTGTAACGTTTATTTATTGTCATACCACATTCTTTCACTTTCACGTCAAATTTTTCAGAAAATAAATCTAATGCAGTTTTTTCGTATTTGTTTCCATGTTTCATTGCATTGTTTACAAAAAATTTCGGTGAACTCCCCGTTACAATTAATGTTTCAGCATTCACCAATTTTTGATCTACTTTATTGTAACCAATGTTAAACAGACAAGCAGTAGTCGTGGCACCTACAGTGTACCCTCTAATTTTTTTCCAGAAAATTGTTCCTTGATCAACATATAAAGGTGCTACTATATAATTTAAAGAATCCTCCTTTGCACCATTGCTATAGGCGTATTTTACTATAATTTACATAACGTTAAGATCTTTTTGGTAAATTTTACGTAAATATTTTTACTTACCCTTATTTATTGCAATATCGTAAATTTGACTGTATCGATATCGTGTACCTGTTAACATCGTTATAGGAATTAGATTTAAACTTTATTAAATTTTAAACATATAAGTTTTGTATAATTTAATTGAACGAAAAAATGAACCCTACAACCGAAAGTGTAACCGCGGATGGAATTTTAAGAAACCATTCCTCTGTGCGTCCGTTACATGCTATGAACAATTTAGCAACTGGTGACATAGCTGTTGGTAAGCCTTATTTCAATTAATTTTCACAATTTTATTTATAACTTTATAATTCTATTTTTTCCCAGGTGGAACCGATCCAGCAAAAGACTCAGTAGAAAAAAAAGTAGTTGAACGTGTGGAATCCTTTTTGGGTCCTAACTACAATTTGAGAAAGCATATGATGGAAAGACAACAGTTTCCTGAACGTTCTATCATGTCTTTAGAAGACGCTTTTGGTCATTACACCAATAGTGATCACAATTATTTGACTGCCATGATTTTTGACAACTTGAGGGGATCAGAGAATTGGCCAATCACTCAAGCTTTATTACCTTTAAGATTTTTAGGTAATGGTTCCTCCATTCGGTCATACACTTTTGTGAGACAAATTTTTAATACTGCTTTGATGGAAGAGTTACCAACTTATGTACCTCCTCAAATTGTTACAAGACGTGGTGAATCTCACACCGTTAATCTACAAAGAATCGGTTTAGGTTTCAATTTAGAACATGACTTTGTAAGTATTTTTATTTATAAATTTAAGTTAAAACTTTAGGTTTTACCTTTAGGGTTAACCTTTTATTTAAAACTATAGTTTAACCATTATTTTTTTTTATTTTAGATGACCACTGAGGAGGGTAAACAAACCTATGAAATGCATTTACAACAATTGAGTAATGCTTTAGAAAACAGTATCCATTTAAGAGCTGTTCGATGTTTAATTGATTCTGCAGGTACTCGTCAACGTATTAACAATCCTGTGGCAAAATTAGTTCCAAACAGTAACGTACCAAACTCTCAACGTAGATTTATGAATGTACGTGATCTTGTCTCCCATGTTGTAAACTATGAGGTGCCAATGTTTGGTGCTGTACATAAACGTCATGGTTTAGATTTAGTGAATAAAACTATTGTACCTGAATTGAGACGTGAGGGTGTCACACCAGATAGTTTATTACTTCCGGAGCATGCTATGTCCATCGCCATGTTCTCCCCTGAAGTTCAATCTTATAGGTTCACTGGTATTACCGCTTCTGGTACACCATACACTGATGCTTTAGATCGTAAGGTTGCAGCTATTGATGGTATGAAAGTGTATACATATAAACCTTTCCGCATTGATGCCATTGGCGATGAAGTTGTGGATCCTATGTATAGAACGACATACACTGGAGAGTGGTACTCTATTTTTTACCCAGAGAAGGATAAAGCTGAATTAAAAGGTGTTTACGCAAGTATTGATCTTGCTGCAGTTGTCGCTGGTGGTGATTTAGCTGATGTAGATGGTAATGTTTTAGCTCTAAGAGGTAATAATGTACTAAATACAGATCATTTATGCATCAAAGTTTACGATGAAGATTTTGATACATGTAGAACTATTGCTTATTGGGATGCAGTGGATTCAGCTAGAAAATTATTAGGTGATCAATTTGTATTACAAGAAATCCAAGTTGAAGAAGCTATGGCTAGAGGTAGAACTAGAGCTCAGGCATTAGCCGACATTGTTAATGCAGGTACTTCTTATAAAACTGGTCGTGATGCTGGTGATTATACCACAGAATTAGATAGAAGAATTGCTGCATATAAAAAAATTAAGTTACCAATACCATGTCAAATGTTAATATTTAGACCAAATATTGTTCATCGTATGGGTTCAGCAATTATGATGAAAGCAGGTGTTGAAACTGGTGAAACTTTAGTTGGATACAGATCTTTAACATTATCTGATGATGGTGATGCTGGTGTTCATAAGGGTAACTTCCATTGTTGGACTGGATCTTATGTAAGAGAACCAAAGAATGTTTTACATGTACCTGATATTATATATGGTGGCTACTTAGGTGGTAACTCCAATAAATTATACGGTAAAGATAATGGTTTTAAAGCAGCTCCACAACCTAATTTGGATGGTGATAATTTAGTTGTTATTCAACCTTTAAGTAAGAGTATAGATGACTACCAATTGGCACTTCCAATAAATGGTAGATACGATCCTTATGTAAATAATATTGTAAACGGTGTAAATGGTGATGCTTGGGCGGGAGCTTCTATGCCTTTACCAGGGTTACCTGTAGTTGGTGCTGGTGCTGCTGGTGGAAGACCAGGACAACTTAGAGATCATCCAGCATTTAATGTAAACAATAGTGTTTCTGACTGTTTAGAAACTAGATTGTCCAATGGATTGTTAGTACGTGGTGGTCAAAAGAATTATAATCGATTAACCAATACTTGGGAAACTCGAATGAATAGAGGTCACTGTGGTGAATCAAGAGAAGGTGTACGATTAGTAAGAGAAGGACGTATGCATTATGGAAGTTCTGATAAAACTAATGTTGCAATTCGTGGTGAAGATTAAGTATGAAAATAGAGTGGTTACGCGGTTCTTTAAATTATCCTTGCATGAATTTAATAAATTTATTATTGGTTTACTTAAAAAGCAATGAAATTACAAAATATAGTTACGAAAAATTGATACGGAAAAATAAGAAAATAGGGAATATAATAGGGAATGAATTATTGGCGGAGGGGATCTTACTGATGGACAAAGAAACTTTAAAATTAGAGGTTGACGTAAATAAAGATATAAAACTTATATTTTGTTACATAAAAGAAGAGGACGATTTATACACACTTGATAAATTAACAATAGCATCTTTTTAAAGTTTGAAATCTTGTAGTAAAAACCGTTCGGAGTCAATCACTGCAACTCTCTCTGTGTTTTCATTAAAAGAGTGTTCACAAATAAGAACCATATCCCCATGAGTTGTCTTCTTCGATCTTAGGGTACATTTAATTAATTTATCCGCATAAATAGAGTAAACCCAAAACGTTTTACCTATTTTAATACCCAAATAACAAGTATTTCCCGTTAAGAGTAAAATATTAGGTTGCAAGACAGTGCATCTACACGATACAATAACAGGTGTTACGAAGGATTGAAACGTTTTACCAAAATAGAGTTCATGTATTGTTTGTAAATTTGCTTCAAAGTAGCGCACACTTAAAGTTTTCTCACTGACATTTTTACATTTTTGATTACACTTTTGTATGACAATATGTCTCCCACAAACTTTATTTTCTACATATTTGCACTCACATTTGTTTTTTCTTTCTAAAATATGATTTTGTTTATACACAATTTTTGTTTTACTCAATATTCCATTAATGTTTTTCCCAAACGTGATTAATGTGTTTTCAGGCAATGGTAAAGCATTATTATAATATAATATTTTATATGTATTTTTATACACTAATTGAATTTCAACAACAATATAATGTCCATCTTCTAAAAATATATTAAAATCCTCATAGTTTTCATTAAATTGACAAATTTGATTTAAACAACTTAAAATTTTATTCGTATTTTCACCCTCAAAATTACAAACATATTTTAAATTACACATAATTGTATCCATTTTCTTTTATAGAGTTTTTAATTATTGATTTATTAAAATTCGTCAAGATGGGTAAAGAAGATGCTGAATTATTAAAGGGAGCTATAAATAAGGGTGACGCTTTATATCTATTTTTTGAAAACACAACACAGTTTTTAACTGAAGTATATGGTGCAGACAGTCAAAAAGTTTTAAAATATTTAAATGACAATGAATGGTTTTCTGCTAGTATTAAAACATTAGATAAAGATGATTTTAAAGACAAATCTGTCAGGAGATATTTAATTTTTGGATTTTCAAGTTATTATTACTACATGTACAGTAAGAATTCCAATTTAAATAACATATATAATCCCAAGATAAAATGGTGGGAAACTACAGATTTTGACAACCTTTTTTATAATTTAAATTGGTATGAACCAAAAAAAAAGGAAGATCAATTTATCATAAGAAAAAATGAAAGTTTATATTCAAAACTTGGAGTAGAATTTAATATTTTACCAGATAAAGTAAAGGACAAAGCAATTTTTAATAAAAGTTATGTATTTGATGACATTCTTTTTAAACCTTGTTTTGAAGACACTGGAGACATATATAAAAATTTGTTTATCTCTACTTGTTTACTATTTTATAGACCAACATATGATAAAGAATACAAATTTACTGACATCTTAAATCTTTATTTTAATAAAAATATAAAATCCAAATTGATAATAGAAAACATAAATTACTATTTTCAAACAATTTATAACTATAATAGTTTTCAATATTTAGAATTTATGGTAGGAATAGATTTTAAATTTTTTATAAGTAACACTTTTAGTTTTGGTGATACCAGCAAAAAATTATATATACACTTGGATGACAATAATATTCTCTATTATGTTAATGATAAAAACTTGTTAAAATTAGAAATAAACGATAAATTTTTATTTTTAAAAGATGAATTTTCTAAAAATCTTGAAGGTTTGAAAAACTCATTAGAAACTCTTGAAGTAGAAAACGATTTAATAACACAGAATAACTTTAATTATGAAGAAAAAATACAATCTTTAAAAAAAGAAAAATCTACTTTAGAAGAACAAATTAAGGAAAAAGGTAGAGAAATTGATGATTTAGAAAAATATTACGAACAAGTGAATAATAATTTTAATAAAGCATATGATTATCACAAAAATGAAGTTAAATTAAAAGATAAAAAGATCGAGAATTTAAATACAAAATTAGATGAGGAAAAATTTGAAGTGACATCATTAGATTTTAAAAACATACAATTACAAAACGAGAACACAAAATTAGATAATATAAAATCTAAAATAGAAGAGAATTTACTTAAATTAAAAAATGACAAATACCTAATAGAAGCTCAATTGAAAAAGCTACAGGAAGAAAGGGAAGAATTATTAAAAAAAGAAGGGTTAAAAAAGAAAACAATAGATGAAAATACAAAATTTAGGCGTGAAAATTTGGAATTAAAGAATCAAAACAATAAATTATACTCTGAATATACAAAACTAGTAAAAAATAAGGCAGAACAAGATGAAAAAATAAGAAATATCGAAATAAAATTAATAGGAAATGATTACGTTATCAAAAAGTTAAATACACGTTTAAAAAATACAAATATAGATTATGATGAATTATATATATCTTCTGAAGAATGTAAGTCAAAATTAAATGAATGTGTAGAAGAGAAAAACAGATTAGAGGAGATAATTAATTTACAAGCGGAGAGAATACGTAAATCAGAAAAAGATGTAAAAGAATTACGACAAAAATTAAAAGATATAAAAGAAATTAAATCTGACTATCAAAATTATACCGAAAGAACAGAGAAAAATTTAAAAAATTTGAGGTCACAGTTTAGAATTAAAAAAGAGGAAACGGGTATGCTAAAAAATAGTCAAAACAACTTAAGAAGTACTTTAACTTTAGCTAATGAGAAAATAAGAAGATTAGAATGGTTAAATGAAAAGGCAATTGATGCTCAGCAAAATTATATAAAAAAAACTTTAAAAAATCCGGAAGATACAAAATTGATACTTGACACAGTTAAAAACGTTTCGGAAAAAACTGGTATACCTAAATCAACAATGTTAGCAAATATAAAACTTTCAACTACTAGTTTTGTAAAACGAAATAAAACAAAACTGGTTTTAGGAGCATTTGGTTTAGTAATGCTTTCAAAAATGACTGGTGGTGATAAAAATTTAGTAAATAATAATATAGATAATAACATAACATTTCAAAATTTTACAAACATAGAAGCTCCTACTATTTTAGATTATAACAATACATTTGATCCTGACAAATCCGCATTAGTTTTGTCTGATTTTAAATTTGATGAAGACGTAAATAAATCAGTCGTTAACTTTCCTTTAAGTTTAAATAAATTACCAGCAACCACAGAAGAAAAGGTTATAGATATAACACTAAAATTAGATGGTTCTATTGATATACCAAACAATTATGATCTTTACATGAATAGAAAAGTTTTGGAAAATAATTTAGAATTGGATAGAGAACTTTCTGTTTTAAATAAAAGTGATCAAACAGAATATCTTGTAAACTATTTTATTAAAAACGATATTTTTTTTGTTACACAAGAATTTTTTAATGAAACGAAAGATAACTTAGGTTTAGTTCAAATCAATGATAGTACAGATCTTTCTAAATTAAATGAGAGTCAATTGAGGTATTTAGTAAATACAGCTATAAACTTTTTAGAAAGTCAAAGAACGAAAATATCAGTGGGTGCTATTTATAGTGTGACATTGTCATTGTCTTATTACCTTTTAGCCTCAGCGGGTATAGGTAGTAAAAACGTAAAATTGCCCCGTATGAGTGCTAAAAATTATAGAGTTTTATAATTTAAAGTTTTACTAAAAGATAGAACTAAATAACTCAACAAGAAACTTAACACAATGATGTACAAAAAATTATCTGAGTAGTTTGACCATATAAAAAATCCCGCAAAAAATACAATTAAAGCCCACAAATCAAACTTGAAGAAATCATGCATAACTTTTAACTTTATAGTATAGGAAAAATTAGTATCAAGAGATATCTCTATACAATTATAAAAAAAATGCAAAATTATGGTTTAGTTAATTCAAGTGGAGTCAATGCTGTTGGTTCTAGTTATAGTAGGTACAATCCACAAAATGTTACTAGTCAATATACTCGTTCTATGCAGGGTCGATCCAATGGAACTTTAGGGGGTGCACGTTTCTTACACACT
>Ga0098045_1000292_pt1 | contig 20941 bp, 26 predicted proteins | sample 11_taG_FD_77071 | JGI IMG/M metagenome (GOLD analysis project Ga0098045, IMG submission 77071) | Marine viral communities from the Subarctic Pacific Ocean - 11_ETSP_OMZ_AT15265 metaG | ecosystem: Environmental > Aquatic > Marine > Oceanic | place: Pacific Ocean | collected 2015-01-16 | reverse complement strand
TAATTGGCTTGAAGATATTACTTCAGAGGATATTGAGAAGATTATCAAGGCAATGACAGAATCTCGAATCTTGGGTAATGATTTAAATACAGGTTTTAATAGGAATCCACAAACTGATTCAAAAAAAAAATAACCGATAAAACTTCTTGGGAGGATATAACCGATTTCTACATTGGTTATTGTGGTATTAATCCTAACGACTTTTGGACAAATACTTTTAAGGAAAACAAACTTATGTCGGAATCCTATGTAATCCAAATAAATGCACTTTGGGAACAACATCGTTTTGTTGCGACAATGATTCACAATGTTAATGTTGGTAAGAAATCTGATATGATAAAACCCCACCAACTCTTTGAATTACCACAAGACAACATAAAGAGAAATACGGCTAAAACATCGAGAGAAGATTTTGAAAAGTATCAAGAACTCATTAATAGTAAGTTGAATAAAAAATAGTTATTTTTGTACTATGGCAAACAATGATTTTAGATTATTATTCGAGTTTATTGCAAAAACTGCACAGTTCAATGTTAATATTGATAAATCAAGGGGTAAAATTGAGAGATTTAGTCAACAAGCTACAAGGACAGGTAAAATGTTGTCCACAAGGTTATCACTTCCTTTACTTGCAGTTGGTACATTAGCTTTAAGACAAGCCGCTAAATTTGAAAGATTACAAGTTACATTAAATACATTAAATGGATCAGCAGAGGAGGGTGCAAAAGCATTTGAAAGATTGGTTAAATTTAGTGCAGAAACACCTCTACAATTAGAGGAACTTACAAGAGTGAACAATATGTTAATGGGATTTGGGCAGACATCAGATGATGCTTTTAAATCTCTTAAAATGTTGGGTGATGTTGCAGCAGTTTCAGGTGGTAATTTGACAGGTATAGCCGTAGCATTTGGTCAGGCAGCAGCAGAGGGTAGAGTAATGACCAGGGATTTAAGGCAGTTTATAAACAATGGTGTGCCGATTCTTGATATACTTTCAAAGTCAATGGGAGTTGCAAGGAGTGAAATAATGGATATGGCATCAGAGGGTAAAATATCTTTTAAAGTTTTACAAGATGGTTTTGAGTTTGCAACAGGTTCACAAGGTCGTTTTAACGATGGTTTAAAGGTTCTTTCACAAACTTTAGAGGGATTGTTTAGTACATTAAAAGATAATGTAAATATAGCACTTGCAACACTTGGTAAAGAAATAGCAGAAGCATTAAATTTAAAAGAGGGTATTCCTGCTTTATCTAAAAAGATTGGAGAGTTAGTTAAATCATTTGAAAAATTATCACCAAGTACACAAAGAATAACACTACTAATTAGTGGTTTAGCTATTGTCATACCTCCACTTTTAATTCTTTTAGGTGCTTTTGCAGCAGCAGCAACCGCAATAGCAACTGCGGTATCAGCTACAACTGTAATAATTATCGCTTTGACTTCAGCTTTAGTTGGTTTGATGGCACTTAAAATAAGCAATGCAAAAAATTTAATTGAGGGAATAATTGGCAAACCTTTATCACTTAAAAAAGTTAATACAGAATTACAACTATTGCAAAACAATATAAATGCAATAGCAAAAAATGACTTTATTGGTGCATTAGGTAAAAATCAAAGTAGGCAACCTTTTTCTTTAGTACAACCAAAAGGTACTTTTGATACACCAACAACTACCCCAACAGAATCAGGTGATGAAGCAATGGGAGGTGGATTATTAGGTATAAATCCATTTAAATTAGGAACAGGTTTGCAAACTGTTATAGGTCTTTTAAATAATGATTTACCAAAATCCTTACATACTGCATCGACAGAAACTGCAAAATATGGTTTGACTTGGCAACAAGTAATGGATAAAAGCACAATGGTTACAAATGGCTTTTCAACATCTATGCAAACTATAACTCAAAAAATTACTGATTTTAAAGAAAATGCAATAATACCATTAGCTGAAGAATTAAAGAAAAACAATGACATGATAATGTCTTTTGCAACTACTATTGGTACAACCTTAGTAGATGCTTTTGCTAATTTAGGTGAGGGTGAGAATGCTTTTAAAAAAATAGGGCAACAACTTGAAGCATTAATTAAAAGATTATTAGTAGCAGCAGCATTGTCGGCTATAATAGGTGCGATTTTTGGTTTAAATTTTAGAACAGTTTTTGCCGCATTAAGTGGTATGGGTAGTATGATGTCGCCAGTACCTAATGCAAAAGGAGGTATATATTCAGGTCCTACAAATGCTTTAGTTGGAGAATATCCTGGTGCAAGATCAAACCCTGAAGTTATAGCACCATTAAATAAATTAAAAGGTATGTTAGGAAATAGTGGTGGTGCAATGCAAGGAGAGTTTGTTTTAAGAGGTCAAGATTTAGTAGTTGCTTTGCAAAGAGCAGAACGAAACAGAAATAGATTTAAATAATGGCTTACGGAGTTAAATATGAACTTGATTTTTCAGACATCAAGGGAAATAAAAGAAGTGTCCAAATTCTAAAAAAGGATTATATTGGTGATGTATTTGCTATTGTAGGTACTGACAACCCAGTTATTATTACATACACTAATGATGAGGATTTTTATAATCCAATTATAGGTTCATCTTGTGTGCTAAATATTAAAACTACCGAAACTATATCTTATGATGAATTTATAAATTTTGATGAAAGAGAATATAAGGTAAGGGTTAATGTTGGGGTTGAAGATGAAGCAGCTGATATTAATTCACCACTTTGGCAAGTTGCAGATACTAATTGGCAAGAAACCGATTATAATTGGGCAGCATCAACAATTTTTCAAGTTTATTGGGAGGGGTTTTTAGTTTCTGATACCTTTCAAGAAGCAATACAATCAAAACCATTTGACATTAGTTTAAGAGCAATAGATAACTTGGGAACTCTTGATTCTTATTTAGTACCTGATGGTAATATAAATACTAATGCTGATGGTACAATTAAAGTTGGTGCAACCGATCAAACTAATTTAGATTCTGCATTTTATTATTTACATAAAATATTATCATTTACTGGATTAGATTTTGATATTTTTATACAAAATAACATACGATACACAACTATTGCAGGTTCTGTAATAACAGGTAACAATAATTTATTTCAAGATATATTAGTTAATGAATTTGCATTTACTGATAATTTTGCGAAACTTTCATCAAAAAAAGTTTTAGAAAATATTTTAAGAATAACAAATTCAAGAGTTTTTCAAGCAAATGCGAGTTGGTATGTTGTTTCTAATAGTAATTATTATGATAAAGCATTGTCAGCAGGTCAAACAGGAGAAACTGACCAAAACCAAACAATAATAAACCCATTAGTAACGACTGATGATGTTACAAATACAACATCAACAAGTGTAACTTTGAATGCTACAATAACAAATGACAGAGGTTTAGAGGTAATTGAAAGAGGTTTTTATTTTGGAACAAATCCTATTATAGAATCGAACCCAAAGGTTTTTTCAACAGACACAACTGCAAGTTATGTATCTAATCAAACAGGTTTGGTCACTGGAGAAACATATTTTATTGCTGCTTATGTAAAAACAAATATTTTTACTGAGGGTGTTGGTGATAGGATTAACTATACACCTGGTGCAGTTGAACCTACAACACAACCACCATCTGCAAGTCCAAGTGTAACCAATGAAATTCTTGCAAACAGTGATGTAAAAAATACATCTATGACTGTAAGGGGTAAAATTACAGATATAGGCACAAGTAATGTTACCGAATATGGTTTTTATTTTGGAACTGATGGAAACGATTATACTAAAAATAGAAAAATACCAGTTGCAACAGGTCAAAACATATCAGGTGTTTTAAGTTTTAGTTTAAATACAACAAGTGTTACAAGTCCAACACTTACATTAACTGCAGGTGTTGCACACTATTTTAACGCTTATGCAATAAACACGACAGGTGAAAGTGTGCCAACGGCAGGACAAAGAGAACAATATACTTGGAATTCTTGGAGATTGAGAAAATTATTAGATAGCACTTCAGTTTCAGTTCCTTATGATGCTTCTAAAGCTGTTGGTGATGAGGTTACAATTTCATCAACAGGTAACGATTGTTATGTAATATCAATAGGTCAATCATTAATAAGTTTATCAGGTCTTGCAACAATTAGTGGGGCTTGTGCTGATACCCCTGAACCTGATGTTGAACCTACAAATCCTCAAACTTGTAAAGCAATTACACTTTATCGAAGTGATACTGCATTCAATTTATGTTGTAGTTCACCAACATCAAGAACATTTTATATAAATGGTGAATCTTTTACTGACAATACAAACACAACAAAAGTATTTATTGATGATACTTGTACAACTCTAACAAATGCACAATTTTTGTCTGAAGATTTAGTAAATTACAGACAATTTAACGGCACAAACCTTTTAAATACGGCAAGTTGTCCTGAATGTGATCCTGATGTTGTAACACCTGATGGATTTTTAGTTGAGAAAGATAATTCGCAAGATAGATTAACAGTTCAATATAATGCAAATTTTAGTGTTGGCGAAAGGGTTGTTTTAAGTGTTCAAACAAATGAATGTTTTACTATACTTGAAAACGTAACTACAACCGAAACTTTAACCATAACAATTAATGCTTCTTGTAACACTGTAAAACCAACTCCAAGTGAAACTTGTCCAACAATGACAGATTTTGCAAGATATTTAAAGTGTGGTGATGACAGAATTGAAGTAATTGGAAATAATAAAAATGAATTTCCACAATTTATAAAACAAATTTCTAATAACGATTGTTGGACTTTTATTGATAGAACACCAAACACTCAAAGTGATAATGAATTTAATTTAGGTTGTTTTCCTACAAGTAAATTTGCAACTGGATTTTCAACTTGTGATGATTGTTTAGGAATATCGACAACAACACAAGTTCCTGTTACAACTACCACAACACAACCATCTATATTTTATAGAATATATAGAAGTTTACAAAGTAATTGTAGTGCAGATGATACCATTATAGAGGTGTTTAATCAAACAAATAATTTTCCATCAGTTATATCAGATGGTTCTATATGTTACTCATCATTACAAGATGGAGGTTCAGGTGCAAATGGTGATGTAGATAATTTCTTGGATTTTGCAGATTGTGCAGCTTGTCAAGCATACATAAGTACAACGACAACACAAGCACCAACTACAACACAAGCACCTTGTACCGAGATACAAGCCAATGTATCAACATCTGCTTTAAGTGTTTGTTGTGGTGGTAAACCAGTTTTTGTTTATATAAATTCAACCTCTTTAGCAACTGCAAGTGCAGTATTTACAAATTCTGATTGTACCATATTTCTTCCTGCAGGTAATTATATAAAACATAGTGAGGGATTGTTCTTTTGGAATGGTAACACACTATCAAGTCAAACTTGTCCAGGTTGTTCAGATGGTGCGATACAATAAATGAGATATGTTTGCTGCCAACCATCAACTGTTTATTACTCGTGGCAAGTTGATGCTATGTTACATAGTTTTTTACAAAATGGAATAAAAGCAAAACAAATTGATATTGTTTTTGCCGATAAACCAAACAATGAATATCCTTGTTTTTATTTGACAGAAAAATATCCTGATGTTAATTTTTATTTTTATCCTGATACAAGAAAAAACATAAAATACATTTCAAGTGTAAGACCTCATATTTTAAAGAAACACTTTTATAAATATGCTGATTTATATAAAGGAACTTTTATGTATCACGATTGCGATATAGCTTTAACAAAACCATTGCAAATAGATCATTACTTGTGTGGTTGCAATCCCACTTGTTATTTAAGCGATACAATAAGTTATATAGGACACGATTATATATTATCTAAAGGTGAAGATGTTTTAAATTTAATGTGCGATGTAGCAAACATTGATAAAGATATTGTAAAACAAAATCAAGATGTATCAGGTGGTTGTCATTATATATTAAAAAATATTGACTATACGTTTTGGGAAAAAGTTGAAATAGATTGCGAAAACTTATTTACAGAGGTTGTTAAGTTAAATACAAAAAAAAGAGCAAAAGATGACAGACACCACCCATTACAAATTTGGTGTGCAGATATGTGGGCAGTTCTTTGGAATCTTTGGAAACTTGAAAGAAAAACAGAGATAATAAAAGAATTAGATTTTACTTGGGCAACTGAAAACATAAACGCTTGGGGTAAAAATGCAATATTTCATAATGCAGGGATTAACAACGATAATAATAAAGAGTTTTATAAAGCAAAATATTTAAACAAAAAACCACCAAAAAATTTAGAAATAAATCCAAATTTAGCATCTTTTAAGTATTATGAACTTGTAAAACAAATATTGTAAATTTGTGTTATGGGTATATTTAGAGATGAGCAAACAAGATTACTTAAAGATAATGGAACAGAAAATATAGAGTTTTTTGTTTACGATAAAGAGGGCAATGCAAAAACGACATTAAAGCAAAGCAAGGATGTTTTAAAACAAATACCGAGCAATTTAGCACCTATAAATTCAGATTTAATAGTTGAATACATAAGACCACTTAGAGATGCAATAAAGACCACTAAAACTGAAACAATGTCTTTAATTAATAAAAATCCAAACTTTAGATATAATTCATTTAATTGGAATATAACTTCTTCAAAAGCAGTCATTGCAATACCAAGTGGTGTTTATTCAAGGGTAAATCCAATTTCAGGTGTTTATTGTTTATTTCAAAGTGCTTTAGTTGTAGTTCCATTTTCAAGTAGTACACAAGAAAGAACTACTCATATGTTAAAAAATACATTAAGTGATACAAGAATTAATAGTGGTAAAGATTTAGAAATCAGTTGGAATTATAGAATTGAAACATTACCAGGAATTGGTGCAGTTGGAGTTCATCAATATATGAGTTTAGGTCTTGATTCAACAAACAATGGTACAATCAACAAAATGTACGATTTTGAAGAAAACAGATTTAGAGCAGAATGTTCTGATTGTGGCGAAGATGATAGTGCAATAGCTTTTACTGATGATCGTTTTTTTAAAAAAATAGATTATACACAATTTGATTCTTGGAATAAATACAAAACATTAATACAAACTAATTTACTTGCATCTGACACAAACCCTCATATAGAATTTAAACTTTTTGCAATGTCAGCATCAGGAAATTTCGGTGCAGCAGCATTTTTTGATGGTGTTTCAATAAGTGAAAAATTAAGCACTAAAACAAGATTACACACAAGGAGAAGGGGTAATCAGTTTAAAATTATTGATGGATCGGTTACTGAAGCTGATGACAATGTAACTGGAGAATATAAACAAGCAGAAACATTATTGTCAAATGAAATTGACTTGGCAGACATACATTCAATTCAAGGTACATTCACGAGAAAAGACAGACCTTTAGATGTTTTTAACACAAATACATTAGATAAGTGTGTTTTACAAGAAATAATAAATGACTATCGCTTACCTATTAAACAATATGAGGGTTCTTTTTACAAAGATGATTCTGATGTTGTGCCAATTTATTTTTATCATAAATTATGGATTAACTTTGGAAATACAGTATTACAAGAACCAGTAAGTGCTATTATTGACAGTTTAGAGTTTGATGTAAAACAAAATCAATACAGAATTGTAATGCACTTACCAAATCAAGATGATGATAAAGCAAGTTTTGATTTATATAAATTTGAATAAAATTTTTTATTAATGAAAATATTTTTAACTTTACCGCAATGTTACTAAAGAATATTTTAGAAGGTTGGGGAAATTGGGCATTAAGCCAATTTAAATTAGTTGATCCTGAAATTAAACAAATGTCAAAGATGAGATTACTTATTTGCGATATTTGTGATATTAGAAGTGGTCATATATGCAACCCAACAAAACAGGGGGTAAATGTTAAAACTAAAGAAATAAAAAACGGTTGTGGTTGTGCAATACCACCAAAAACACTTTCCCCTTCATCTAAATGTCCTTTAGATAAATGGTAATCTATGGATAAAATACAAACATTTATCAGTGAGTTCGAAATAGAATTTATTGATGATTTAAGGCGATTAGGTCTTAAAAAGAAAGATGTGTTGGAAAAGTTAGAAATGACTTTACCTACATTGAATTCAAAGATTCAAAACCCTGATACATTAACTGTTAAGGATATAAAGAATCTTATTGAATTAGAATTTAATTTAGAAACTATAAAAAATGAGTACCGAGAAATCGAAAACAACTCCTAAAAAAGTTGTTAGTAAAAAGATGGATTTTCCAAATTGGAGTATCAATCTTAAAATATTTAGAATTCAAAATGAGATTGAAGCTATTATTAAAGATGCTAAAAACCCTTATTTTAAATCTAATTATGCAGACATCAATGCGATGTTAGAACAGTTGCAGCCACTTTTAAATAAATATAAAGTTGCAATTGAACAACCAATGAGAGATGGTAAAGTTTTTACCATTCTTACTTGTGTTGATACAGGGGATTCTAAATCATCAAGTTTAGAATTACAACCTATGTCTGATCCACAAAAACTTGGAAGTGTTATTACATATTTTAGAAGATATACTTTACAAGGTTTGCTTGGGATTAGAACAAAAGATGATGATGCAAATTCAGCATCAGAACAAACTATTAATGAAAGCAGAGCAACAAGTTCTGTTACAATAAACGAAATATAATAATTATGGCAGAAGAATTTGTACGTAAAGATGGTACTGGGCAACTTAACAAAAACTCTTTTAAAACCACAGACAATCACCCTGATTATAGAGGTGATGCTAAAATCGATGGTAAAAACAAAGAGTTAAGTGCTTGGGTAAAAACCAATGTTAAGGGCGAAAAATACTTATCATTAAGTATTCAAGAACCTTATTCAAAAAAGGAAGTCAAAACTGAATCTATTCCTGTGAAAGCAGAGCAAGATGATGACTTACCATTTTAACTTTAAGGGGGGTTTAATCACCCCCTTTTTTAATACTATATTATGAATGAACATATATTATATCACAATGTTTTAGCTAACTACGATAAAAAGCTAAAAGAAGAAGAAGAAAAAAACAAAGAATTAAAAGAAGAAAACAAAAAACTAAAAAATGAAATTAGAAAACTTAGAGATAAAAAATGATAATATAAAGGACTATCATTCCAAAGAATCAATATCAGCGAGTAGTATTAAGTATATGGCACAAACATCTGTTTGGCATTATTTAAATCGCAAACCCGTATTTCAAACTAAATTTATGACAAGAGGTAATGCCGTACACACGATTTGTTATGAGGGTATTGAGGCTTTTAAAAAAGAATATTACGTTCTTCCAAAACTTGATCTTAGAAAAAAAGATGATAAAGAATTAAAGGCAAAACTTATTGAAAAAAACAAAGATAAAGTTGCTTTAGATGAAGAAGAAGATAACATAATAAGAGGTGTATATAATAACTTTATAAAAAGTAAAAAAGCACAACTTTATAGTAAGGGCAAAATAGAAGTTTCTCATTATGGTTCTTACGAAGGAATACCTGTTAGGGTAAGACCTGATTGTTTAGGTGATAATTGGATTAGTGACATTAAAACTTGTCAAGATAGTTCGCCAAATGGTTTTATAAAAGATATTATAAATAGAAAATACCACTTACAGGCATACTTTTATTGCTTAATGTTAGGAGTTGATCCTGCAAATTTTAGATTTATTGCTTGTGAAACGAATCACCCTTACGGTGTTGAGGTTTATAAATTAGATAATGTCTTTCTTGAAAATGCAAAAAACGAATTTGAAAACACTTGGAAGTTTTGGAAATTATATAAAGAAAAAAACATTATTACAGGGTATCAAGCTGATTCATTTGAAAAAGATGGTACAATTATTTTAAAAGGTTATAAAAAAAGAAAATGAAAGATTTAAAAATTATTAAAGACATTGTTAATGATTATTTTCAAATTGACATTGCTAAAAAAACAAGAATGCAAGTTTATGTCGATGCAAGGGGTATGTATTACAGTTTATCAAGAGAATTAGTTCCAGGTGCAACGTTTGAAAAATTAGGTAAATCGGTTAATTTAAACCATGCTACTGTTGTAAACGGAATGAAACAATTTAATTTTTTGCTTGAATATAATAAATCAACCCAAAATAATTACTTAACTTTAAAGGCAATATGTTTAAAAAATATAGATAAGTTGGCAAATCCATTTAATAAATATTTAAGTAAAGAAGACAAGTTACAACATAGTGTAATGGAATATTTGGCTTTTCAATACCCCAATGTTTATGCAATTCATGTTGCTAATGAAGGAAAAAGAAGTCCATTTGAAAGATTTAAGTTTAAGTATTTAGGTGGCAAAGCAGGTGTTCCTGATATATTAATATTTAGGGGTGGTGGAACTGGTAGATACGGTCTTGCCATTGAACTAAAGATTGGATATAACAAACCAACTGATAGTCAAAAAGATGCTTTAGAAAGATTGAGAAAAGAGAATTGGGAATGTCATTGGACTAATGACTATGATAAAACTATTGAAATTATAGACCTTTATTTATCTAAACCCAATGATTCAGAGTTATAAAATGGTTTACTGGTCAGAATCTAAACAAAGGATTCGTTATACTGTTGTTCACAATTTTGATGATTTTGAAAACTATACCTACATTGGTTCGCTTACAAAGGTTGAGTTTGATTTACTTATTGAAGCATTATTCTTAAAGTTTCAAGATGAAGAAATTTCAAACGAAGATGTTCAACTAATGTATGATCGTTTAAGAAAGTTTTGTAATGAAATAAAAAACATTACAGAGAATTTATAATTAAATATGAAAAAGAGTTATTATGCTATCATACCTGCATTTGTCAGATATGACCAAAACTTGACTGCAAATGCTAAATTATTGTATGGCGAAATTACCGCCCTATGTAATGATAAAGGTTTTTGTTTTGCAAGAAATAAATATTTTGCTGACTTATATGGGGTTTCAAATGTATCAATAAGTAAGTGGATAAATCAATTAAAAGATTATGGATATATAAAAATAAAAATGATTTACAAGCAAGATTCTAAAGAAATTGAAAGTCGTGAAATGTATATAACAAATTTTAATGAGGTATTAAAGAAATCTTCAGGGGGTATTAAAGAAAAGTTAAAGGATAATATATATAATAATATAAATAATAATACATTAGAATATAAAAAGGGAAAACATTCTGATATGGTTTTAAAATCATTTAAACCTATTTGTGATTTATTTCCCATTCAAACACAACCAAAAACACAAGCCGATAAAAGTGCTTGGCTTGATTGTATAGATAAACTTGAAAGGTTAGATGGATATTCACCAAGAAAAGTTTATTACATAGTCCAAAAAGTAAGATCAGATGATTTTTGGAAAAACAATTTTTTGACCATTTTAAAATTAAGAAAGAAAAATAAAGATGGTTTAAAATACATTAACCTATTTGAAGCCAAGTTTGGTAAGAATCTTAAACAAATAAATATATGAGTAAAAAGAATAAACATCAAGAAAGAAAAGAAATACCTGTTTTTTCAGGAGTTCTAAAATATTTTCCAAAAGCAATTAGATATGTTTCTAAAGTTAGTTATGTTGGAAATGAACAACACAATCCAGGAACACCACTTCATTGGGATAGGGAAAAATCGAAAGATGAATTAGATGCTTGTGTAAGACATCTTATAGACCACACGGAAGAACCAGTTGATGATGATGGATTATTACATCTTGGTAAAGCTGCTTGGAGAACACTTGGTGCATTGGAGAAGTTTTTAGAAATGAACGATGAATAAATCACTTGTAAAAGAATTAAAAGCAAAAGCTGAAATTGTTGCTGATAACTTTTCTAAAAAGAATCGTGAGGGTAATTTTAACAATGAATTATTTAAAGTTGTTGAGGTTATTCCAATGTCAGATCATACAGCTTCAGTAATATTTAAAAAGAATACTGGAAAGAAAGCAGTTTTCTTTTTCTACTATCTCAACAGAGGTATGTCAAAGGGTTGGCAATATTTTGTACCAACAGATGCTCATATTATTGGTATGCAATCATTTAATTTTTATAAATTAGAAGTTGAAAGGAATAATTATAAAGAAAACTTTAATGAAAGATAAATTTTTAGAATTTGGAATAGACATTGGTTTTAAAACTGGTGAGTTCCACACTACTTGTCCAAAGTGCAGTAGTACAAGAAAAAAGAAAACCGAAAGGTGCTTATCCATAAATGAACCAAAAGGCTTATTTAATTGTCATCATTGTGGATATAGTGGTAATGTAAATCTTCAACCAAAAAAACAATACGTTAAACCAATCGAGGTTAAATCCGAACTATCGGAAAAAACTTTAAAGTGGTTTGCTAAAAGAGGAATATCCGAAACCACAATCGTAAATTGGAACATTAGCGAATCCATAGAGTATTTTCCACAAGTCAAAAAAGAAAGAATTGCAATCAACTTTAATTACTATCGTGAAAAGCAATTAATAAATATTAAATATCGTGATGGTCAAAAGAACTTTAAACTATTTAAAGATGCCGAACTTATCTTTTATGGTCTTGATAATATCAAGGAAATGGACAAGATTTATATTGTTGAGGGCGAAATAGATGCTTTGTCTTTACATGAAGCAGGTCTTTATAGTGTTTGTTCAGTTCCTAATGGTGCATCAAAAGGATCACAACGATTAGAGTATCTTGACAATTGTTGGGAATACTTTGTGGATAAAACCGAGATTATATTATGTACCGATAACGACCAAGCGGGGTTATCACTACGAGGTGAACTTGCAAGAAGATTTGGTCAAGGAAGATGTAAATATGTAGAATTTGGCGATTATAAAGATGCCAACGATATATTAATCAACAAAGGTGCAAGTGAACTTCGAGAAGTTGTTAGTAAAGCAAAGAACTTTCCTATTGAAGGTGTTCTAAATATTAACGATATTTGGGATAGTGTTTTAAACTTTAACGAGAATGGAATCAAGAATTATAATGTGCGATTGGGAAACTCTAATGAGTATTATAACATTAGCTTCGGAGAATGGACTGTATGCACAGGGATTCCAAACGCAGGAAAGTCAGATGTCATCGACCAAATATGTGTTAATCTTGCATTACAAGAAAACTTTAGAGTAGCAATGTTTTCACCCGAAAGCTATCCTTATGAATCTCATATAAAAAGGTTAGCAAATAAGGTAAATGAAAAAGAATGTACAACACAAGATTTAAACAATACAAAAACATTTATTGAGGAACACTTTTTCTTTGTTCGTATAGACATCGAAAACTTAACTCTAAAAGGCATTTTAGATGCTTTTAAGCAACTTGTATTCCAAAAAGGTGTAAATATATGTGTGATTGATCCATACAATATGTTAGACCATTCTGCTCAACGAGATTTTACTTATGTTGGAAAACTATTATCGGAGATAACACAATTTTGCCAACAAACAAACACTCATTTGTTTTTAGTAGCACACCCAAGAAAGATGGAAAGTGTAGATGGTAAATATAGAGTTCCAAATCCTTATGATATTTCTCAATCAAGTGACTTCTTTAACAAGGCATATAATTGTATAACCGTTTATAGGAATCTTGGTCAGCAAACTATATATGGAAGTGATAGTGTTCAGGTGTATGTTCAAAAAGTAAAGAGAAAAGAGAATGGTAAACAAGGCGATTTTATGGTTGCACCCGACTTTCAAAACGGAGGTGTATATAAAGAAATAGATAAAGACATTCAAAGGTTTGAGGTGATTAAAGATAATATACCTTTTTAGTACCTTTGTAATATGTTTGATGTAAGCATATCGGTTATGAGGGGTTTTGGGATAGGTTTTAACTACTCAAATGAAGATATTGAGGGATTAGAATCATTAGCCGATGATCTACGACACACCATACAAATAATCTTTTTCTTTGTAATAATCAACATAAATTACTATACTCCTAACGAAGAAGAATAAATTTTTCTCATTGATTATCAATTAGTTAGCAATTATTTACTAATTATTTACATAAAATATTTTTTATATTGTAAAATAATCTTTATATTTGAGTATTATTAAAAACAACGATATGAAAAACAACACAAAAACAAGATATAGAGTTTACTCTTTAGGAGAGGGAATAAAAGAATCTAACGAATATTTTACATCTCTTGTAGAGGCAAAAAAATATATGAAAACTCTTTACAACTTTATGATTAAAATGAATGCAAGTTTATTTACTCTTTCTAAAGAGGAAAGTGATAATGATTTTGATGACATTGATACTACTGGTATTAACACAAGAACAACAATAATTAATTTATAATAACTAAAAATGAAAAAAATAGAAAAAGAAAATTTTGAAAAAAATGCAATGAAAATTTTGCAAAAATATTTTAAGAAATACAACATAGTAGTTAAAAAATGGCGAACTACTTCAAGTGGTTGTGCTTACAATAGCAGATTAAATGCTAATAAACAAAGTGAAATAGAAATTCCAAGACCAACTGATACAGACAGATTATCTGTTTGTTTTCACGAGATAAAACACATTATAGATGGTAGAGTAAAACCAAGAACTATTAGTGAATTTAGATGTGATAAATTTGCTTTAGATAAATTAGTAGAATATGGCTATGATACTTCAGATCATTGTAAAAGAATGAAATGGCACATTTTACATCAAGTTGCAAAATCAACAAATCGTAAAGCTAAAAATGTTCCAGTAATTATTCGTGATTTTTATTCAGAAATAAATTTTGATGATTGGTTTGGAAAAAAAGTTTGGGTGGGTATAAGAAAAATAAAAGGCATTGGTTATTCCAATGTAAAAAAATGGGATAATATTTATATGCAAATTTCCAATGATAATTGGCAAACAAGAAAAGAATATGATTTATAATTAGCCCTAAATCATTGTTATAAAATCAAGGGGGTGAAAATCACCCCCATTTAACTAAATACAATTATAATGAGTTTTACAGAATATAAAAAAGAAGAATTTATAAAATTATTAAAAGATGTAAATAAAATTAAAAATAATGAACCTTTAGATGTTAATACATTTGAGGAACTAACATTCAAAACTGGAATGTTTGGAGAAAAAAGATCAAGATATACTTTTGACAATGGACTAACATTATCTGTTGCAGGTGGTGATGGTTTTTACGGAGATGGTATAGTAGATTTTGAAATTGCTATATTGGATAGTTGCAATGAACTTATGTCATTAAATATATTTTCTGATGAGTATGGTAATGTTTCAGGTTGGCAAACCAAAAAAGATATTACCGAATGGATTAAAAAAATTAAAAAATATAGTACTGACTAAAACCACTTTCCGACATAAACTGTGAAAGATAATAGGAAGTTATGAAACCTGGTTTTTAACCCTGCTTGTTTAAGTGGGGTTTTTTTATGTATTTTTGTAAAGTGAAAACAAACAAAAAGCAACACACTAAAAAAGCAATTCTTGAAGCATTAGAAAAATCATTGGGAGTTGTTACAACTACTTGTAAGAAAGTTGGAATCAATAGAACTACCTTTTACAAGTATTTAAAAGAAGATGAGGAGTTTGCAAAGCAAGTAAAAGATATTGAGAACATTGCTCTTGATTTTGCTGAATCACAACTCCATAAACAAATAAGTGAGGGCAACACAACCGCTACAATCTTTCTTTTAAAGACAAAAGGAAAGAAACGTGGTTATGTTGAAAGAAGCGAGATAGTACACGACAATCAAATTAAATCAACCATTATAGAATGGACACCACCAAGAAAGTTGAACAAAGATGCAATAGGCAATTCTACGACCTTATTAGATCAGAAAAAAGATTTAAAGTCCATCAAGGAGGAACAAGGTCAGGAAAAACAGTAGCCGTTTGTCAATACCTGGTTTATCTTATTACAACATCAAAGAAACCTTTGACCATCTCTATTGTCCGTAAGACATTACCTGCATTAAGAGGTTCTGTAATGAGAGATATAATGATAGTGCTACAAGAAACAGGTATTTATTTTTCAGGAGTACATAACAAAGCCGATAATACTTTTAAGTATAATAATCATCTTATTGAGTTTCTTTCGGTAGATGAACCTCAAAAGATTCGTGGTCGTAAAAGAAACATTGCATTCTTAAACGAGGGCAATGAATTAAACATAGAGGATTTTCGCCAAATCAATATGAGAACAACCGATATGGTTATTGTTGATTTTAACCCATCAGATCCAATCCACTGGATATATAATGACCTAATTCCAAGAGATGATTGCGATACTTGGGTAACAACATACAAGGACAACAACTTCTTATCAAAAGAACTGGTCAATGAAATAGAAAGAATGAAACTTCGTGATCCTGATTATTGGAGAGTATATGGAGAGGGATTAAAAGCAATCTTTAGTGCAAGACAAATATTTAACAACTGGACATTCATTGATTATGATGAGTTTCCTGAATTTGATTTAGATGTAGAGGGAATAGTCGGAATTGACTATGGGTATAGTAATGATCCAACTGCTTGTGTTCTTGTCTTTAAAAAGCACGATAGGGTTTATTTGCACGAGATATTATACCAAAAAGGTTTAACCAATAGCGACATTGTAGATATATTAAAAGCTAAAGGGTATGGCGAGGTAATTACTTACGCTGATTCTGCTGAACCTAAATCTATTGAGGAGATGAGAAGATTGGGATTGTATATAAAACCTGCAACAAAAGGGCAAGGAAGTATAAATGCGGGAATATCTAAGTTAAAAGAGTTTGATATTTATGTAAGCAATGAATCAAAGAATATATTACGAGAATATCAAAGCTATTATTGGGAACAATTAAAAGATGGAACAATAATAAACAAGCCACAAGACAAGGAAAATCATTTAATGGATTCTATTCGTTATGCAGTTTATTCCTCCTTTGGTAAGAAAGAAAACTTTTTTGTAATTTAATTAGTATTTTTGTAAAATAAAAGTTATTCGATGGCATCAATTTTATCAAGATTTCAGAAACTCATATCAAAGAATTTTCAACAAACTAATGCAGAGTTTAATAAAGCGATATATAACTATATAGGAAACAGTATCATTTGGAATCCTGAAAACGATAATACATATATTGAAAAAGGGTATCAACAAAACACAACAATTTATTCTATTGTAAATCTAATTGCTAAAACGGCAGCGACTATTCCATTTCAGATATATGAAATAAAAAGTGAGAATGATTTAAAGAAGTATAAATCTATGACAAGTGGTATTGCAAATGGTTCAGCGTTACACAAAGCAGAGGTATTAAGAAAACACGCCCTTGAAGAAGTAGCAGATACTGAATTGCACGAATTACTATCAAGACCTAATCCTGCACAATCATACAATTCTTGGATTCAAGAAATAATTGCATTTGGTAAACTAACTGGAAATCGATATATCTATGGTTTAAAACCTGATACAGGTGCTAATCAAGGTAAATTCAAAGAATTATATGTATTACCAAGTCAAAAGGTAGAAATTAATAGTGGTGGAATATTTGACCCAGTTAAATCATACTCATTAGATTATAACGGACAATATCAAATGGCAGCAGAGGATATTTGCCATATAAAAGATTTTAACCCTTATTATGATGGAACTGGTAGTCATTTGTATGGAATGTCGCCACTTAAAGCAGGTTTAAGATCATTAGATACAAATAACGAAGCAGTTACAACTGGTGCGAAGTATTTACAGAATCAAACCGCAAGAGGTGTGCTTATGAGTGATGAGGGGGATATTAATGAAGTACAAGCACAACAATTAAAAGAGAAGTTTAGACAAAACTATCAAGGCTCTAACAGTGCAGGTGATATTGTAATAACACCAAAGAAACTATCTTGGATCAACTTTGGAATGTCTGCATCTGATTTATCTCTTATAGAACAATACAATGCAAGTATTAAAGATTTATGTAATATTTATTCTGTACCTGCCGTTCTTTTAAACAACACGGAATCTTCTACATACAACAATGTAATCGAAGCTAAAAAGACATTGTATCAAAATGCAGTAATCCCTGAACTTAATAAAATCAAAGATGAGTTAAACAGATGGTTAGTTCCTGCTTATGGCGAGAAACTATACATTGATTTTGATTACTCCAGTATTTCTGAAATGCAAGAAGAAATGGATAAAGTGGTTGGGCAAATGAGTCAAGCGTGGTGGCTAACTCCAAACGAAAAAAGACAAGCAATGAGTTATGGTGTTGAATCTGACAATGAAAAACTTAACGATTATTATATTCCAATGAACCTTGTACCATTACAAGATGAGGTTATTAGCGAGGACTTTAAAAGTGTTAAAGTAGATTATAATGAACTTCTTGATGTTAAGAGAGAGGTTCGTAGAGATGTTTATACAACTCGAGTTGAAGCAAGTGAAAGAGCAGAAGATATTGGTTGTCAAGGTGTTCATTCACACGATGATAATGGAAATAAGGTTTATATGCCGTGTGCATCACACGAAGAATATGAAAGAATAACTGGAAACGAATTAAAGACAAACGACAACGAATATACATCTAAACAAAATTCATATAATAATTATCCACAAGGTGCTACTAACAATGCAAAGAGAATGTTAGAGTGGAGAAAGAAATATGGTCGTGATGTTGTTAAAGGTGGCACAGAGGTTGGTTGGAAACGAGCAAATCAATTAGCTAATAGAGAATCAATATCACTTGATACTGTAAAAAGAATTCATAGCTTTTTAGCAAGACACGAGGATAATGCAAAAATATCTGAAGAATATAGAAACGAACCTTATAAAGACAAAGGGTATGTAGCTTATAATCTTTGGGGTGGTAAAGCAATGATTTCTTGGGCTAAAAAGATTTCTCAAAATGCTGACTAAAAAATTCAAAAAAAATTATCAAAAAGATTGGCTTAATCAATTAGATATTGCAGAAGCTAAACAAGATAAGAAATGGGTAAAATATCTTGTTAGTGAAAACAATCAGATAATTGATGAGTTTTTAAAAGCTAATAAAAAAATACCTGACCTACAATCTAAATTTAAGAATAGCGACTTAATAAATCTTTATGTTGAACTTTATCAAGAGGTTGGTAATAAGTTTGCCAGGTGGTATGCACAAAACTTTGACAAATACATTACTAAAAATATTGATGTTGAATATGAGGATATTTGGAATCAAAAATTTGCATACATAGGTAGTCAAGTGGCGGGAACAAGAGTTGTTAGTGTTGGTGGTAATCGTAAAAAAGAATTAACAAAAACACTAAAAAGATATATGGCAGACCCCGACTTTCAATCAATGAATGAGGTACAAGCGGGTAGAATATTAAGAAAGAAGTTTAAAGATATGTCGGTTGTAAATGCAAAACGAATTGTAAGAACCGAAAGTACTAATGCTGCGAACTATGCTACTAATCAAAGTGCCACCGATGTTTTTGGCAAAGAAAACCTACAAAAAGAGTGGATAGCTAATTTAGATGAAAGAGTAAGAATTGACCACGCTGAAGCAAATGGACAAGTAGTCGATATGGATAAAAACTTTTTAGTGGGTGGTGAGGAATTAGCATATCCAGGTGATAGTAGAGGAAGTGCTGCTAATGTAATAAATTGTAGATGTACAAATGCACCTTTTCCAAAAGAAGCAATTATTGAGGGAAGTATTCCACAAAGAATTGAACCAACTCCTGTGAGAGTTCCAAGGCAAAGAGTGGTGCAAGAAGGAAAACCAAATTTTTATCCAAAAGAAATTGATGAATTAAAAAGATTAGGTTTTGAACTACCAAAAGATGATGGATATTTAAGAAATTTTGTAAAACCTGTAAACTTTATACTTAATAAAAACAGAACAAGTAACTTTTATCTCCCAACCAAAAATAGTGTTAATTTGGGTTTAAAAAAAGTAAAAAATAATTGGTGGACTATTGGTAACGGAAGTCGAGTTCTTGTTCACGAAATAGGTCATTCAATACATACTACAAGAAAATTAGCATATAGACAAGGTTCTGAATATTTAGCACACCCAAAATTTAAAGCCAAAATGAACGATTGGAAAGAAAGGTTTATGAGTAATAAGAGGTTGTCATCTCAAATGTCAAAAATGTTTAAAGAACTTGATCCTAATGGAATATTAGTTTTACAAAGCGATAATTTAGCGAGAAGTATTAATCGAGGTGTTTCAACTTATACACCCTTACAAAACTTAAAAAAATTAATGCCAAACATACCATATAATAAATTGAGATGGTACTTTGTGTCGACTAACGATTTTTTTGGTGCAATTAATAAAATGAAGAACTTTGGATATGGTCATAAGAAAGGTTATTATTTAAAAGCAAAAGGTGGTGATTATGCAGAGGTCTTTGCGAATATGTATGACTGGAAATACAATGGAAATCCAGTGATGGAAAAATATTTTCCTAAACTCTTTGAAGAAGCAATGGATTTATTAGATGAATTATTAGAAACTGGACAGTTTACACCAACAAAAATATAATTATGGAAGATTTTGAAAAATTATTAAAATTACAAGATGAATATTTAGAGCTTCACCCTAATTCAGAAGTTCCTGATATAAGTTTTCCAGGTGGTGATATTGATAAACTGATAGAAATGTTAGAAAATGCCAATGTAAGAAAAATAGAAGCAATAGAAGATATAAATGCTTTTGATTTAGTAGAATATAAATATATAGAAAATTAATATCTTTGTAAAATGGAAAATATAATATATAAGTCAAGTCCAATCGGTGAATTAGTTGATGCCGATGAAAAGAGTGGAATCGTAAAAGGTTATGGTTCTGTATTTAATAATGTTGATAGCGATGGTGATATAATTACACCAGGTGCATATACAAAAACGATTATGGAGAATGGAAGTCGTGTAAAGTATTTATATCAACACAATATGGATCAACCTTTAGGTAAAATGGTAAACCTATATGAAGATGATAAAG
>Ga0098045_1000286_pt1 | contig 21107 bp, 10 predicted proteins | sample 11_taG_FD_77071 | JGI IMG/M metagenome (GOLD analysis project Ga0098045, IMG submission 77071) | Marine viral communities from the Subarctic Pacific Ocean - 11_ETSP_OMZ_AT15265 metaG | ecosystem: Environmental > Aquatic > Marine > Oceanic | place: Pacific Ocean | collected 2015-01-16 | reverse complement strand
TTAAAAGGAGACCAACTCGAGGTTGCAGGATTAAAACTAGCTGATAAATTAGGTGCTGACCAATCACTAACAGGAGCTACAGCATTAAGTAAAGGTATCGCATTTAATCCACAAACTGCATTAGCATTTGAAGGGGTAAATTTAAGAACATTTTCATTTGCATTTACTCTTGTACCAGAATCAGAAAAAGATTCAAAGACCATTAGACAAGTTGAAAACTTTTTTAGGAAATATCTCTACCCAGAGGTAAACGGATTTGTTGCACATTATCCACCAATTTTTTCTATTAGATTTTATGATGGTGTTAATGGCGATACAGAAAGCAGATATATGCCTATGATACACGATTCATATTTAACAGGTATGGATTTACAAATCAACCCAGAAGGAAATAGTTTTCACAAAACAAGCAATGGTTATGCACCAACTGCAACTCAATTAACATTATCATTTGCTGAAGGCAGAATGCTTTCTAGGCATGATATATACAGAAAAGGTTCCTTGGAATATAATACAGATAGGCCAAACTCAGCAGGTATAACAGCCGAGACTAGTGGAGAAGGATAATGAGTTTTTTTAAACAATTTCCAAAAATAGATTACGACTTTAGAAATACAGGTACAAATCAAAAAATGACGGATATTTATAGAAGTATTCGTGTTTTACCAACTTTTTTAGACCAAATATCTGGTTATAGATTTTATGAAATAGCAAATGGAGAAAGACCTGACATTGTATCACAAAGGTTATATGGTACAGCCAATTATTATTGGACATTTTTTGTTGTAAATGATTTTTTACATGATGGTTACAGAGCATGGCCAATGAGTCAAGAACAATTAGCGGCCTACCTTGCAAAAGAATATGAAGGATATGTTATTACAACAAACACAATCGTTCGTACTAATTCAGATGGTATTATTACCGACCATGAAAATAGTATAGCAGGTAGATTTCAATTAGGCGAAACTATTACTGGTGCCACATCTGGTGCGTCAGGAACATTAACCAAGAAGAACATTGATATGAATCAATTAGTAATACAGAATGTGACTGGTAATTTTATTGGTAATCCGGATTTAGTACAAAACGAAACTGAATCAATTATTGGTGCCACATCAGACGATAATGTTTCAACATATCAAGCTTTTAAATATATAGATGCCCCGTATTATTATTTCCTTGAAAATGATGTTAATAAAAAACCAGTAAGTAATGCAGTCTTTGTAACTGGTGGCACACCACAAAGCGATTTGGCATATCAAACATACCGTGATTATGAATTTGAATTAAATGAGCAAAGGTCAAAAATTCGTTATATTGACCCTAATTATATAGAACAATTTGTAAATGATTTCGAAGAACTTTTAAATGAGTAGTGCAGTAGGAGCAACAAGAGTTGTTGATGGCAACTCAGTCACACCAACCAGTTATGTAGTCGCAAAGGCTATATTAAATACCAATTCAGGATTAGAATTAGATATATCTAATGTTGTTAATAGATTTTATATTATAGAATCCATTAATAATCCATTCCTTGAAATGGATATACAAATAGTTGATGGTGCTAACTTATTAGAAGAACATAAAATTAATGGTAATGAAAAAATCTCTATTACAATTCAAAGAAATCCTATAAAAAATAGTGAACAAAATAAAATTAAATGGGAATTAAACTTAAGAATTGCAGAAGTATTTGGATATGTAAAGGATTTACCAACAAAACAATTTTATAAATTTAAATGTGTATCAGAACATTTATATATTAATGCATCTAAAACTCTAGTAAAACCATTTGATGGTACGATAGGTACATTAATAAAAAAAATATGTAAAGATGATTTAAAAATAAAAAAATTTAATGTTAATACAAGTAGTAAAAATAATATTAAAGGAATATATCCACGTATCAGACCAATCCAGGCAGCAAATTGGTTATTAGAAAATGCATTCGAAGATAATACACATTTTTATTTTTGGGAATCAATATTAGATGGTGTACAATTAGATTCATATAAAAATTTAATAAACAATAAGGTATATAAAAAATTAGAATTTAAACCTGGATTTAAATATGATGTAGGCACACCTGAATCATATGACGAACAGTCAAAAAGAATTAGAACAATAACTGGCCCTTTAGGTATGGGTAAAATGGCTCAAATATCAAGAGGTACTTATGCTTCTACATTACATACTGTTGATATTGCAGAGAAAAAATACGAAAAGTTTTTTTATCCAAAAAATACAACTAACAAGAGCAAAGGTGATAAGGTACATAAATTAAATAAAGAGCAACCATGGAATAGTAAAGATAAAATTGATGACCAAACATATGACCAATTAAGAAATAGTAAAAATTATTTTGTATCACTTAATTCTAAAGCTTTTAACTTAGATAATTATCATGGTCCAACTAAACCAACATTGTTAAAAAATGAAGCTCATAAAAATTCATTATTATTTCAAAATTTTACCATTACAATACCTGGTGATTTTGAAATGAAGGCTGGCCAGATAATCGAAATGGATGTTATTAAATCATCTACATATGAATACTTAGGCGAACCAAAAAGTATGATTGACACATATATATCAGGTAAATATATTATTAAAAAAATTACTCATACTTTTGACCAAGAATTTTTATCTGAAGTCGAAATTATGAGAGATTCAGTGGGAGTAAAGATTAATGCGTAGTGACCAATTTATAGGTGGAGATTTTACTTGGTTTACAGCTGTAGTGGAAGATATAAATGATACAGATAATTTAAATCGTGTAAAAGTACGATGCCATGGTTGGCATACAGATGATACAACAATTTTAAAAACGAGTCATCTACCTTGGGCAACAGTAATAATGCCTGTTACTTCAGCATCAATACAAGGTAATGGTGGCAATCATCATTTAGAAGTAGGTTCATGGGTCGTAGGATTCTTTAGAGATGGACCAAGTGCTCAGGACCCTATAATAATGGGTTCAATTGCTACACAAACAAACGGTACACAAGATATACCAACGGAATCATCAGTAGATAATAAAGTATATAAATCAAAAGCAGGCCATTTAATTGAAATTGATAATACATCTGATGATGAAACATTAAGTGTAACTCATGCAAAAGGTGCAAAAATAACTATTGATAAAGATAATAATTTATCGATTACAAATAGTGGTACAACAAAGATTGAATCAGATGGTATTATAACAATTAAATCAGATATTAAAACAACTATAATATAATGACTATTCCTGCTATATCATTGCCACAAATTGAATGTCCTGGCGTTTTATTACCAACGCCGGCAAATTTAAGAAACCTATTTGGTGGTTTGGCTACTCATGCTTATCGATATGAAATAGATAGTTTAAAAGATGAGCTTGAGCGTATACGTTCTTTATTAGATATATATGACCCAAATTTTGAGAAGATAGAAATACCAGAATTAGAATGGGAAATCATGATAACACGATTATCATCAGAATATCCTATGTATATTCAACAAAAAATATTATCATTAATTAATGATTTATTTCCAATTGATTTTAATGTTACAATACTTGGTATTCAAATTGACATATTGGAATTTTTGGCTAATCCAAATAGTGTTTTGGATAATATATCATTAGATGAAGTTGATAGTATCTATGATTTAATACCAAGTGAATATAAAGTATGGAATAAATTTGATACTGCAGATTTTAAGAAAGAATCAATACGAAATTATATTAGGTCAGAGGTCGCTAAGAAAATGAATTTATTAATGAGTGGTGGATTTTCAGGCCTTATTGATTTATTCGATGAAATATGGGATTCATTAGGGTTACCATCATTTCCAGGATTACAAGATATTGATTTAGAAGCTCTAATAAGAGATAAAACACTAGAGGAATTAGAACAGGTTCAAATATTTGGATTTAGTTTATTAGATTTACTAGGCGGTAAATTTGATGATAGTGTAGAGATACCAGAGTTTCAAAAAGAAAGATTATTAAAAAGAGCAAGAGAATTTACTGAGGAATGGCAAACATATTTGGTAAAATTATGGATGCAAAAGGTAACATCGTTTTTCGATGCAATTGGATTAGGTTCAATAACTCAATGGATTACATTTAATTTCTGTAATTACCTTACATTGGTTGGGTTTCCAAAGACAATAGATTTACCAGATTCAGTACAAATATTAATTAACAATACAGAGAGTCCACTTCCAAATACAACGGAAACCTCTGATTAACTTATATAAATAGATATATGGCAAGTTTAGTAGGTTCAGATAAAACAATTAAGGGTAATTTAACTCAGGCAAGAATTGTATCCAAGAAAAAACCTTGGAGAGATTTTGACTTAAATTTTGTACCGCATCCAGTACGAAAGGATATAACACCTTTAAAAGATGATAATGCAATAAAACAAGCAGTAAGAAATTTACTGATAAGTAACTTTTTTGATAGACCATTCCAACCAGAATTGGGTGCTAATTTAAAAGGTCTACTTTTTGAACCGGCAGATTATATTACACGAATTGATATTAAAGATGGAATACATAATGTTTTAACAAGGCATGAACCAAGAATACAGCTGTTAGGAATTAATGTTATCGATTTAGAAGAACAAAATTCATATCAGATTACAGTTGTATTTAGAATAAAAGAATATGATACTGAGGAATCAGTAGAAATAGTATTAAGAAGGTTAAGATAAATGGCAAATAATTTAAATGTAACAGAATTAGATTTTGATGAAATAAAGCAAAATCTTAAAAATTATCTCAAACAACAATCAGAATTTAATGATTACGATTTTGATGGCTCTGGTATGAGTGTACTATTAGATGTTTTATCATATAATACACATTATAATGCCTTAAATGCTCACTATTCTCTTAATGAAGCATTCCTTGATTCAGCACAAATTCGTGGTAATGTAGTCACAAGAGCAAAATTATTAGGATATACTCCAAGGTCCACATTATCTCCAAGAGCCATTGTTAATATTGTAGTACTTGTTTCTAATGCAGATGGACAAGCCACACCTACTCTCACAGTACCTAGAGGAGCAAAGTTAAATACATTATTACCTAGTGATTCATCAGAATTTCAATATGTTGTTTTTGAGGAACAACAGGCAGTTGGAGTTGCTGTTGTTATTGAGAATGTTAATTATGTTCAATATGCATTTTCTAATGTAGTAATAGTTGAAGGTACAGTAAGAGAATTAAAATATAGGGTTGATAACGATATAGAAAATCAAAAATTTCAATTATCAGATTTTAATGCCGATACCTCAACATTAAAAGTAAGAGTACAAACAAACGAAGAAGAAGAAGCATTTGATATTTTTACACCATTCGAATCATTAAGGAATGTTAATTCAGCAAGTAAAGTTTATTATTTACAAGAAAATTCCTCTGGTTATTACGAAATATATTTCGGCGATGGTGTTACAGGATTTAAGCCATCAAATAATAATATTGTAACAGTTGATTATATTATAACTGAAGGTAGAGAATCCAATGGTGCTAATACCTTTTCCATGGTAGATAACATTGGAGGTTTTTCAAATATAACAGTCACTACTGTTACGGCTTCAGTAGGTGGTGCAGACCAAGAAACACTTGAATCAATAAGATTTAATGCACCGTTAACATTTACTACACAAAACAGAGCTGTAACATCAGAGGATTATGCAGCAATTATTAAAAAGGAATTTAGTAATATTGATTCCATATCAACATGGGGTGGAGAAGATAATGACCCACCAGAATATGGAAAGGTTTATGTTGCCGTAAAACCTTTACTTTCAGCATCACTTACTGAATCAGAAAAAAATGATATTACTGGTTCGATATTAAAAGGTAAAAATGTTGTTTCAATAACACCAGAGATTGTTGACCCTAATTTTACAAATTTGGAATTAGATGTAAACTTTAAATATAATCCAAACCTAACAGACAGAAGTGCTGTTGAATTGGATTCATTAGTAAGAGATACAGTATCAGATTATAATTTTAATAACCTAAATAAATTTGATGGTGTATTTAGACATTCGCAATTAACAAGAGCAATAGATAATTCTGACCCATCAGTATTAAATACAATTGTAAGACCAAGAATGTTTCAAAATATTACTCCGACACAGGACTCAAATGGAAATATGGAATTACAAAATTTTACCTTAACATTTGTAGCTCCAATTTATACATCAAGTGGTTCGATCACATATACATTAAATTCATCTGCATTTGGATTGGCCACTGACCCTACAGGTGAATATTATTTTGGTGATATTGTAATAGCTGGTTCAGAAAATAGAAAAGTAATTATTTATAAAGTCGTAAACAATCAAAACATTATTGTTAATAATGATGCAGGATTAATTGAACCTAATATAGGAAAAGTTACATTACATAGTTTTAGACCTAATAATACAAATCAAATTAAAATAACAGTAATACCAAATACATTAGATTTAGCACCCAAAAGAGACCAATTGATTTCAATAGATACTAATTTCTTAAACATAACACCGGAAATTGATACCATTGCTGTTGCTGGTTCTTCTGGTTCTATTAATTATACCAATACATCAAGATTTAAATAATGGCACATAAAATATCATTATCACCAGGCGTAGTAGAGATTGATAAATCCACATTACACGATACAAAGGAAGATCTTAGGATTAACCAATTAATACCTGAAGATATACTTACAGATAAAACTCGTTTATCAAACTTCTTAAATGCTTATTATGCATTTATGAATATGGACGAATTTATATATCAGGAAACAGAAACATTTAATGATATTGTTTTAGATGGTCTTGCAAGATTTAGAATACCAGACCCTGATAATGAAAATGATAAATTTTTTACTGATGAAACTGGTGCTTCTTCAACTTTAATTTTAACATCACCAACCGGAATTGCTCCTGCTGAATTTACCTTTGATGCCTCTAGTAATGAAATAGTAGATGTAGGCAAAGTAGACGAAATTACAATGACAAATACTGGTAGTGGATATACAACTGCTACTGTTACTTTTTCAGCTCCTCCAGGAAACGGAATTACAGCAACAGGTACTGCAGTAATTACAGATGAGTCAATTACAAGTATTACAATTACAAATCCAGGTAATGGATATACTTCACCTCCTTCAATTACTATTACCGGCGATGGTAATAGTGCACAAGCAGAAGCAATAATTGCCTCAAATAATAGGTTAAAATTATCCAATTTTCAAATTAATGCCTTACCTATAGGAACTTTAATTCAATATAGCCAAGGCGATGGTACACCAATTGGTGGATTAACAAATAATAATCTATATTATGTTGTATCACAAACCAATGATGCAGTTCAATTATCAAATAGTCTAGGCGGAACAGCAATTACACTTACAGCACCAGGTACAGGAACTTTACATAAATTTAGAGGTACCGCACCAACAATGGAAATACCTTTAGATTCTGTTAATGTTGCCGTAACAAATGGTAATGAATTGCCGGGAACACTAGCTCAATCAACATCTGAAATAGGTAAAACCTTTACTGTAAATGGGTTAAGTTCATTTAATAATTATACTGCAAAATTAACGACAATATCTAAATATTGGGTAGGCCCTGGTCCATCGTGGGTAATGAATAATATTGAAACTGCAATGGACATTGATAAAAATGAGCTTAATTATTTAGAACTCATGCAAAGAGAAATTGCAGCTGCGGTACCAAGAGATGTTACAGTTAATAAAAGAAACCTTTATAAAAGAATTATTGATTTTTATAAATTAAGAGGTAGTTCAGACTCCATTGAAATATTTTTTAGATTATTATTTAACGATAGCGTAACTGTTGAATTTCCATTTGATAAAACATTAGTACCTTCATCAGGTAAATGGGACCAACCAGAAGATATATCTGCAATTTTATCTAGTGCAGTAAATAATACTTCAACTTTAATACTAAAAGAAGAAAATAATGCAATAGGATTATCATCTAAATTGGTAGTAGATTCAATTTATAATAAGGTTGATGATATAAGAGTTACAGGTAATACTCCTGTTATAGATGGTAATGGTAATATTACTGGAACCCAAATTACCATTTCTAGGCCTGCACCCACATTATTTGATGCTTCTGAAACATCAATTATTGATACAACGAATAATTCAATTAAACTTTCAAGTGATGAAATTATAAAATATCCTGTAGGTACAAAATTAACATATAGAATTCCTACTGGTGGAACAGTTATTACTGGTTTAACAGATGGCGATGATTATTTTGTTGTTGCTATAGCAGGTAATAGTATTAAATTATCAACGACTGAAAATGGTTCTGTAATTAATTTAACAGGACTTGGCGGAGAGGCCGAACATGAATTAATTCGTTATATAAAATTAGATGCTGATACAAATCTCAAATTTGTACCTAGAGGAACATATTTGGACCATAAAGGTTTTGTTTCATATGATATTAAATTACATGATAGTTTAAGATACCAAAGATTTAGTTACCTAATTAAAACAGGTAAAAACTTGTCTGATTGGGAATATACATATGATAAATTAGTACATCCAGCTGGGTTTGTATATTTTGCAGAAATATTAATTTTCTTAGAACTTGTTGATGATACATTAACAGCAGAATTAAATAGAGCATCTATGCCATTTAAGCAACCAGGTGTTATCGGACCAGAGGATATTCCACTTCTTGTGCAAATGTTTGCCTCTCAGTTTTTACCTAATACAAATGCAAAAATACATAAATCAGCAACACTTTCACTATCATTAAAAAATGGTGAAATAACTGGATTTAATATTACAGATGGTGGAAGTGGTTATACTGCTGCGCCGACAATTTCAACTGCTGATGCTAATGATGTATTATTTACTCCTGCTAATTTAACTACAGCAATAACAAATGGTAGTTTAACTGGTATTACAATAGTAGATGGCGGTAAAGGCTATAATTCACCTACGGGTTTAGTTTCAGCACCAACAAGAATTGTTTTTGATGGCTCTAGTTTCGGTTTTGGTAACATAGTACATAATGATACGATTACTTTAACTGCGGCACAAGTATCATCATTACAAACAGGAGATATAGTTACATATGATTCTGGTGGTTTATTATCAGTTGGTGGTCTTACCAATGGCGACTCATATACAATTTTAGACACGCCTTCATCTACAACTATAAGACTAGAGGACCCAAATAATCCAGGTAGTTCAATTACATTTGGCAATGCTGGTGGTGGTACAAATCACGGATTTACTGGAGAAACCGCAACGGTAACATTCACAAAAACAGATGGTAGATTAGAATCCATTTCAGTTGTGGAACCAGGATTTGGCTATACATCAACACCCGCAATTACATTTGCCGGTGTTGAACAATCACCAGGAAGCGGTACTGCTCCAGTTGCCTCTATTGCACTTGACTCTTTAGGCAGATTAGATAGAGATAATATCACAATAACCAGCGAGGGTTCAGGTTGGTCATCTCTTTTTGGAACAGTAGCAGCCAATCCAAATAATGGAACAGTCGCTACTGTATCAACTGTAGGTTTAGCAGATAAAACATATAAAAGGACACCAAAAATAGTATTTTCAGAACCTACTGCAGTAGATTCATCTGGTGAATTATTACCTACTAATGTTACAGCATCTGCTAAATTTTTGTTGGAGTCAACATCTATATCACACATAGAACTTACAGCACAAGGAAATAATTATACTGCAGCTCCTAGGTTGTTTTTTGACCAACCATTTTACACTTATACAGCATCTCCTATTTTTACAGAAGGATTTGAAAATGCTACAGTTGCCTCAAATTTTGATTATAATACTTGGAATATTCATGCCAATGATGGTGGTAATAATAATGGGACACATACAGCCTCAATAGAAACAACTGAAGTTGATACTGGTGCAAAATCATTAAAAATCCAAACAAGTGCACTTGATACAGTTCCAATTGGAACAATTGGCGGTGTTGGTTATCAGCTACAATTAGGTAATCCTGAATATACTGAAAGACTGGTAAATAATACAGTAAGGGTAAAATGTAGAGCAAAAGCTGATTCATCAAATGGTGCAACATTCTTTGAAATGGGTTATTCAACAAGTCAATATGGTAATTCAGGTTGGCAAAGAAATAATTTAACTACGGATTGGGCTGATTATGAATTTGAATATGATATATCAACAACAATTCCAACCAATGATGATTATGTAGCATTCCAGGGTGATGGTAATGACGGAATAGTTTATATTGATAATGTTTCAATTGAAATGAAATATGATTATCCAAGGGCAATTACAGAAATAGATAATGGAAAGGTAATAAGTATTAGGTTATTACATTCTGGTTCTGGTTATAGAGAAAACCCTACAATTACATTTAATACGAGTGGCGGTGCAGGAGCCGGTGCACAAGCGTTTGCTTATCTAACTTCTAGTGAAATTAATGGTGTTAGTATAATAAATCCTGGTAATGGATATGCCTTTGACCCAACAATAAGATTAGGTATTGCTGTACAAAATGAACAAAGAGTTGCAGAAACACCAGAAGTATTGGACATTCAATGCAATCATAATAATGTAAAGCCTATAATTGGTACCACAATAAATCCAAAACAAAGTTCTGGTTCATTAAGAGGATATACATTATATGATAATCAAAGATTTGATACAGCAATTGATTCATTAGATGCATCATCTAATCCGGATTTAACAATTACTGAACAAACACCAGTGGCGGATAAAATAGTTGCAGAACATAGAGTTCGAACTAAAAATCCTAATTTTAGAACCATAATAAATAATGGTTATATACAAAGGAAAGGTACTGAGAACTTCTTTACGAGCTCAAGACTTTATAATACTAACCAAACAATTGAGTTTTTAGGTAACAATACATTGGAAACTATAGACTCAACCGTTATAAATAAATATAACACAAGTGCAAATGTGCACATAGAATAGCAGGAAAATAATATGGCAGCAATAGTAACATCAAATTTTAGAGTTTTAAACGCTAATAATTTCAAGGAAGATGTGGCAAATAGTAGTGTATATGTCGCTATTGGTAAATCAGATGTATGGTCTTTAACGACATCTGATACTACTGATACAACTCCATTTACACCAAATGACCACCTTGATGATTTAGGCGAAGCAAGAGAAAATCTTATTGGCATGAAGAAAATCGCTTCAAGTGACCTTTCTCATGTTGTAGATAGATATACTTGGACATCAAATACAGTATATAATGAGTGGGATTCAAATGACCCTGAAATCTTTGATAAAAAATTCTATGTCATTACATCAGAATTTAAGGTATATAAGTGTATTAAAGCTCCAATTAATGTAGGTTCCACAATACAACCTACTCACACATTAACAAATCCTCAATTAGAATCAGATGGATATACATGGAAATATATGTTTACGGTGGCTGTTGCTGACGCCGAAAAATTCTTAACGAATAGCTATATGCCTGTTAAAACAGTATCATTAGGTTCAGAGGGAGTAGTTGCTGCTGATTCAGCAGCTACAACAGTTGTACTTACAGATTCAAATCCTGATATTACTGCCGGTATGGCAATTAATGGTGGTTCAATAACAGTAAATGCAGTTAATGGTAATACCCTTACAACATCAGGTAATATTACTGTAAGTGCAGATGATATTTTAACATTTGCCTTTGCGTCAGATGCAGCTGCAGAAGCTTCATTAACTGAGGCTGATTTTGCTCAATACTTAAACCAAAAGGCTTCTCGTGATTCGTTAACAGCGGGAGGTATTGAAAGATTTGAAATAACTGCTGCCGGTTCAGGATATACAGATGGAACTCACACATTTGCAAGTGGTTCATCAGGCCCTCGTTTTGTAACAATTACTGGCGATGGTACAGGTGCTGAAGCTACAGCAACAGTATCAGGTGGTGTTGTAACAGCAATTAATATTACAAATAAAGGAACAAATTATACAGTGGCTGATGTTGTTATTGCGGGCCAAGGCGGTGCAGATGCTACTGCAAGAGCAGTATTGGCACCAAAAGGTGGTCATGGTGTTGACCCAAGAGCAGAATTGGGTGGATTCTTTTTATCATTAAATGTACAATTGGTTGGTGCAACAGATGTGGATTTAACCACAGGTAATGATTTCAGACAAATTACACTAATTAAAGAACCAAGATTATATAATGCAGTTCCTTTGGCTGGGGCAATTTCATCTGCAGATACACTTAAGGCACTTAATTATTTAGATCTTACGGCTAGTGGTAATTCATTCCCGGCCTTTGTAGTTGATGAATTAATTGTTGGTCAAACATCTACTGCACAAGCATATGTTGTAGAAATTGATGCTGATGAGGGTTACCTTTATTATCATCAGAACTCTAAAACTGGTTACACGCCTTTTCAACATGACGAGGTTATAACAGGGCAAACATCCCAAGTATCAGGTACAATTGAATCATCTGCTAATAATGGTTTGAGAAATCCGGAAGTTGATAGAGCAAGTGGCCAAATACTATTTTTAGAAAATAGAGACCCAATTAATAGAACAACAACACAGATTGAAGATATTAAAGTTATATTAGAATTCTAATATAAATAATATTAGGAAAAGAAATTTATGGCAACAACAGTAGTAAAAAATTATAACATAGCACCTTATTATGATGACTTTGCAGAAGCAAAAAATTATCATAGAATATTATTTAAACCTGGGTATTCAGTCCAGGCTCGTGAATTAACACAGTTACAAACTGCACTTCAAGCACAGATTGACCGACACGGCCAATTTGCATTTAAAGATGGTTCAAGAGTTATAAATGGTAAGGCTACATTAAATGTTAATTATGACTTTATAAAAATAGAATCTGATTTTACTCACTCAACACAAGGTGCATTAAATACAGATAATTACCTATCAGATTTTGTTGGTACAAAAATTACTGGTACAGCAAATACAACAAATCAAGTTGTTGCAGAAGTTAAGGCTGTTATTGCCTCAGAAAATTCAGACCCTAATACACTTTATGTTGAATATTTAGAATCAGGTGGACAAAATAGGACAGTACAAAAATTTGTTGCTGGAGAGGAATTTGTTTCGGATGCATCTACAGTTGCTTATGGTATGGTTGGTGGTGGTTCCAATGTTGATGGAAGTAACACTGCCTCATCAATTACCAATCCAATAGGTTTAGGTTCAGTAGTATCAATCGAAGAAGGTGTCTATTTTATTGCTGGTTCATTTGTATTTGTACCGGCCGGGTCATTAATATTAGATAAATATACAAACACTCCAAATTATATTGTTGGTTTAAAAGTTACTGAATCAACAATCACATCAGATGCTGATAATACTCTTGTTGATAATGCACAAGGTACACCAAACTTCTCAGCACCAGGTGCAGACAGATATAAAATATCTACAGAGCTTGTAAAACAACCATTGGACCTTGCAAATCGTACTGAAGATAGTATGATTACATTAATTACCATTGAAGATGGTAAATCAAGTGCTGATAAAACAGATAAAAATTTAGATACAGAATTAACAAAAAGATTAGCTAAGAGAACATCTGAGGAATCAGGTGATTATTCATTAAATCCATATCAATTAAATATTCGTGAGCACTTAGATGACCAAGCTGGTAATAATGGTTATTTAACATCAGCCAATGGTGGTGACGCTGATAAATTAGCAATTGGTATTGAACCAAATGTTGCTTATGTAAAAGGATTCAGAGTAGAAAATGCATTAACAAAATATGTTGAAATTGATAAACCAAGAAATGGTATAGGAAGTGCGAATCCGGATACAAGATTTATAGCATCCGAGGCTAACTCAATAAGAGTAGGTAATTACATCAAATTAAAGGCCTCTGCTCCTGCTCCATTAGGAATGCCAGATATTAATACATATGACACATTAGAATTAAAAAGTGCAACTGGTGGTGGAGGTTCAACTCTTGGTACATGTAGAGCAAGAGGATTGGATTTTACGGGTGGTGAATATAGATTATATATTTTTGATGTTGTAATGACTGGAAGTAATAATTTTAGTTCTGTAGTAAGTATTCAATGGAATGATGGTGGAACAATAAAATTTAGAGCTGATTTAGATGGTACAGAAACATCTGATGGTAGTTTTAATACATTAGTTTATAAATTACCTTATTCGGCTATTGAGACCTTAAGGAGACCAGGAGTAAACAATAATTATTCCACAAGCATAGCTTCATATACCACAAAGCAACTTTTAGAAACTGCAGCAGGTCAAACACAAATGTCCCTTAGTGGTCAAGGAGCTACATTTGCAAATACAGATATTGTTGCGGCGATAGTACCAACAAGTGGTGATGCAACTTCAGCCACAATTGATAATTCTTTTAATGGAAGTTTTGATGCTGATGCTGATACAATTACATTCACAGATGTAGGAGGTGCAACACCATCTGGTTCAGAAAAAATAATATTTATTGCTGATGTTCAAAAAAGTGGATTAATTGAAAAATCAAAAAATTTAGAGACAAATGGTTCGCTCACAAATGTAGGAGTAGCTACGGTTAATAATGTACCAAATGCAGTATCCTTAGGTAAAGCAGATATATTTAAAATAAAAACAATTACAGACCAAAATGGAGTCGATGTTAAAAACAAATTTTATTTAGATAATGGTCAAAGAGATAATTATTATGGATTAGGAATGATAGTTTTAAAACCAGGTCAAACAAATCCAGGAAACGTTGATATTACTTTTGATTATTTTACGCACAATGGTGGAGATTACTTCTCTGTTGATTCATATGGCGATATTGATTACAAAGACATACCTTCATTCCGTGGCATTAATGGCTTTCATCAATTAAGAGATTGTGTTGATTTTAGACCAAGAATCGATGATGATGGAGCAGACTTTACTACTTCAGGTGCTCAAACTTCAAATATTCCTGCTGATGGTACATTATTCACCTCAGATATTACTCACTTTTTACCAAGAATAGATAAGCTTGTAGTAACAAGAACTGGCGAATTTAAAACCATTCAAGGTGTTCCGTCAGAAAGTCCAGTATCACCAGAGGTACCAGATGATGCAATGGGAATATATGATTTAAGATTAAGACCATATATATTTAAAACCTCAGATGTAAAACCTGTTATTGTTGAAAATAAAAGATATACAATGCGTGATATTGGTAATATTGAAAAACGTGTTAAAAATTTAGAATATTATACATCACTTTCATTATTGGAACAGAGTGCTGCAAGTACACAAATTATGGATGGCAGTACAGAAAGGTTAAAAAATGGTTTCATAGTAGATAGCTTTAAGGGTCACAGTATTGGAGATAGTGGTAATGTAGATTATTCCGCCTCGGTTGATAGAACCAGAGGGCATTTACGACCTAAATTTGATGAAAGAAATGTTAATTTAATTAGAAAGGCTGGTGAGTCAAATGGTACAAGTAGTAAAGCCTTAAAGAGTAAATCAATTGTAACATTACCATTTACAGAAACAAATTATGTTAACCAACCATATTCATCCAATTTTTCAAATGTTAACCCATACGCAGTATTTAGTTGGGCCGGAACAATTGAACTTTCACCAGATACAGATGAGTGGAAGGAAGTAGATATTAGACCACCAGTCATTGTCGATGATTCATCACAGTATGAACAATTTAAGAAAATGGCCGAAGAAGAAGGAATTCTTGGAACAGTTTGGAATGAATGGGAAACAAACTGGGTGGGTGTTGAAGAACAAGTAGAGACACAATTTGTAGATGTAGATGATTGGATAACAGATATAGATGATGATGAAGATGACGGTAATGGTCAAGGTAGAGCACAGATAACTACTACTACTACAATTACCACAACATCGCAACAATCCAGAACAGGCATTAATACTGATTTAACATTTGATACTATTACCAAATCTGATGGTCTAAAGGTTGTTGAAATTAATTTTATACCATTTATTAGGTCAAGAGAAATACACTTTAAGGCTCAATTATTAAAGCCAAATACACAGGTTTATGCTTTCTTTGATGGTGCCAATGTATCAAATTTTGTAAGAGAAGATACATTTGTAGAGTTTACAGACCAAACAAATATTGATACATTTGAGGGTGTAACATCACACCCTGATACTCAAGGTGCACTTATTACTGATGCATCTGGTGTGGTTGAAGGTTCGTTTATTATACCAAGAAATGATGCATTAAAATTTGCAACAGGTGCAAGAGAATTTAGACTTACAGATAGTTCTACTAATGATAAAAATGCTGAAACAACATATGCAGAAAGTCAATATTTTGCACAAGGTATGTTGGAAAGTTTAGAAGAAAAAATAGTTTCAACAAAGGTACCAAGATTAGTAACATCTGAAATAAGAGAAGATAGAGTTGTTGTTGATACAGAAGTGTCGGAAACAACTGAATGGGTTGACCCAGTTGCAGAAACATTCCTTGTAGATAAAGCAGGTGGTATTTTTGTTAATTCAGTTGATTTATATTTCAGAAGAGCAGATGCAAAAATTCCAGTAAGAGTTACAATTAGAACAACCAAAAATGGTTATCCAACTCAAAGAATAGTACCAGGTGCTGATAAGATTTTATATCCAGAGACCACTTCACCAGCAGGAGAGGTAATTTATTTACCATCAGATTCCAATGCGAATAATGGATTTGGTAATGCTGATAGAGCAACTAACTTTGCCTTTGATTATCCAGTTTATCTCTCACAAGATACTGAATATGCAATTGTTATTACTTCAATGTGTGATAATTATGAAGTATATGTTGCTGAAATGGGTGGACAAGATTTAACTAATGTAACAGAAAGAATTGTTAAACAACCATACGGTGGTGTGTTCTTTAGTTCAGCTAATGCTTCAACATGGACAGCAGAACAATCTAAGGATTTAAAATTTAAATTAAATAGATGTTCATTTAGTACATCAGACCATGATATTAATTTTACAAATGATGTATTACCTAAAAAGAAATTGGAAGCAAATCCATTCTTCTTTACAAATACTAGTGGGAATGTAATTGTTTCACATAAAAATCATGGTATGTATAGTGGAGATGCAGAGGTTACAATTGATAATGTGACATCAGGAACATATAATGGTATCCCACACACAGCCTTAGAAGGTACTCATACCATTACTGCATTTACTCACGATACATATACAATCGCTGTAGGGACAAATGCAACAAGTACTGGTTATGCTGGTGGAACAGGAGCAAAGGCTACTGAAAATAGACACATTGATGCAATGTTCCCAGTTGTGCAAAATTTACAGGTACCAGGAACGTCAATTAAATTTAGAGCCTCTGGTCACACAAGTAAAAGTTTGGATGGTATAGAAACGGCTTATATAGCTGTCCCTGAATATGAAATATTACCAAATAGAAATATTTACTATAATGTACCACAATTAATTGGTTCGGCAACAGAAGAAGCTGAAAATTTTCCAAGTGGAGATAAATCATTTAATTTAAGAGCGACTTTATCTACAACGGACGAAGCATTATCTCCAGTTATTGATATGAGTAGATTATCAGTACATACAATTCAAAATATCATAAATTCTGATAGTGCAGTTACAGCAGAAGAGGTTGTATCTGGTGGCCCAGAACTTTCTAAATATATAACTAAAAAGATTGATTTAAATGAACAAGCAGATGTAGCAACTGTATTTATGAGTATATTAAAACCAGGTAATGCATCAGTAAATTTATATTATAGATTTACAACTGGTGATGAGGATTTATCAACAATAGCTTGGGATTATGCAGCACCAAGTGATAGTATACCAACAAGCTCTACAAGGTTTAGTGAAGTACGATGGGATATTAATCCAACAGATTTAATTGGTTCAATACAATTTAAGATTGTGATGAAATCTACTATTACATCACAACCACCAATTATAAAAGATTTTAGAGCAATTTGTTCAACATAGGTAAAATATGGCAAAGAAAAAAGTAAAAGATTTTCCTGATTTAGAAAAGGATACCTCTAGTGGAGCTGTTATAAATACTAATGGCAATGCATTTGCTGCAAGGCGAAAGCAAATAAAACTGGATAAGGAAAAAAATTCTAAAATTGCACAACTTGAAAAGGATGTTGCAGAACTTAAAAAACTAGTAAAAGGGTTGAGTAAAAATAATGGCAAATAAAGAAACAAGAGTATATAAATCCGATACATTAGAACAATTTAGGCAAAAGTCTAACGATGTTTCATTACATTTAGGTGATAACGAACAGTTAAATAGTAACCTTTCTGATAAAACATATAATTATGTAGATGTATCTGCAGGTGATTTTATATTTAAAGATACTGATGATGATTCTAAGGCTGTAAGATTTGAAGTAAAACCAGAAGAGTCTTTGGACAATACTGCCGGTTATATAATTCTTGTTGATTCACCAACAATAGGTACATATTTTGCTAATGGTAATACCATATCACAATCAGGTGGATATAGTGCAACAATTGAATCGATTGTTGGTACTGAAAAAATATTAGTTAAAAATTCATCTGGTACATTTAATGCAGCACAGGATTTAACAGCAACTGATATTGGTGATTCAAATAATACTTCAACTATTGCAAATGCAAATGTAGTCAGAGTAGAAGCTGAATCCTTTAATATTGGTGTAGTAAGAGTTTATAAAAATGGAACAGAACTTTCTCAAAATTTATTAGAAGGTGGATTCCATGTACCTAATTATGTTGCATCTATTGCACTTTCTAATAGCCCAGATGTTTCAGAATTTACAGAAGGTTCATATGTATATCAAAATGGTTCACAATTAACAACAGAATCAGCAGTAACAAGTAATTCAAACTGGTATGGTAAAATATTAAAAGCAACATCAACGGAATTATTACTTAAAATTTCACAAGGTGTTAATAGTAATTTTAGTGCTACATCAAAATTAAGACTATTGGGTTCATCTGATGAAATTGCAGCAAATAAACATGCTGATATTATAGCTAAAGCAACAAGTTATGGAGTAGCAATTGAATTAAATAACGAAGCATCAGCAAATGATGACATTAAAATATTCTCAATGGATGTTGTTGCTTCTATTAATGAATTACAAGATGATGTTGGCGTTACAGAAAATCTAACAACCACAGCAACAAATCTTACTTCAGCGGTAAATGAAATTGAATCTGTATTTGATGCTTCAACATATGAAATATCAGCTGGTGGTAATTCATTTAGTGTTACCTCTGGTACATTTACATTAGATTCAAATGCTGACATTATATTAGATGCTGATGGTGCAGATGTTATATTAAAAGATGGCGGTTCAGAATATGGTAGACTTACAAATGCAAGTGGCCAATTACAATTAAAATCAAATGGCTCAAATGTCTTTTTAACTGCTAGTAATACGAATGCTACATTTAATAATAATTTAGTTGTTGAAGGAACATTAGATGTTGATGGTAATTTTAAGGTTGGTGCTTCTAAATTTAATGTTATTGCAACAAGTGGTAATACACAAATTGATGGAACACTTGATGTAGACGGTAATGTTACCTTCGATAGTAATGCAACAGTAGTAGGTAACCTTACAGTTAATGGCACCACAACAGATTTAAACACAAACTTAGAAGTATCAGGTACTGGTGCATTTACAGGTGCAGTTGGTATTGATGGTAATTTTGATATTAATACAAATAAATTTACTGTGGCAGCATCGTCTGGTAATACAGTAATTGCCGGTACATTGGATATTGGTTCATTAGATACCACAGCACAGGATGTACTTAGTGCAATAAACGAACATGAATCCGATATAGGTCAAAAATCAAGCTTAACTACATCTGCAAAAGGAAATTTAGTTGCTGCAATTAATGAATTAGATTTAAAACAAGGTGGCGCAGCATTAACAACTACAGCAACCACATTATCAGGTGCAGTTAATGAATTGGTATCTGGAAAAATGGATTTATCAAATAATGGTACACAAACATTAGATACTGATGTATCATTTACTGGAAGTGGTAACATATTTACTTTCCAAAGTGGTACTACATTAAGTATTGCATCTGGTGCTTCATTATTAATAGCTGGTAGTGCGGCCGGGGTAAGTACATTTGGTGTTTCATTCCTGGAAGTAGATGGAAACGAAACAGCCAATGGTATGGGTTTACAAGTTGCAAGAGACCATATATCTTCAGCACCTTTGCCTTACCCAGCAGTCCAATGGAGAGAATCAAGAGTTACAGCAGGTGACCCAGAAAAGGCATGGCAAGTTGTCGGATTAAATAGTGCAGGTACTGGTTCAGAGACACAAGATTTAGTTACATTTTATAATGCATATCATTTATTTGCAAATAATAACGAAGCAGGCATTCAAGTAAATTGGGATTCAACTAATCAGAATTTTGATGTTAATGTTAACGACCCAACACTTACATTTACAGGTGATGTTACAGGTTCTGGTACAATTACCAATTTAGGTAATACCTCTATCCCTCTTACTATTCAACCAAACTCAGTAGCTTTAGGAACAGATACAACAGGTAATTATATTGCTTCAGTCGTAGGAACGACCAATGAAGTAACAGTTTCTGGTAATAGTGGAGACGATGGAAGAACAATTACTGTTGGATTACCTAACAATGTTACAATAGGAAATAATTTAACAGTAAATGGAAACACAACACTTGGTAATGCTACATCTGATACTGTATCAGTTGCTGGTGACCTAACAATTACTGGTGATTTAATAGTTAATGGTACTGAAACAATATTAAATACAGCAACATTAGAAGTTGAAGATAGTGTTATAATAACTAACTCTGCACAAGCAACTGTTGGAGAATTTGGTATTGCTGTAAAAGATTCAAATGGAAATATTGCTCATACCTTATTTTATGATATGACCCAAGGTCAGTGGGAAGCTGATGGTAATGTATTATTAGATAATGCAAATTCAGCTGTTGTGCCAGAAGTAAAAACAAATGGTGGTGGTTCAGGTGAATTATCTCCTACAACATTAAATGGTTCTAGAGATTTAGACTTAATACAAGGCTCAGGTATTGATATTAG
>Ga0098045_1000278_pt1 | contig 21517 bp, 30 predicted proteins | sample 11_taG_FD_77071 | JGI IMG/M metagenome (GOLD analysis project Ga0098045, IMG submission 77071) | Marine viral communities from the Subarctic Pacific Ocean - 11_ETSP_OMZ_AT15265 metaG | ecosystem: Environmental > Aquatic > Marine > Oceanic | place: Pacific Ocean | collected 2015-01-16 | reverse complement strand
AGTTTAAAAACAAAGTTTGCAAATTTACAGATATTCAAGAATACTTGAAACAGGAACATAAAGTTTTATGGAAAAACTATATTGCCCAAGGCTAGAACATTATGTTAGGTTAAACAGCAACGGTACGTTCGGGCAATGCGGACATATGGTAAATGCTCCTAGATTTGAAACATACAAACAAATGAATAACAGTGCATGGGCAGAGTATTTAAAGTACCAAATGAATAACAATGAATGGCCCGAAGAGTGCAAAAGGTGTAAAGAAACAGAGGAAGTTAACGGAACAAGCATTCGTCTTAATAGTATAGAAAGACACAAGATACTGAGCAAGTTTAAAGACGATTATTTACAACTAGGAGGCACACTAGACAATTATTGTAACAGTGCTTGCATAAGTTGTAATCCCGGATTAAGCACACGAATTGGAAATCTTAAGGGAGAACTAGTAGTTCGAGATAATTATGATCTGTACAAAACACTACCTTTGGATAGATTGGTTGAGATAGATATTAATGGCGGCGAGCCTAGTATAAGTGTAAATTATAATGACTTGTTAGATAACTTGCCAAATACTGTAAAGATAGTAAGAATAAACACAAACGGATGTGTAAAGATAAAGCAAGTTGAGAAGTTACTTGCAAATAAAATAGCAGTAATAATTACAGTAAGTTTTGATGGTATCGGTAGTGTACACGACTATGTTAGATACCCTGTAAAATGGCATAAGTTTAAAGATAATTTACAGTATTATAAAACGCTCAGTGAGAAAAACAATTTATTAAAGTTAGACACTTGGACTACTGTTAGCGCATTAAATGTAAAATATTTGAAAGATATACAAGAATATTGTAACAAACACAGTATACGTCATCAATATGCTTTTTTAGAACAACCTAACGTGTTAAGTGTTAAGTATAAAAATTGGCTAACTAATGATGTTGACATGGATAACGTAGCAATAGATAGAGATAATACTACAGAACTAAGTGCGTTCTTAGAACTAGAAGAAGCAGTGCGCCCAGGAATAGAAAGATTTTGGATATGAAAATAGCAATTACTGGATATAGTGAAGGCATTGGCAAAAGTTTTGCAAACATACTCAGCAAGCAAGGACATGAAATCGTTGGACTCAGCAGAAGAAATGGACACAACATTCGTAGTCTAAATAAAGTTATTGGTCCTATTGTCGAGTGCGATATGTTTATCAATAATGCGCAAGTTGGATTTGCGCAAACTGAATTACTATATAAAGTATGGCAACAATGGCATGATCAACCAAAAACAATATGGTTAATTGGTAGCATAATGAGTACTAACTATAAGACATCATTTGAAATGGAAGAGTATAAACTTCAAAAACAAACATTGGACCAAGCATATTATAATTTAAAAAATTCAAAAAGCAAGTGTAAACTAACATTGATACGTCCCGGATCCGTTGCTACACAGTCATATAATACTGCCGGAAAAGACAGTGCTGACGTAGATGTTTGGTGTCAAGCAGTAGTTGATATGTGGGATCGTTGTAGTAAAGATAATTTAAGCCTGCAGGAAATAAGTATTGGTCATGGATCCTAAAAGCGCAATCAAGGGAGGAAGTTTCTGTCCAGTGCCATGGACAGGATTTATTATGTATCCAAATGGCAATGTAAAGAACTGTGTGTTAAGCGAAGAATATATTGGAAATATTAATAGTGAAAACATTGAAGATATACTGCATGGTACTAAAAATACAGAAATAAAATCATGCATGAATGCACATAAAAAACATCCTGGATGTGTTGGATGTCATAAACTAGAAGAAGGCACAGAGAACTTTAATGTTAGAAGTGACAGATACTATTATCTAAAAGCACTTTCAAGTGTACCATATACTGCATATGATACAATGGATACCGAATTAGCAACAGTTGATATGCGTTGGCGCAATACTTGCAATCTTGCCTGTGTGTATTGTGAACCGTCATTGAGTAGCACTTGGGCTAAAGAATTAAATGAAACTATCGAAGTTGATGAACAGCAACTTGCACAAACAAAGGAATACGTATTAGCAAATGCACCTAATTTAAAAAATGTATATTTGGCAGGCGGCGAACCCTTGCTGATGAAAGAAAACAGCGAACTACTGGACAGGCTAGATCCTAGTTGCACAGTTCGTATTAACACCAATCTAAGCAATATCAAAGGACCAGTGTTCAAACGCGCCAGTAAGTTTCGCAACGTACACTGGACTGTTAGTGTTGAAACTATGGGTGCAGAGTTTGAGTATATACGACACGGAGCAAAGTGGGATACATTTATTGAGAACTTAAAAGTAATTACAGAACTAGATCATAAGATAAGTTTTAATATGCTATGGCTTGTGCTTAATCCGTATACTGTATTTGATACAGTGGATTATTTTTCACAATTAGGATACCAAGAGAATAGTTTTGTAATTGGTCCTATTACAAGTCCTGTAGATTTTGATGTTAGAAACTTACCGGATACTATACTTGAAGAACTTGGTAGTATACTGGATTCTCGAATACAAAGCACTGATAGTCGTTATTTGCTAAACAACAGTTATATAAACTTGAAGAAACATTTAGAATTACCATTTACTAAACAACCAAATAAAACAAAAGAAAGATTACAAGGAATTGATGATCGTAGAGGATTAAACAGTAAAAATGTCTTTGACATTTATCAATACCTGTAATATAATATTAAACATAGGCACATAGGAGATAAACATGGCTAAGCCGTTCGACGTAAGCAAATTTAGAAAAGACATTACAAAATCAATTGATGGATTAAGCATTGGCTTCCATGATCCAACAGACTGGATCAGCACAGGTAGTTATGCACTCAACTATCTTATTAGTGGAGACTTTCACAAAGGTGTGCCTATGGGCAAAGTTACAGTGTTTGCTGGTGAATCAGGCGCAGGTAAAAGTTATTTTGCAAGCGGAAATATTATTAAAGCAGCACAGGAACAAGGTATCTTTGTTGTTGTAATTGATAGTGAAAACGCACTCGACGAAAGTTGGTTGCAAGCACTAGGTGTAGACACAGATGAAAGCAAGTTGCTTAAACTTAGTATGTCGATGATTGATGATGTTGCTAAAACTATTAGTGTGTTTATGGCAGACTACAAAGCAATGCCAGAAGAAGAACGCCCGAAAGTATTGTTTGTACTTGATAGTTTGGGTATGATGATGACACCTACTGATGTTGACCAGTTTAACAAAGGTGACATGAAAGGTGATATGGGTCGTAAGCCTAAGGCACTAACTGCACTTGTACGTAATACAGTTAACATGATTGGCAGTTACAACGTAGGTATGGTTGCAACTAATCACACATACGCATCGCAAGATATGTTTGATCCGGATGATAAAATTTCAGGCGGTCAAGGCTTTATCTATGCAAGTAGTATTGTTATCGCAATGCGTAAACTAAAACTAAAAGAAGATCTTGACGGTAATAAAACTACAACTGTAAATGGTATTCGTGCCGCATGTAAGGTTATGAAAACACGTTACGCAAAGCCGTTTGAAGCAGTACAAGTTAAGATTCCTTATGAGACAGGCATGGATCCATATAGTGGATTACTTGATCTTTTTGAAGCAAAAGGATTGCTTACAAAGCAAGGCAATCGTCTAAAGTATACAACTACAAGCGGAGAAGAAATGATGGAGTTCCGCAAAGGATGGACAGGTGATAAACTTGAAGTAATCATGCAAGACATTAGTAATGCAGATGGACTAAGTATTGATGAAGTTATTGAAGCAACTGTAGCCGGAGATGTTATTGATCCAGAAACTGGCGAAGTATTAGAGGAAGCAACTGTATATGAGTGATGTAGAAATTGTAATAGATTCTTATAAGATTCTTAAGGAGTATATTCCTGCAAAAGACATGCAACTAGCATGTGATCATTTTGTTGAAGATATGCAGGAAGTGTTAACAGAACAAGAGTTGTATCAACTAGGTGGTGTAGACAAGTATCTTAAGAATAGTGTTCGGGATTTACTAGGCGAAGAGGACTTCGAAGAGTTTGACGAAGATGAAGAATATTGAGTCAGTGGTATAACAGAGTTGTAAACAATCTTGCTGAGATTCCAAGTTTCATTAATTATTATGAAAGTGAACTAGAAGAAGCAAAACGCGAGTGTAATGTTAAAGGTATTGTAGAACGTAATATTACTGCACTACCTGGCATTACTGAGCACCGCTTCAATCAACTACAAGAAATTGAAGCAGTGCTTAACTTCCTTAATATACAACTACGCAAGATTCGCCGCAAGCACTTCCAGAAGTATTTGGAAGCATATCAACGTGCGCTAACTAGTAGAGATGCAGAGAAGTATGTTGATGGTGAAGATGAAGTTATCGACTTTGAAACTATCATCAACGAAGTAGCACTACTACGTAATAGATGGCTAGGCATTATGAAAGGCTTAGATACTAAGCAGTGGCAAATGGGTCACGTTGTAAGACTGCGCACAGCAGGAATGGAAGATATTAGGATAGATTAATGGACTTATTTCAAGAAGTAGAATTTATATCGCATGCAGGTATTCCGATGACATGGAAGATTGAAATGGATGCACTTACAGATGCAGAATGGGATGCATGTGCTAAGATGATTATGGAGTATCAAGAACGTCCATTTTATCAAGCAGTGGGTATTCCACGTGGCGGTGTTAAACTTGCCAATGCACTTAACAAATATGCAAGTGGCAACCCTGAACATGATGATTTAATCTGTGATGATGTATATACTACAGGAACTAGTTTTAGAGAATTTATTGCAGAAAACTATCCAGACTATACAAAACAACAAGGATCTCGTTGGTGTGTATTTGCTCGTCAACCTAGCAACACATGGAATGGTGGATATGTACAAGCATTGTTTACAATGCCTGCAAAGGATTAGATATGTGGACACCTGAAGAAAGCCATGAACATAGTTTACAAACTCTAACACTACTTGATGGTTTTGATGACTTCAAAGCAAGCATTAAACATTTAGCTGACTTTGGATGTGGTCAAGGCAAAGACTTGGAGTTCTTTGCAAACATGCGTGAGTTAACAGAAGAAGGTTTACCGGGCAGGTACTTGGATTTTAATTGTGTTGGTTTTGACATATCTGCTGAGACATTGACTCCACAGAGACATAACATCACATATAAGAACTTGGATTTAAATACAGAAGGACCAATTTGGAGTGTTCCTTTTGATATTATTTGGTGTCATGATGTGATGCAATATATTCATAGCCCTGTAAACTTTTTAAGACTTTGTAACAATAGTTTAAACACTGGCGGCATGGTATATTTACATGTACCTACTACAGTTAATGTTATGCATCATATCTTTCAGCACTATACACCTTCGCAACATTTGAATACATTTACAGTAACACAAATTATATACTTGCTAGCCATTAATGGATTTGATGTAAAAGATTTTTATATGAATAAACACAAATATGATGATAACATTGAAGTTGTTTGTTATAAAGAAAGAGATCCTCTCCCATATGGCACGAGCTGGTATGAAATGGTTGACATGGATATACTAAGCGATAATATCAAAGAAGTTGTTTTATCTAATAATATACTCAGTGACCAGGGATTATTAATAACTTGGCTTGATGGTGTAACGCAAGATTTTCGCTGGCATTCTTAAAGTTTAGCTCGTATACGAGTCCACTGCTCACCAATTTCATCAGCAAACCATTCTATGTAACTCATACGATTTAGCCAATTGTTACGCTCTGGTTTACTTAACCACTGTCCGAACTCTTTTGTACCTACATCATACGCTAGGCTATGTTCGCTAACTACACTTGGTATACCTTCAATAACACTGTTAACACCGGCATTGCTACTATGGCTAACTGTGCAGTACGTATGCTTTAGTTGATTCTCGAGATCAAAACTGTCGTATGTTTCTCTAACATGCTTTGCAATGTTCCATTCGCATCCCTGTTGCTTGAACCATTCCATATCGCAACTCCAATGCAAGTTTTCTCTATATCGAGGATGCGCTCGCAGTACAATAGGCTTATCGCTGTGTTCTCGTATAGTTGTTACTGTTTGCTTAAAGTACTCGCCCATTTCAGGCATATCTCGCCACTGCTCACTGTGACCATGTTGACCGCATACTAGGATATATTCTCCATCAGTTTTCCATGGCTTTAATACAACACCAAACTTTTGAAGTCTATCGTCTGGCATATATTCGTCTACTGCAAAGTCTGCATCTCTATTGATCCCGTTTATACCCAACTTCCAAGTCTCGTTACGTATAAGCCCGCCCACTTCTATGACAATGACTGGCTTGTTCTGTGCGCGATAGTGATCCCAAACACGTTTGTTTGCACCCATTTTACCAAACCATAAAACGCTCCATATGAGAGCTGCGTCAGCATCCATGTCGCCTTCTACAAGCGTATCAGTAGATTGTATTGCTTGTGTTAATTGTGGATATACTAAAGATGCATTGCCAGGTAAATTATTTGGAAAGTGAGAAATTTTCATATTGTTTTTTAAACCTTATAAATAGTTATATGCGTACATTATCAGTATTTACCTCCTGGCATCCCACAGGATACAAAAAATATGGCAAGCAATTTATTGAGGGATATAATAATTGCTGGCCCAAGGAAGTTCCTCTCACAATATATGCAGAGGATCATACTCCTGAAACAAACAATCCTGACATTACAGTGCTGGACCAAGTAAGCACGTTGCCAGATTTAAAGGCTTGGCAACATCGTCACAAAGATAATCCACATGCAAATGGTTGGAATAAAGATAAAAGTAAAAAGAGTTTTCTTTGGGATGCAAGTCGTTTCGCAAACAAAACATTTGCATTGTGGCACTTTGCTAATACATGCAATACTGACATCTTTATTTGGTGTGACGGCGATGTAAGAACACATACTCCTATGACAATGGAGTTTTTACATAGCATTGCTCCTAGTGAAAATCAACTAGCAACATACTTGGGACGTAAGACTTGGCCCGAATGCGGATGGATGATGTTTAATCGAAACCATCCAAAGTTTCAAGAGTTTATGGAACAATGGCGTTGGATTTATGAAAGTGATGATATTTTCAATCATGTTGAGTCACATGACAGTTTCATTTTCGGTGAACTAGTTGAGGATTTTAAAGCAGTAGGCGTAGAATTTAATGATCTTGGAAGTAACAGTGCCGGCGGACATATCTTTATTAACAGTGTGCTTGGTGCTTACATGGATCATCTTAAAGGCTTTAGAAAAGAAGTAGGCAAAAGTCTAGCAGGTGATATACAAGGTAACTTCCAACATCAAGACAATGAGTGGTGGGGAGATGTCAGGCAAGTCACAAAAGCACAAATAAGGCAAGAAAAATTAAAAAACCCACACGAATATGATGCAGAACAGCAACAAAAAAGTGCTGGTATTAAGAGTTGGAAAGATAGATGAGCAATCTTAGTGTAATACAAAACATAAAAGAAGTAATAACAGATCCATATCCTTATGTATGTGTTGAGGGCGCATTGCCTGATAAATTGTATAGGGAACTTGATGAAACATTCCCTGAAGAAGCAGTTACAGCAACTCAAGCACATGATGGCGGCATATGCTATCGTTATAAATGCAAAGAAGCAAACAGCGGCGGCTTGCCACCAATTTGGGAAGATTTCTTTGCATACCATACAAGTCCAGAATACTTTCGTGCATGTGCAGAACTATTTGCTCCGCACATTGTATCGGCTTATGGTGATGACTTTATGCACAGTTTACTAACAAACAGTGTTAGTGTGCGTGACGTGGATAACAGTGGACACTATGTAGCAGACTGTCAGTTTGTTGTGCATGAACCAGTTGACCAAACAGGCACAAGTCGCACACCGCATGTTGATAATCCTGTTGAAATTTATGCTGGATTACTTTACATGCGCAAAGCTGCAGACAAAGCATTAGGTGGTAATTTCACAGTACATCGTGCTACTGGGGAAATTACAGAAGTAAACAAAAGTTTGGGCAGACAAGTAGACAGCAGTTTGCATGAACCAGTTAGAGAAGTACCTTACGAAGCAAATAACTTTTGCATGTTCTTAAATGTAAAAGACAGTATACATGGTGTTACTCCACGTATTGAACCAGTAGAACGTAGACGCAGTATTAATATTATTGGCGAGTTCAACAGCAATGGTAAGATGTGGAAAGTAAAGGAAGTTAAAAATAAGTGAGTTACAGTATAGGAAAAACTAGCGGAGTCTTTATTGAAGATGAAACAGTTGTTAAAATTTTCAATATTAGAAAAAAGCCTCTCAAGCCAAGCCGCGGCACATATAAAGATTGTTGGGATAGAGAAGTTACGTGTTTACAACGTTTGAAAGGTGAACTACACTTTCCTCAACTGTTGCAATACAACCAAGAACACTTAGGTATACAAATGACTGCATGCGGTGAAAGCCTGTTTAGTACTTGGCAAGAACACAATCTTATGCTATACTTAGAACAAGCTCACAGTATAGCAGATGCATTAGAGAAACATAAAATACGCTATTTTTATGTAGGTATAGACAATAAAGCAAAAGCAATAAAGCAAGGTGTTTTTCCACTAAGCAACTTTTGTATAGATGACGGAGAAATAAGTTTAATAGATTTTGAAATGGCTTGCCCTGTTGGCAGTGAAGCAGAAGCAAATATGAGTGACAGGTTTAAAGAACTGTATGCCAATCATAATCCGGATCATTTTAGAAAAATATTAATAGATACATTAACAAATCCTTTGCCCTGTTATATACAGGAACTAACAGCAAAGATACCAGACAAAAGCAAAGTTAAAGAACTTGCTAAAAGAAATCCCAGAGAGGTATGGAAGAACATGACCACATTTACACAACCAAGCGATAAGATCGTTAATGAATGGAAAAAATATCAAAAGCGTTACGGCATGAATGATGCTGTAGACAGAGTAGGAAAAATGAATTTGGCAAGTGTTTGCACACAAGACAAAACAGTTGTTGATATTGGATGTAATGATGGTTATATCACAATGCTAGTAGCACCGATGGTTAAGAATGCAACAGGAGTTGAACCACATGTAGAGCTACCCAATCAACAACCTGAAAATGTTACTTGGGTAAAAGAAACATTTAACGAGTTTTTAGAATCAAACACAAAGCAGTATGATGTGCTACTAAGTTTAGCAGTTAGTATTCAGTTGCGTGACTTTGGCGGTTTAACTGAACAAGAGATTGTAGATGCATACTATAGTTTACTTCCAGTAGGCGGTATTGTTGTACATGAAACACAAAAACTACTTGATCGTCCAAACAACCAAGAACATACTGCTAATATGTTAAAAGCATTTGCTACTAAGTTTGAGCAAATTGAACATGGCAATGCTAGAGGTAGCGGAAGACGTGAGTACTATCATTTCAAAAAAGTATAGTAAACTTATAGTCAGACTGAGTAAAGAAAACAGTTACGCTGATACATTTGACTTAGATTTTGATTTAATAGATAGCCCATTTTTACCTAAATGGGTTGATAGATTTTTGCAAGCACAGCAAAGACAAGATACTATTAGTGAACCTTGGGCTATGTATAATTTAAATAATAATTGGGATGATGAGTACACTGTAAACTTCATTAATTCTCATATAGAAGTATGCAATAACATTGTGCCCAATATGTTTGATCGTACAGTCTCTGATGTTAACGATCAAGATACATTAAATTACGTGCATAGTATATTTGAATTGCATCACGGACAACTAGATACATGGCAAAATAATCCTATATTTTCAAGTGATCGCGGTGATGAACTAAGACAAAGTTTAAGCCATATTAATCAAACAGTGCATAGACTTGAATCGTCTAGTGCAAAAATTAGAGTAGTGTATTTTGATTTGCCAAAAACAAAACAATTTACAAAAGATGATTACAAACTGTTTACAAACGATGTAACATTTGGCGGCGTGTACACAATGTATGCTGATGTTGGCAAAAACTTAGAAAGTTTAGCAACAGATGATGACGATCATCATCACGACTTTGTTCCAAATTTACATTACAGCGCAGATTTTTATATTAAGTTTCACGATAAAGATGGAAGTGTGCAGCAAGACTTATGCAATAAATTTTTACATGAAAACATTGATTACTTCACTAGCAAAGGATATAGTTACAGTGATCCAAGATTAACAACTGGTGCAATCAAACTTGCACAATTAAATTACTCAGACAAGAAAGAAATATTAACTAATATAAGTAATTACGATAATATTCAATCAGCATTTATTCTATAGGAGCCTAAGATGGCATTTAATAACGTAATGCAGTTAGCAACTGCAAAACTATCAAAACAATTTGCACCAAACCCAACAGTAGTCGAATGGGGAAACCAGCGTTTTCGTTATAATGAAGCATGGACTGCTAAGTGTGCAGAAGAAAGCGGATGCACTATACGTAAACCTGTACAGTATGTTTGGGAATATTTTGAGGACTTGGGCTTTAGTGATTATCTAGCAATTGATGTAAACACTGAACTACGTGCAGTTGCTATGGATCTCAACTTCATACTTAAAGACAAATACGATTATACAACAGAGTTTGACTATGTAACAAATAACGGCACTGGTGAACATATTTTTGATCAGCGCACAGTATTTGAAAACATGCACAACTTATGTAAAGTAGGTGGCACAATGATTAACGTTTTGCCATTTGCTCCGTGGTTTAATCACTGCTTTTACAGTTTTCATCCTGGACTGTTCCGTGACATTGCGGCAGCAAATGGATATAAGTGGCAGTTTATGTGGTTAGCACAAAACACAGGCAAGTATATTGAAATGCCAACAGACTTTGAAAGTTGGGGATTCTACGAACAAAAGAAGCCACGTGCGCCACTTAGTGAACTAGAACGTGCGTATGATGAACTACACAATAGAGATAGCAAAGCACACAATGTTAGTATTGTAGCTGCATATACTAAAGTTAAAGATGCACCTTTTCAAATTCCTTTCCAAGGACGTTATGTTAATGATGTTGTAGATGATCTAAAAGGTGAATACAGTGAAGATAACAAGGATGTAAGGCAAGGCGATCATACTAGTGCAGCATACTAATCTTTACTACAATACAAAAAATAACGAAAGTAAATGTAACTGGGTAATGCGCAGTATATTAAAAGGCTGGCCCAATACTTGTAGAATACATAATAGAGACAGTGTAGCAAATAAACTGTTACCTAGTCACTTTTGGGGATTTATTGAAAACAACGAACAAATTATCAAAGAGCTTACTGATAAAAATATTGATTGGTACTTCTGGGATATGCCATACTACGGAAGGTGGATTAATGATGAAGAAACAACTTGGTATTGGCGTGTTAGTCGTAACCGCCTCCATTATACTCGTACTAATAACTATCCTAGCGATAGGTTCCTTGAGTGGGGCATTGAACCTAGACCATATGTTACTGGATCTAAAATACTAATATGTCCAAGCAGTGAAACAATGACACGCTGGACTACTGGCATGGATGTAAAAACCTGGGTTGATACTACAAGTAAGTATATAGCAAAACACACAGACATGCCTATTGAGGTAAGATATAAACCACGTGCAAATGGCACTAGTGGACCTAGCGCGGCAACTGTGCCAATTGAAGATCAATTAAAAGATGCACATTGTGTTGTTACAAGCATTAGTCTTGCGGCAATGGAAGCACAGTTTATGGGTGTCCCAACTATATGTCATGCAGATAGTTTTGCTAGCGATATAAGTAGTAGTAGTTTAAATATCAATAACCTTGTTTATCCCAGTGATGATGAAAGACAACAATGGTTTAATAATCTTGCATATAGTCAATTCACACATGATGAAATTGAATCAGGATTAGCAAAGGAGATACTCGATGCCCAGACTAGTAGTATATGACACTAGTAGACAACGTACTACAGCATTTACTTTAGCATTTGCTAGAGGAGCAAATCGACACCCAAATTGGACAGTTGAGCATTTGCCTATTAGTGATTACTTAAAAAACGGATTGCACCCAGGGTTAGTACCGGGTCAAGATGCAGTGGCTACACTTGGTATATTACGCGGCACAGGACTAATGATGAAAGAATGTGCAAGTGAAGGAATAGATTACTACTATATGGATCATGCATACTTTACTCCTGGTTATAGTGGTAAAGGTTGGATGCGTATTGTAAAGAATGGACATAGTTGCACATCACTCAGAGATGTTGACAGCGGTAGATGGAAGAAACATTTTAAAGGCAAGCATAAATGTTTGCCGTGGCTTAAAAATCACGAACGAGGTGATAAGATAGTTATATGCCCGCCTACAAATGCTGTTTCGTGGTTTCAGGATATCAACTATGATTGGGGAGAAACAATTAAATCTAAACTCGAATCTATACTGCCCCTGGAAGAGCACAGTCGTATTGTAATTAGACATAAGCCAAAAGAGCCTATAGTAGATAATAGAGGAAATTTATTAGAGTTAAGAACAGTTCCTAATTTAGCAGGAGGATCGCTAGAAGATGACTTAAATAGTGCATGTTGTGTTATTGCATATAATAGCATGGTAGCATTGACTGCAACTCTTAAAGGAATACCTGTAATTACTGGTGAGCATAGTTGCTGTACAAGAATAAGTTATAGTATTGATGATTTTAAAAGAGGTCCGTATCCGGATGTGTTTGAACTAGAACCTGAATGTAGAAAATCATTACTTTTTTGGCTAGCCCGGAATCAATGGACTCGAGACGAAATACTAGAAGGGCATGCTTGGAGACAATTGAGGAAATTTTACGATAATGAAAACTAAAAAGAAATGTAAAATGATTGGATTTACCCAGCAGTTGTCTGGAGACTTTCCTATTGAATTTGGTCTACCAGGCTGGCATATAATTGATTGGGAAGAACGAGATGAGTATGATCCTGATTATTACTTTCAAGTTAACGTAAAGAAGCCAAGTGCTGATCCAGAAATATATGACTATATTCAAGAAAGTGGAAAGCCCTATCTAGTAGCTGAGTTGTCAATGTTTAGAAAAAACAGTTATACACATGAGGATAAAGAAAAATGGTATTATACACTGGGTTGGTATCATTTCCTGAGAAACGGAGAATTTAATAATGCTAAAAGCCCGTCGGATAGATGGTTGCGTATACAAGAAGAACAAGAAATTGAAGTAAAGCCTTGGCGCACAAAGAAATCTGAAAGCAGTACTGCTTTATTATGTTTGCAAAAAGCAGGTGATAGTACGTTAAACACACTGTACGAAACTTTTCCTAAGTATAGTAGATGGGTATATGGTGTAACAAAAGCCATTACATTTAATCATCCAGATCTACCAGTTATAATTAGACCTCATATAAAAACAGGAACTAAAGCATATCATAAAACAATTCAAAATGTTGATCAGGCTAAACTAAGCGGAACATGGTTTAAAAGAACACAATTTGAAGGCGGCGCAGGATTACAAAAAGACTTTGATAAGGCTTGGTTTGTTATAGCATATAACAGTAATGTTCTTACACAAGCAGTACTCGAAGGTATACCTAGTTACTGCTTTGATCGCAATGGTATGGCATACCCGGCATGCTTGCCGTACAAAAACTTGTCAAAACCTCACAAAGCCAAAGATATTGATCGTACTCAATGGTTGCGTGACAGTGCATATACACAATGGACTATTGCAGAAATTAGAGATGGTCAAGCATGGGATCATTTGAAAAGCGTAGTTGGTGAGTAGTGTATACTCTAGATAACCGTCCTCCCCATGGACTTGTACAACAGTCTGGATTTAAAGACACACTTACAACATTGCATGATAGTGAAACAGGTTGGCCCATTAAATTTTTTAAAGTTCCTTGCAGTATACTTTTGCAGGATGATCTTACTTATAAAAATGGTGTTATACTAGAACTTGAAAAATACAAAGAACACTACGGTAATGATATAGATCAAGTTACATTTTATACAGAACATAGAAATTTAAAAAACCTATATCCAAACTTAAACCTTGTATATTTTCCTTGGTTTTTATATGACCATTTAGTTGATACAAAAAAATGGCATGTTGATGAAATGTTTGAGTTTAATGACACACATGAGTTTGTGTTTATGTGCTTAAACAGAAACTTACGAGCGCACAGAGACAAAGCATTAAGTATTTTACAAAACTTTCCCAGTAGATTATTAAGTTATCAGGCACGTAATTGGCAATTATATGGACACGATGATTGGAATATGGATTATTATAGAGACTTTGAATTAGGTCGTTCCGGGGAAGATATAAAAACAAATACTGCTAATCTAATACAATTGAAATCTGTATATAATAAATGCCAATTTAGTGTAGTAGCAGAAACACGGTATGATTTACCATTTGATTTTTATACTGAAAAAACTACGCAATGCTTTTTGGCATTGCATCCAGCATTATATGTAAGCAACAAGGGTCATGTAAAGTTGTTGCGTGAATATGGGTTTGACATGTTCGATGATGTGTTTGATAATAGTTATGATGATATGTCAGACGATGTACGATTAAACTATATGATAGAAAGCAATCGCGAAGTATTAACAAACGGAATACCAGATTTTCATAAACTTAAAAATAGACTAATTGCAAACAGGAATCATTTTTTAGATACTACTAGCCCAATTTTTAAATGCGTCTAAATTGTTTATATACCATGGACTGTTATAGTTTTGCGCACCTGCCGCATGATCCACAAACAATACTTTACCTGGATAGTTGTTAATAGTTGCGTTTATAAATTCTTTATTACAGCATATATGACTTTTATGACCATCGCCTGGAAATGGAAACCCTGGGCTATGTATGCCGCCTACACTGCAACTATTGGGCATAGTCCATAACATGTTAGCAACACCTGCACCGGCAGTGCTTATATACTTTGACATTCCATTAAACAGTACAATCTTTTCTGCTAAACTGTAATTTTCACCAAACACTTCTGCGTAGCCAAGATCCGTCAAAATCTCAACAACCGAATCTTCATTTGTTAGTCCGCGCTTGACTGTATTATCTTCACCTATAACTGCCTTTCGGTCATTTAATGGATTAGCATGCGCTCTTCGACTTAGATAGATTTTTTCATACTGGGGTGCTTGTGCTACAAGTTTAGCTCTTTGTATACATTGTTTTAATAATAGATACTGTCTATTGTCCGGTCTAATTCTTTTACCAGCACTAGTTTGTCCTAGTGTATCACCAAAGTATACACGTTCGTATATACAATGCTCGTCTGTATATTCCCAATCAATGCCTAATAGGTCTAGTAGTTCAGTAACAAACGGAGGATGATTCACAACTCCTCCTTTAGCTCTTGGACTTTGATTAAGCAGTAGTTTGGTATTTGGATTTGATTCTAGCAGTTCAAAGTAACGAGCTAAACATCCTATTCCATCTAACAGCATATGATAATAGTTAGTAAGAGGCATAGTGTACAAATAGAAATAGTCGCCAGTTTTTGTTGTTGAAACTTCTGGGCTATGGTCTACTTTTTTATTATTCTTAAAGAATGCACCAGCATTTTTACCCAAGTGTAGTGGAACATGTACACCATTTTCAACTATAGTTTCTACTTTGGTTTTTGCCATATCGAGTATTTGCACATTGTTAAACGTAGCAATACCATTTGTCATTCTATCTCTGGTCATGAACTATACAAATTAATAACTTCACGTTTCCATACATGATCGTACTCACAGTTGCGATACTCATTAAACCACGGACCGCCTTCTGTATAGTGTAGAACTTTTGGTGTACCATCAACACCTTCTTTATAGTGTCCTATTAGCCAATTCCATTCAGGCTGTAGCTCACCAATATCTTCATCGTCTAGCCATTCGAATCTGTGCAAGTACGCACCTGATGCAGTGTTAACAGTTTCTAAATCCAGTCCTTTGTTTTTTGGGTGACTGCAATTCCATACAATAAAACTGCTCCAGTTCTTGCGTGGATATGGTAACTGTGCTTGTCCATCCATCTTTGTGCCTTCAGGTGGATTGTAATCATGCTTTACAACCCATACTGCTTTATCACCGGCATTAAAGCCGTTTTGAAACAACTGTGCAGCATCATCTAAAAACACCATATCACTGTCGCAGAATACTGCAATACCACTGTAGTCGTTTAGATAGGGAACTAGAAATCTTGTAAATGTAAATTCAGTACTTGCAAGTTTATCAATACCTCGCCAGTATAATTTTTTTTCTCTAAGTTCGTGTTGTTTAAGGGGTTGTACATTTAAGAACTCTTTATATGTACGTCTGTAAATTGAATGTTCGCATACTTGATATGCAATATCTTCACGGCTGTCCCAGCCAACGTATATATTGTGCATTGATCGATTTTCCTATATAATAAATAAGTGCGTATATTATTTATCAGGTGATTCGATGACAAAAATTTTAGTATCTAGCGGTTGTAGTTTTAGTGATTGCTTCGAATCGAATTGTACTTGGCCCAATCATCTTGCAAAATATTTCGACAAACATTACGGATTAGGGCGAGGATCTTACGGTAACGGATATATTAGTAGAAGCATTATATATACTGTTACAAATCTTTTAAAAACTATAGATGCAAAAGATATACACGTAGGTATAATGTGGAGCGGCATAGATCGAATAGATTTACGTATTCCAGAATATCCAAACACTAGTAGAATACAAAAACTAATAGATCAGTACACATCATGCCGCGGCGACGACTGGCCCGATGAGATTGATGTATGGGAAAATTTATCCGATAATGTACAAGAAGAAATTGCTAACAATTGGAAAAACTTAAAATATCGTTTAAAGACATATGATAAAAACTTATGGATAGAGGATAGCATATTAGATACTAAAAATTGGATCCAATTAACTAACAGTATGGAAAAACATCCAGAACTGCGTGAACTATTTGTAAATTTTTATAGCAACAAAATAAGCAATCAAGTTTATAGTTTAGAACATATATTACGTACTCAGTGGTTTTTAATTAATAACAATATTAAATATTTTATGTCATGTTATACAGACAGAGTACTAGATATACCAAATAACATAGATACAAGTTACTTACTTGACAATATAGATTTAGATAAGTTTGTAACTACTCAAGGAGAAGAGGAATGGGTAAGAGAAAATATAGGTCACCCAATTGGATTTATGTCTCCTACTGACCGTCACCCAACATCTGACTCCCATAAACAATGGGTTGAAAAAGTAGTAATACCTTACATAGGAAAAAAATGGAAAATATAGTTTTAGTTAGTGGCGGCTTTGATCCGTTGCATAGTGGTCATATTGAATACTTTAAAGAAGCACGTAAACTTGGCGATAAACTATGGGTAGCAGTTAATAGTGACGAATGGCTTGCTCGTAAAAAAGGCAGGCACTTTATGCCCAGCAGTGAACGCTGTAGTATTATTAAAAACCTAGCAATGGTAGATAAAATAATATGTGACTTTGATGATAGCGATGGCAGTGCAAATGGCGCGATTTATAAATCACAAGCACTAGGGGCTGAATATATAATCTTTGCCAATGGCGGCGACAGAGGATCTGAAAATACACCGGAGCAACTTGCATACTCAACTGATCCCAGAGTAGAGTTTGTATTTGGAGTAGGTGGCACTAACAAGATGAATAGCAGTAGTTGGATACTAAAAGACTGGCAAGCACCTAAAGTAGAGCGTAGTTGGGGGCATTATAGAGAACTGTACAGCGGCGATGGGTTTGCAGTAAAAGAACTTGTTATTGCACCTCACAGTAGTTTAAGTATGCAGAGACACCAACATCGCAGTGAAACTTGGAACATAGTCAGCGGAACTGCACATTTATTAATGAATTCATCTAGTACTAGTGATCCAACCGACGGACCTGGTGTATGGCGATTACATCCTGCTAATCCTGTAGATATTCCTAAGCGTGTATGGCATCAAGGTGTTAACAACAGTGATGAGCCTGCACACATTGTAGAAGTGTGGAAAGGCGATAGTGCATTAATGAGCGAAGATGATATAGAGAGATGGGATGAAGAATAATGCTAAGAGATTTTGTAGAGAATTAAATGAAAGATGTAGCAATAGTATTTGCTGGTGACAAGTTTACAGATCAGCATGTCGTACAAAAGCGTATTCAACTAGACAAATATTGTAGCATACCTACTAGACTAAGTGTTTTAACAGACGATCCTGCTAGAATTATGGGATTGGGATTGCGTGATACTCGTGCAGTTCTGTTGCCAACTTGGAATTTAAGTGGACATAGAAAACTATGGTGGTACAAGTGTTTTATGTTTGCCGGCTTACAGCATATAGAATGGTATGATGATGTATTATATTTAGATTTAGATACAATACTTGTTAATGATATAGCAAAATTTTGGGACTACGAGCCAGGAAAGTTTTGTATATGCCAGGACTTTAATAGAAAATTTATTCGAGATTATCCTGTTAGTAATAGTAGTATTATACGTTTTAATCCAAAAGATTACACAGACATATATGAATATTTTGAACAGAATCAAGTTACAATCATGAAACAATTTAGAGGAGATCAAGATTATATTACTTGGTGGTTTAAAGAGCGAGAAAGTAAATGGTGGCCCGAAGATTGGGCAATGAGCTATAAATGGGAAATATTGCACGGCGGCGCTAAACATGGTGGCACTAATATTAGATACCCTAATGATTATTTACAACCTGATCAAGAATGGGTGTTACAAGATCAATGTAGTATAGTAGTTTTTCACGGAAATCCTGATCCATGGGATACACATTTTGGCAAATTACATACATATTAAAGGTTGACATATCTTTAATCGGTGCTATATTAATATAGTAAGTTGAAATTGAGGAGAGACATTATGCAACAGCAAATTGAAAAATTAATCGAAGATATTGTTAACGACTATGATGTTTGGCAGAATCGTTGTGCTAAAGGCGAGCCTAAAAGCACCGTTCAGCAAGATATGTTTGATCGTTTTAAGTCGCGCATTTCTTTTAAAGAAGGCAACAAGTATGTTAAAATCTTTACTGAAGGCGGGAGCGTCTGGGGTTTTGTTGTTAACACCGACGGCGATAAATTATTCCGCAAAGGCGATATTTTGAAAGCTGCAGGCTACAATGCTCCTGCACGTAATGCGGCACGTGGTAACATCATTGATGGTGGCTACAAAATCCAGTGGACAGGTCCACTTTACTTAAAATAGGGAGAATACTATAATGGCTATGGATAAAAGAGCTCAAGCAGCACACGACGAAGCAATTGCAGAATACTTGGCAAAAGGTGGAAAAGTTACCGTTTGTGAAAAAGATGCTCGTACTGAAGATTTAGTTACTAATATTTGGAAACGTCGTGGTCCTGGTCGCCCTAAAAAGGCTGATGCAGAAAAGAATGAGGAATAGTATGCAAACTTTTGAAATTAGCGAAGCAGATCGTAAACTTGGTGATGTAGGTCGTGATATGATGGATGCGGCAGTTACACAAAAAGATGACGAATTGTTTAATAAAATGTGCCGTATTGGTGATGATCTAACACGTGTTGGATCTCTATTTGGTACTAGTTGGAATAGTTTTAACGATGATGATAAGCAATTCATCTTAGACTTTATCAAGGAGCAATAAAATGGGAATGTCAAGTTACGTTATAGATTGTGAAGAAAAATTGTTTGATATTATTTCGGAAGAAATTAAAACAGTTGATCATCTAACTGAAGTTATGCAAACGGCAGTTAAACATAAGTCACTTGTTCCACATTGGACTGTGCAAGAAATTGAAGATTGTTGCAGTGAGTTCTGGGAAGAGTATTGGGCGAGCAAGATATAAAGAGAATAATATGTTAGAATTTATCGGATTTATGATTATCGCAAATGTTGTATTAAGCATATTTTAGGTTGACACATATCGTATCTGTGTTATGTTTAATAGTAAGTTAATTTTTAGGAGAGAAGTAAATGAACTATTCACCAGAACTTGAAGCGGCATTGGATGCAATGCGTAAGATTACCGATACATCAGACATGCATGTATTGGCAGCACAGTACAATTCGCACATTACATTCCTTGGTAAAACTAAAGGCGCCGGCATTACAAAAGGCGATACTATCCAGTGGGAGTATGGCGGCATTGTAAAGACTGGTAAGGTTGTTAAAGTTAACCGCAAAACAATCGAAGTTATGAACGTTGGTGCAACACCGTTTGGTGCGACACGCACTAAGTTGGACAAGTCAATGATTGTTGGCAAAGTAGCTGCTTAATGTTTAGCCACGAAAGTGATGTAATTGACACTAAAGGACATCCATTTGTGGGTGTCCAGTGGCCCGTTGTAGGTAGCAAAGGCGACAACTACAGTGTAGAAATGACAGACTATGGTTTTAGTTGTAACTGCCCTGCATATCGTAAATGCAAACATATTAAAGGTGTGGAAGAAAATTTCGGTGATATATAAGTATTGGACTGATATAATAAGAGAAGTTTTTCCTAATGCAGACATTCTGGATGCTGCTCTTGAATATCCTGTTACCAATAACGGCTGGAATCTAGATTTACCTAAAATTGAAGATTGTAGATTTGATGATCCAAAGTACAAACTATTTGTTTGTTTACAAGATTGGTTAAGTGAAGGCGAAAAGTATCCTAGTGAGTTAGAACGTGCATATGAATACTTTAGTAAACATCATGTGCCAATGGATCAAATTATTTTCATTGTTGAGACTCCTGGCATTGCGAATGCTTGGCCCAAAGATAGATTTAAAATTATAGAATTTAGTGCTTTCAATTACACAACGTGGTGCGAATATAAAGCTGCTGAAGATGTATTGCGTGAAGCGTTTGGCACAGAACATAAAGACTTTGAGTACAATTTTGTTTGCCCTCAGAGAAACTATAAGCCGCATCGGGCAGTGCTTGCTAACATGTTGGATAATCGTATTGGCAACGTTAGTTTACAAACAAAACGGCAGGAACTAAAGTATCCTAATTTATCATTAGATGAATATGAAAATACGTATAATAATTTAGGTAACTTGCTGAGTATGCGCAAGAACTATAACACTGCATTGTTTACCATTGTAAGTGAAACACAGTATACAGAAACATATGGTGTAATTACTGAAAAGTTGTTTAATGCTATTGTTGCTGGTCATCCGTTTTTAGTGTGCGCACATAGAGAATATTTAGAGCATGTCAGGAAGTTAGGTTTCCAAACATACAATTATATATTTGATGAAGTATATGATGAATTGGATAATATGAATCGTACGAAAGAAATGCTACACAGCAATGCACCGTTTGTGCATAAAAAGCTCAGTGCTGTTGAGATGCAAAACATACATGAACTATGCAGACCTATTATTGAATTTAATCGTGACTGGTTTTTTAATCACTACGGCAATATGCTCGTAGATGAACTACGCATAGACTTATTGGCAATATGGAGATAATATGGCACTGCCACGTGCAAAAAGTAATT
>Ga0098045_1000277_pt1 | contig 21525 bp, 24 predicted proteins | sample 11_taG_FD_77071 | JGI IMG/M metagenome (GOLD analysis project Ga0098045, IMG submission 77071) | Marine viral communities from the Subarctic Pacific Ocean - 11_ETSP_OMZ_AT15265 metaG | ecosystem: Environmental > Aquatic > Marine > Oceanic | place: Pacific Ocean | collected 2015-01-16 | reverse complement strand
CCTCCCTGCGGTCTTTGCATTTACTGACATAGGTGTTACCCTTCAAGAAGAATCAAAAGGCTTTCTAGGGCTATTTAAAGGCTCTAAGTTTGTGCATACGCAGGGTTATCTTATACTGCCTGAAGTCAGACAAACCGCTCTCGCCATTGTAGGTTTCTACTTTGGCTCATCTCAAGTTAAATAAAGGATATATTATGCCACAAGGAAAAGGAACATACGGAAGTAAACGAGGTCGCCCACCAATGAAGCCAAAAGCTGGCGGAATGAAACGTGGAATGGGCAAAAAACGAGGTAAGTGCTAATGGCTGAAAAAAGCAAAAAAGACGCTTGCTACCACAAGGTAAAGCGCAGGTATAAGGTTTTTCCTTCTGCCTATGCTTCTGGCGCAATAGCTAAATGCAGGAAAGTGGGGGCAAAAAATTGGGGCAACAGCAAACGGAAAAAGGTATAAATGTCAAAACCAAGAAAAACACAAGCAGGATTGAACCTGAAAAGATGGTTCAAGGAGGAGTGGAAGGATGTCCGATCAGGAAAGCCTTGCGGACGACAAGCGGGAGAAAAGCGAGGTACGCCTTATTGCAGACCGTCAAAGCGTGTAAGTTCAAAAACTCCTGCAACTGCTAGTGAAATTACTTCTTCGGAGAAACGCTCAAGAATATCTCAGAAGAAAAGTCTAGGTCAGCCAGCAGGTAAACCCAAACGAGTAAAACCTATAAAAAGAAAAAAATAATGGCTAAGATAGATAAAAGCAAAATGAAGTGCAACGTGCCTCGTAGACAAGAGTCTGGAGGCAAGAAGTCAGTCGTGAAAGCTTGTCAGGGCGGAAAAGAAAAAATAATCCGTTTTGGAGATGCTAACATGAGCATTAAGAAAAACAACCCAGCACGCAAAAAAAGTTACTGCGCTCGTAGCGGTGGCATTAAAGGCAAATCAAATAAACTATCTGCGAACTATTGGAGTCGCAGAGCTTGGAACTGCTAATGTCAAGATTCTCAACATACGGACAACGTGACTCCAGAATTATAGAAGAACTTGATTCTGGATTTGTTGGATTTAATAACAGGCTTTCATCAGACCAATTAAAGTCTGGTATGCTTGTTGATAGTCAAAATGGTCGTATGGATCTTGACGGATCTTGGCAGGTTCGCAAGGGGATAGACAATGTTAGTTCGGTAGTTGTCCTTAACACTAGCGGAATAACATTGCCCTTTACCCTAAATGATAGCTCTGCTCCTACCATCGTAGATACTGCACAGCCCAACATTTGGGCTTCTTGTGCCTTTTCTGATCCATCTCAAGAAAACAGCCAATACATTGTTATCGCTACAAATGACAAAGCGTCCGCTACGGATGTTAGCTCAGGAACTGCTACAACAATTAACTATCCGCCTAGCTACGTGTTAGGATCTAATTCTTTCCTGCTACAAGCTTTTAACAAAGTTATATTGTTTACTGATGGAGTAACAGCATTAGAATGGGATGGATCTTTTAGTGATGTAGATGCTGGTGACTTTATTATAGGATTAACTTACACTATTACAACTGTAGGTAGCACGGACTTTACAGCAATTGGTGCTGCTAGTAACGCAGTAGGTGTTGTATTTACTGCTACTGGTGTAGGTTCAGGAAACGGCAAGGCTGTATCTGGATTTACTAAAGTAGAAAGCGGTTCTTACACACAGCCAGTTCTTTTGACATCAACTAACTCAACTGTTGTTTCTAATGGATTAGTGACTGTTACGTTAAGTAATACGTTATCAGTTGGAGATAAGGTTGTTGTTGTGGACAAGGGAGGAACTGAATTAGTAAACGGTGATATATACGAGATAGCAACAGCTTCATCTTCTGCCTTTGCGTTTTACGCACCTATATCGGACGGTACTGGTTTAGCATTAAAGGTTATCAAGGAAGTATCTGTTGGTGGTGGGTACAGCCATATGCCAGCTCCATCGTTTGGTACTTACCATAATGGTCGTCTAGCAGTACCTTATAATTATACAGTAAATGCATCTGACAACTCGTTCACAGCAAGGGATGCATCGGATGAAATACTTATATCAAACGGTTTCGACACAGATACTTACGATACAGCATTTAATCAATTTACTTTAAATGCAGGAAAAGCTGACTTTGTTGTTGGAATGAAATCCTTTTCTGAAGACAAACTAATAGTCTTTAACAGAAATAGCATCTATGCTATTACAGGCACAACTAATCTATCTAACTCTGCACAATCCCTAATTACAGAAGAAATAGGATGCGTAGCGCGAGACAGCATAGTCCAAGTGGGCGATGTAATAATGTTCCTTTCCGACAACGGAGAATATGGTGCTAATTTCCAAGATCTGTATAACCTAAGAGGTAATGATGTCCCGTTAAGCGAAGCGATAGACGCAACTATACAAGGCATAAACAAAGACAATGCTAGTAAGGCAGTTGCAGTTTACTTTGACAACAAGTATTATATTGCTGTACCAGTAGGTGTTAATGCTACAAAAAACAATACTATATTGATTTTTAACTTTTTGAATAAACAATGGGAAAGCATTGATACCTGCGATAATGCAAATTGGGATATTGAAAATTTAATTGTATCTGGAGAAGGTTCTAATAGATCTTTATACGCAGTAAACTCACTAGGCGGTGTTCATAAGGTTGATTCAAGGACTGACGGAAACGATGTTCTTTCTGTTGGAGATTATCAAACACTAGGTTCAGTAAACGCTGGAAGCTTTGTTACTGGAGAATATTACCAAATCGAAGCAGCAGGCAACACTAACTTTACATCAGTAGGGGCAGCCAATAGCGTTGTCGGTACTGTATTTATTGCTACTGGTGCTGGCTCTGGTACTGGAACAGCTCAATTATTATCAACTATAACAACAGTTCCGTACAGCGGAGATATTACCACAAGGCAATACATTGCTGGAACAATAGATCGCAAAAAATGGAATAACTACGAGATGTTTATTGAATCATCCGAAGAAAACATTGCTGACTTTGATGTAACTGCTATTACGGAAAACTTTGACACAACCACAAATTTAGGTAGCATATCTACATTGACAGGTTCTACCTTGGCTGCTAATTCAGAGCTATCCCTACGTGGTAGAATAGGTAATAAACGAGGCTACGGATTTCAATTTAAAATAAACAACACAACGGGGCGACCTAAAATCAAAACTATTAAAGTTGCTGGAACTCAGCAATACAACACATAAATACTATGGCTGTATTATCAAAAGGAACTACTTACTCTGACGGCGGAACAGTTACGTCAAGCAATCTAAATGCATTAGTGGATAGTGCTACATTCGTAGCAGGTGCTACGGACAGTTCATCTACGACATTATCTGGCGGTGCTATTATCGTAAAAGACTTAGGTATTAGTACAGCTAAGTTAGCAAACACTTCTGTTACGACAGCAAAACTAGCGGCAAATGCTGTTACTTTGGCAAAGCTTGCTACTCAAGCGGATCAGACTGTACTGGCTAATGTATCTGGCGGCACAGCAGTACCAACAGCAGCCACTATTGTTGGAGACATACTACTAGATGAAAGTTCATTTAGCTCTAATTCTGCAACCAAAGGTGCTACGCAGCAGTCAATTAAGTCATATATAGATAATTATGGGCTTACTCATAGCGGTGCTACGGGTACTTTTAGTTCTAGTACAAGTTATGCTGATTTAAACTTATCATCAGTCGTTGGAACTAATCGCGCTATGGTTATCATGGAAGTATATGATGCCAATGGTGCTTCTGCTATTTCATTCCGAACAAACGGATCTACCCTTTCCGTAGCAAACGCTGATGGTAGCACGGCAAACGGAAGCTCTACAGTAAAACTAGATACTAGCGACAACGGCGGAACTATTGTTGTTGTAACGGATACTGGAGGGATTGTTGAGCATAAAGCTGACGCTTCTATTTCTGGAGTTAAATATACTATTCAGGCGTATCAAAGACTTCTCTAATTAATGGCGATTACATCAAGTCAATTTGAGGTTATTGCGGAAGAAGCAGGTCTAAGTGTAGAAGAGCTTCAAGAAGCAATTGACAACAATGAGTTAGTTTTAGACGAAGATAATCTTTCTTTGTCTTTACCTGATGGAACGCCATACCTAGATGATATCCCTGTTGAGCCAAGCACTCCGTATGAAGCCAGATTTGACCCAGAAAACGAAGCTTACGATCCTACTGATTACCAAGAGTTAATAAGGCAACATAAAAGAGCATCAAATGCCAAGAGAAGGCATTTGCAAGCCCTTGATAAGGGAGACTATGATCTCGCTGAATCCCAAAGATTAAAGTACGAGGAGGCTCGTTTAGCCTACGATGCAGCAGACAAAAGACCTGATTCTGACTCGTCTGACGATGAGCCTAGACCTTGGCAACCAATCGAAAAGGTAGAAGCTCCTTCAAGAGAAGACGAAAGAGTCGTATATAGTCGTGGATCTTTTGAAACAGAAACAGATGAAGACTTTGCTTTTAATGATGCAGTAAATAATCACATAGATGGTCTATATGATGAAATAGCAAACATTGAAGACGAAGATGAATACAATGATGCTGCCGACAGATTAGAAGATTACTTAGATTCAAACGCTTTTGATAATGAAATGCAGAGTCTATATGGTGATGACTCTGATGACAATGACCTTTTGTCTGGCTCTTACAATGATTACATAGATTCATTGACTCAAGAGGATACAACAGGTGTGGTAACAGAAGAAGAAACAGTTACGGAAGAACCTGAGGAAGAAGAAACGGTAGAGGAGGACTTAGTATTAACAGAAGAAGACGATGATGTACTAAGTGGAATTGAAGATGAAGTACAAGAGGATGATGACGTTTTTGTGCTTCCTGACTTTGAAGTAACTACGGACAGGTTGACTGACGAAGAAGAAGAGCTTGAAGAGCTTGGAGAAAAATTATCAGAAACTTCAACAAACGTACCATTAACTCCTATTGACATGGGTGATCCCCTTGTTGATGCTTTTCCTGAAAATACATTTACGGATGTTTTGCAAGAAAAGCCTTATGACCAATCAGAGATTAATGAGATTTTAAATAGATTTAAAGGTACTAGGTTTGATTTTAACCGATGGTTAGCTTCAAATCCACAAACACAAGAAGGTTTATCAAGTCTTGTTAGAGAATTTATTACTCCAGAGGGAATAATTGATATAACTAAGAAGGATTTATTTTTTGATAAGTTAGCTAATTATCTTACAGAAGGCGGACTAAATGATTTAAATGCCTTTCAGGGTTCGGTTGCATTTTTAGAAGGATTAACAAACAGTAATCTTATTGATGTTCCATTTGCTGGTACAGCAATCAGCAACCTTTACGACAAAATCATTACCCCTGAAACTCAAGCTAAGGTTCAAGATTTTTTGCCTAGCGATAAAACTAAAGCAGCCCTTGGATTAGCAAGCGCACTTACTGGTGTTGGCGGAGAAGCTATGCTTGGTCTTAGTTTGATAGACACTCTTACTAGCGATGACCCAGCTTTTGCTACAACAGCAGGAACTATTGCGGATACTTTATTTGCTGACCCAACATTATCTAGAGCAGTACAAGAAGGATTGCCTCCTGCCCAACAACAACAAAGAGAACAATTAGCTGATTTTTATGAAGCTTTTGGATTTGAAAGAGATGGGGATTTAATTACAAGCACCCTTTCGGATGAATACAACCCATTGACTGGACAGTATGAATCTCCAGCAGACCCTAGCGTTCTTAATTCACTAAAAGAAATAGCATCAAGGACTGGTCAAACAATAGAAGGAGTTCTAGATACTATTGGTTTTGAAGGCTCTAAGCTGTTCGGATCAAAGCTTAATCAAGCAATACTAAGCTCACTTACTGGTAATCCAGCTTCAGGCATAATAGCGGGTGGAATTACAGATATATTGACACCAACTGGTCAAGACTTATCTGATTACTTGTACGGCAGAGGTATAGACCCAACTCAACTTTCCCCTAGCGACATAAGCTATTTCAGGGGAGATGGTGGTTTTGACGAAAATCTAGCATCTCAGTATTACAATCCAGTAACAAACACATACGATTTACCTGAAGACTTTTATAGCAGTCAAGACCCAATACTTAATAGAATAATAAGTGGAGACCTTTCTTTTACTGATGCTCTCGGCGAGATTGGATCAAATACTCTTGGAGGTCTTGGATCAGATACAGGCAGTAATACTGGCGAATCATATATTGATAGTGACGGAACACTTGTTCTGCCTGATTTCGAGGTGACAACACAGTTGGACAATCCAGCACCGCCCGTAGCGCCCGTAGCGCCAGTAACGCCAGTAACACCAGTAGCACCGCCCGTAGCACCGCCCGTAGCACCAGTAACAAATACAAGCACAGACACGATTGATATTTTTGATGTCAATATAGATGACAACATTTTTGATTTAGGCGAGTTTTCCGTTACGACTACTGGTTTTGAACCACGAGAACCAGAATCTCCACTTCCTAACCTTGGGATATTTCCTGCTTATGAAAACGAAGGCGGTACTGGTATTTTTACTGGTACAGAAACTAGCACGGGAACTGGTACAGAAACTTTTATAGGAGATCCATCAGATGATGTAGTTATTTTTACACCTGAAATCCCAACAACCGAAACAAATCAAGACATTACAACCCAGCCCGTTGACGGATCTGGTACAATTAATACTAATACTATGGCAACACCCGCACAAGAAGGAGCTGGATATGATCCAGCTTATGAATTAGCTAAATTACTGGTCGGCGCAGAGGCGGCTGAAACATTTAGAGGTAAAGGACTAGCATCAGGAGATTTGCAGTCCCTTGTAAATCAATATCAATCGAATGTTGAGCAAGCATCTTTTGACAGAAGCGCAGCCTTAATAGGTAGCGATCAAGATTTGCGAAACAGATTACGTAGCGGTCAACGCGCAAGCGATGTAGCCCTACTAGGAGATCAAGGACAAGCGTTTGCTGGAGGCGTACGTGGTCTTGATCCGACATCTCAGGCATTACTAGGTCGTCAGACCGAACTAGCTAATCGTTTATACGATGAGGCTGCTGGTGGTTTGTCACCTGAGCGTAGCATGGATGCTGCGGAAGCCGCATTTGCTTCCCGTGCAGCGCAAGGTCGCTCTCGCGATGAAAGTTACGGAGCTGCTAATATCTTAAACCGAGAAGGATTTAGGCAACAAGCAGAGCAACGAGCGCAACAAGCTGGTGCTAGAGGCTTTGATATGAGCCGTGCTATGAGCCAAAACATACCTTCTATGCTATTAGGTCAATCCAGCTCAGGAGTTGGTGCTATTAGTCCAGTATTTAGTGCTGCGGATGCTGCTAATCTTTCGTTCCAGAACTATACACAGCAACAGAATTTTGCCGCCCAAGAACGTGCTAGAGAAGTTTATACTCAACAGTTCAATCGAGCTGCGGAACAAAATGATCTAAGCGGGATGGAGCAAGCTGCAAATATTCTTAATCAAATAAATCAAGGATTCGGTGTAGCAGAACAAGGAGTTGACTTTCTAAAAAATCTTCCTAGTAATGTAGAAACAATAATTGATGCTGGAAAAGATGCTGTTGGTTCTATATTCGGAGGAGACGATACTGATGCTACGCCAGTAGGAGATTTATCATTCAATGACTTTAATGCAAATACTGGAGGTCTTAACCTAAATCAACCTTCTACGCCATTAACTACTGGCTTTGAAACAGTTCAGAGCGGTGCATCAGGAGGAGGATTTGGTCAATACGGAGGTGGTTCTTTTGGTCAAGAAGTATTAGGGAGCGGTTCAAGCACGCAACTAACTACTGGCTTTGAAGGATTAGATAACTTGCAGAACATCAATGAGGTTTTATCACTTCTTAATCCAACAATAACTGGTGCTGAGGGATACATTAATCCTTATGATAGCTATGGTGCAGATGATGTATTTAACAACTCTGGTAGTGCTAATCTTACTGGATTCTTAGGTCAACCAGTATCAAGCCAAGGTAGTTACTTTGGAAGTAATTCTTTATCACTATTTTAATTAAAAAGGTATGGTACAAATAAATCAAGCAATGTTGAATCCTTCCAGTATTGGAAGTATAAATTATTCTCCTGCTACGACTGCAACAGCAGTTGGACTTCAGGCTGTAAATCAAGCTAAATCTCAAAAGAATGCACGAATACGGCAAAGCCTAAAAGAAGCAGAAGCCAATAGGAATCTTTCTAATCAAGCACAAGCCTCTTGGACAGCCGCCGTAAATGAAAACCCAGAACTAGGTGCTACGATTGAACTTGCTCCAGAAGCAGTAAAAAAGGCTTTTAAAAAAGTACAAAGCGGTAACGGTGGAGTTGCTGACAATACTTTGATTGCTGGATATTTTGGTGCAGTAGACGCAGAAGCGAAACAAGCAGCAGCTAGAAGCAATGCTATACGTCTTAATCAACTGGACTTAGCAACCAAAGAAGCTCAAGTAGTAAGCGCGCAAGCTAAAGCATTTGTCGACCAAGTTGGTGCTACGCCAGAAGCTATAATAGCCCAAACACAGGCTGACATGGCATTGAAACAAGCTCAAACTGATCAAGCTCAAGCTGAAGCAGCTTTAGCTAGGTCTAAAATACAAGATGGAAGATCAAAACTGGCAATGATAAATGCTATTGCTAATCCGCAGGCGGCTATGAATACACCGCCAAAGGGAGTAGCAAGCGTTCTTCCAGAGAATATTCCTACATCTGCACCTGCACCTACGTCTACACCTGCACCTGCACCTGCACCTGAAACATTATCTGAAGTTGAGACAATACGATTACTTGAAGAAACTCCTCTTTCTCCAACTACTGTTACTGATACTAAAACTGGAAAACAGTTTCTTCAATCAGCGGACGGAACTCAAAGAGCTGCTGTTCCTCAAATAAAAGATCCATCTGGAAAAATTGTTAGTGACAGTTCTAATCAGATTGCAGTAACGCCACAATTAGTAAATAAAGTAGCAGTTGAGTCTGGAGAGGACACGGCTACTGTTGAACAAACATTGTCGGCGATAAATGATTACGAGAAACAAAAAGATGATTTTGTAAACAGAGGTATAGATACCAATAAAGCCACATTATCCCAACGTATAGCACAACTTGTAGATGCTGGCGTAGATTTCAAGGAAGCAAGACAGACTGCTGAAGAAGAATTAAAATCTGGAATATTGCAGCAAGGTCTTAGCAACGAAGAAAAACAAAAGAGAGAGGATAAGTTTGTTCAAAGCTTTGAAAATACACAAAGCGGATTGCGTAACGCATTATCACTAAATGCACAGCTAACTGGCATAAGTGATCAATTAAAAGACAACATAGGATATGCTACGACTAAACTTTTGGGAGCAATTCAACGAGGCGCAAGGGTTGATTTTAATCTTTCTTGGCTTGGTTTTGAAAATAAAGATCCAAGGGAAGTGCAACAAAAATTACAAAGACTTGTTGCTGATGCTACGCTAGGTAAAATTGATCAAATGAAAAAGCTAGCATCCGAAATGGGTGGTTCTGGAACTGGTCTAGGTCAAGTGTCTATTGTTGAAATTGATTTGTTAAAAAATGCTCAATCCAGTCTTGCTGATAATCAATCCGCTCCTGTATTAAAACAAAATATTGATCAGTATATGTATTACAAAAATACATCCGCTTACTCCTTGTACCAGCAGGCTGTATCAAAATATGGAGAAGCATTAGCCTTATCTATGATGGGTGGCAACAAGGATCAACTAAATAGGATAGCCGAAAGAATAGAGTATTATGAAACAAATACAGATTTTGGTAAACAATTGGTAGCACAAAACGGAAGTTACGCGGACAGAAGTAAAGCTCCGTTATCTAAAAACATTAGATCAAATAACCCATTACCGCAAACAAGTACATTACCGATAAATCCTAGTAATATAGGAATGTAATTATGGCTCTAACCAACACCTACACAGTAGTTGATCCAGCATCTAACTACGAGTTTAAATACTCATCCGATGCTAAACCTACCCTACGACAGTCATTTGAAATTGTTGAGGCTGGTAAAATAAAAGCTCAAGATTTATTACAAAGCGGTAGATTTACCGAAGATCCTTTGGGTAATGAGCTAACAACGGACGAGGCATCTAGGAAATTATCTGACCTAACAGCCCTGTTAATGGGAGTTGATAAAAGTTTAGTAAGCACAAATTCAGCATTAAGTAAACTAGACAGAATGGAGCTAGGTATGCGACCTACTGCTGACATGAAGTTTAAGTTCCTGAAAGAAAGGTTCGGAGAAAATAACCTACAAGCAGTCAATGCTGGGGGAACTTACAGGTTCTTGATTAATAAAGGCGATGGTTATGCGTTTGCTAACGAATATGGTTTTGACGCAGGTGATTTGACTTCTTTTCTAGGAGCAGCCGCCATACCCGTTTTAGGCTCTGTTGCTGCTGTTTACGCTGCACCATCTTTGCCAGTAGTTGGTGCTGCTATGGCTGCTGGAGGAACTACTTCGGCTGCTACAACCGCTGCGGTATCTGGTCTTGGTTACTTTGGTTCTGCCGTAGCACAGGATTCCGTCATATCAATGATTGATAAATCAGAAGTTAATTTTAGAGAAATAATACCAAGACGAGGAAAAGAAGCACCACTTGCTTTGATGTTTGAGTTTGGATTTCTTAAAGCCGCTCAGGGTATAAGAGGGCTTGCAGCTCAGGGTGGAGACGATATTACTAGAGCATTAAATAGTTCCGTAAACTCTCTTAACAAAGAATTTAGAACTAAAATACAAGTAGCAACTGGCGGGAGAAACAACTTAGACGGCATAGCAGCAGACCAAGCTGCTACACAAAATAGCCCTGCTATGATAAAAATGATGCAGCGCAATGCCGAAGAGCTTGAAAAAATAAATAACGCTATGATTTCTGGTTCTACCAGACCGATAGAAGAAGTCCTAGAACAGTCATCCTCATTCTTAAAAAGTAAAATTGATAAGCTAAGGGCTAGTGCGGATCAAGCAGACAGGTTGTTTGCCCAAAGCCTCGAGAATGTATATCAGACTCAACTAAAAAGAATAGGTGGAGTCAGAGAAAGTTTACTGCGAGAGCCTATCGGAAAAAACATTCAGTCATCTGCTCAGGCAGGATTCAATGCCGCACGTACTCAAAAAAGAAAACTTTACGAAAGAGCTAATGCATTAGCCGATGAAGAAGCTTTAGTTTACTCAATCCCTGAAGTTCTTCGTGCTATGCGATCTGCTATCAGAGAAGGGGGAATAGGGTTAAAAGATATAGACGAAGGTGCTATGGCGGCATTTATGTCTTCGGTTGAAAAGGCTGGAATTACTGACGCTAAAGTTCTGGAGTTCCTGAGAGGAACAGGTAAATTTCAAAAAGATTTCTTTAAGAGCGGAAAGTATTTTGGCGACAGAAAATTGCTAGAAAGCATGACTTATCGACAGCTTGACGATATTATAAAAAAATATACTGACAGGGCTGATTTCTCAAGGGGCATTGCCGCTGGAGATATAGATAAAGATTTTGCAAAACTAATGCGTAAAAAACTAGCAAGAGTTAGGGATAGGCGTTTATTTGAAGGCGGAACAGGCAAACCATTGAATGAAACTGGTAAGGCTGTTCGCGCTGCCAATAAGTTTTACAACGACAAGTATGGATTATACCTTCGACCTGAAGTCAGACCATTAATACAACCAACATTTGGTTCTTCTTTTGGAAACTCATCTGGAGTAAAATATTATCAAGCCACACCAAAAGAATCCCTAGCAAAAGTATTAGCGGACGAGACAAACCTAAAAGAGTACCTGAAGGTATTTCCAGATACTCCAGCAGGTAATGCCGCTAAGGAGCAATCATTAAAACAAATAAGAACAGCTTACTTGGATGACATAGGTTTTAACGGAGTAGTAAAAGTTGGTCAATCATTTGGTTCACCGAAACCAAGCCCAGATATGCTCAAGGCATTATACGGAAAGAACTTTAGGCTTAAAGAACAGGCATTGGAAAGTCTTTACACTTATGCCAAGATGACTGGCAAGCAAGTTCTAGAGGTAGACGATGCTGCGTTTAAGGCTATACTAAAAGGCGGAACACCAGCACAAATAAAGAAAGCAAAGGAAGCTGCTAAAGCAGCAATTGATAGAGCCAAAGAACTAGATGATGTTGTTTCCAATAAATTAATAGACGATATTATCAATGGCGGTAAAACAGGTTCTTATTCAACCGAAGATGCTCTTGCTGCTATTGGTTCTTTGTTTAATGTTAAATCAACTGAGAAGTTAAAACAATTTATAGTCTCAGTAGAAAAAACTAGCGGGAAGGCTGGTCTTAACAGTCTTCGTAGAAAATTAAACAATGAGTTACTAGAAATGGCTCGCCCAAAAGGTGGAAAATTTCCTAACGTAGGAGGTAGACCTTTGTTTGACGGAAAGGAACTACTAAGAGTTCTTGAAAAACCAAACGTAGTCAGGGTAGTAAAAGAAGTTATGGGCAAAGAATACCTTGAGAACATGAAAAATTTAGCACGCGTAGCAGAATATAGCACGCCCAAGTTTAGAAAAGCTGGCTTTCCAGGACTTCGACCCGTTGTTAGCTTAGGTGGAGATAGAGTTAATGTGACTAATGTTCTTACTGATTTACCTGCGGCTATTGCAAGACTTGCTTACGGAAAAATGGCTACCACAAAAGGTATACAGAATCTATTAATAAAACGAGGCAAGGATCAAGCATCCAAAGAAGCCGCAGCATTACATTTTAAAGAAATGATTCCGTACCTTACTCTTACAAAGGACGGAATCAAGTCAATGTTGGAATACGGCGACTATGATCCTTCTGCTACAATCGAGCTAGAAAGAAGTGCTGCTATAATCGGAGACGAAAATAAAAAACGTCAAGGATTAGGGATTCGTTAAAGTTCTTCCTGATCCATGATGTATTCAATCCCTTCTCTTAGGGAGTTCCGTTTCTCGTCATACGGATAGCGAACCAAGGTGGTCAAGTTATCACCTATATCTACTGATACAGAACCGTCCGATCTTTCGGTAAAGTTAATGTTTAACTTTTTTCTTCCGATAAAATCTAGCAACTTATCTGCTGGTCTAGGCGGAAGAGTGTGCTGGTATCGTTCGCAATACTCATCACCTTCTATTAGTTCTCCTGCATAGGTGTCTTCAAAAGATCCACTTGCTGTTACACGCAAGACGATCTCGTCCTTATTCATACTGACGGCTGTGCCATCTGGGTATATATATTTTTTTAGTTTTATGTCTTCCATAATAAAGTAAGAAGGGAGTCCATAAGCGAGACAATGACGAACCCGTTGGGGGCGTTACCGCTACCCCACTCCCTAAGTTTAAAATATTCTGCCAGTTGAGTTGTCAAATATAAAAGTTCCTAGCTCGTCTCGTTCTCCTTCTCTGTTTTTTACTAAACTATACGTTAGTTCTATATATGGTTTTCCAGATTTGTCAATACGTCTACTCTTGGCAATATCGTGATTAGATGGGTACATCATCAAAATAATGTCAGCGTCATTCTCCACATCGCCAGAATCCTTGAGGTCAAACACCGATAGTTTACCACGTTTAGCACCCTCACGATTAACCTGCGCTAGTAATATAACTGGAACGTCAAGCTCCATAGCCATTTGCTTGATGCTATGACTGACTTCTGCTACACCATCGCACTTCTGCAACTTGCTGTTCCAAGGTATAAGCTGTAAATAGTCTATAACTATCATGGATATGTTGTGCTTACGCTTTAGATTCCTGCACTTACTACGTAGGTCTGATATATCACGTACGGTATTATACACATATACTGGCGACTCAGCAATCTTCTTTGTTGCGGCTCTGATAGGAGCAAATGCTTTCTTCTTATCGTCACTCTGATTAGCTTCTTCTATGTTAGCGCAAGCAGAGATTTGCGTCATACGCTTGTATATTTGCTCTGACGGCATCTCTAAAGAGAATATAGCTACACCCTTTTTATCACGTATGGCTGATCGTAGTGCTATGTTTAATGCTAACTGCGACTTACCACAACTGGTAGGTGCTGAGATAACCATGACTTCGCCCTTGCCTATGCCGCCTTCGTTGAGCTTTCTGTCGAGGTGGTCAATGCCAGTCTTAATATTCTCTGGCTTATACGTTCCATTCTCCATCTGCTCAAGACGGTCAACAAAAGAAGAACCCACGTTACCTAGCGATACATCTTCGGAGTCTACTCCATTGATCTTGTTTATCTCTGACTCAATAAAAGACTTTGCGTCCTGTGCATCAGCACCACGCTCAATGCGCTCGATAGCAAGCTTTGAAGATCTTAGTAAACTCCTAGCATCGCTACGCTCACGGACAATCTTTGCGGCACTTATAGCCTGTAAAGATGTAGCACAAGCATCCATGATGCCATATATAAACGGCATACCGCCAATGCAATCAAGCCGATCTTTCTTGCGAAGATGCTCACTTATGTTAAGCTCGTTGATTTCATCGCCCTTATCCGATACTGCTTGAATAGCACCGTATAAACAAGAGTTCTTCTCATCGTGAAAATCATTCTGGCGAACGACTTGGCTTACTAGATCAAATGTCTCTGCACCATCTGGTAGAAGACATGAGCATAATACTATACGTTCGGCTTCTTCATTACTCTGTGTTTTTATCGTTTTCGTCATTGTTTGTTTTTCCCAGTATGTTTTTTATAACTTGCTGAACACCATCTATGATGATCAATGCAGGTTTTTTGCAGTCCCTACGATTTATGGAATCGAGGAGAGTTTCTATGGATTCAATTTTATGGAGTATTTCTTTAGTTGTGTCAACCATTATTTATTTTTTTCTTCTAAATATTTTTTTGCGTTAGTCTGTGATATTTTATATACACATCCGCACGATTTGCATTTCATTCTAGAGCTTTTTATTCCTTTTCCAGAAATATAATTTCCGTATTTTTGCACTTCTTCGCTACCACACCTTGGGCAACTCCAAGGATCTTTTCCGTTTAGAACGCCAACATGGGTTTTTGGATCTTGTGACTTAGATAGTTCTTCATAAACTTGTTGCAATATCTTTACATCATTAGCGCAATAAGTAACCATTTTCTTCATGGATTTACTGCACTTGTGTAGCACGATATTCTTCCATAGGTCATAACCAGTTGCTATCTTGCCAGTTCCCAAAAGAAACTTAGCTATATAATCAAGCCTGTTGGAATTAAAATTAAATTTAGAACGAGCCATTTTCAAAGTATCAACTGTCTTTACGTCAATTGGTACTTCGTATCCATGCTTTAAGCAACGAGTTCTGAACCATTTCATGTCAAACTTGTCACCATTGTGTGCTACAAGTTCATCTACATTACTTAGGACATCCAGAAATTCTTTTATAAGTTTTTTGTCGCATCCATTTTTCCAAGACAGACTATGTACTTTCTTTTCGTTTTCCCATTTGTAGCATATACAGATAATAGCACGTTCCTGTATAATGTTTTCATGCCCTATGTTTAGTTTGTAGCCAGATCGCCAAAAGAAACCAATGTTTGGACTTGTTTCTATATCCCAGAATAATCTATTTATTTTTGGTTTTGGCATAATTTTTAAAAGGTTGCCTCACCCCTATTACGTTATAGGGGCGAGGACTTTAGGGCAGGGCGTAGCAGTATTAATGTCTGCTAAAATGGTTCGGAAGCAATCTCTACATCTGACTGCTTGGTGCTAGATGAAGATTCTCCCCATCCAAACATTTTCTTACCGTTTCCAACATAGGTTTTTTTGACACCATTCTCTCGATCTTCCTTACTCAGGGATTGATTGACAGAGGCATCGTTGCCGTACTGGTCTGGTTCATCATTTACCCAAACGTCAAGACTAGCATAAGTTCCTTTTTTACCTTCGTAAAACTTACTCTTATCTAGCTTCTTTACGTCTACATTTAATGTAATTAGTCTGCTCATTTTTTTAACATAGTTTTATTTTTTGGTTATTCTTAGCTTCAATGACGTTGTTCATTTTAGCTGTTGATGATGGAATCTTCTTCCAAAGTGTAGCAAGCTCTTCCATGCTATTGCATTTATCAATTGCCTCGATAGCTTGTTGAGCGGGCATAGCCGCTTCTTTAGGTCTTTCAGCCTTACCATGAGTGTTGATAGCATCAGCATCTTTCTCATTGTCGATAGCAAATAAGTTACCCAATGCTCGCTTGAGGCTGTAAGATGCGGTAGATCCAGAAATCTGAGCTGAATCCATTCCTTTCTTGGACTCACTATGCATAGCCCAATGTTCTGCGCTGATAGCATCCTCTGACTCGCAATCAAGTAATTGCGCGGTGGTCACGTTAAACATGAAAGTTCCACGCATTTCAATACGATCAGTACATACAAGTGTTACTGACTGCTCCAGCATGATAGGCTTTAACGCCTCTAGTATATCTTCGGCACTACGATAGTTGTATTTGCCGAACGAGTTCCTTTGTCCCTTTGGAGCTTTTAGCTCGCTCTGGATAAAAAGAAGTTTTTGTTTTATATTAATTTGTGTCATTTTTTATGGATTGTTTATATAGTTCAGTTCTATCTTTTGCATTGTCACATCGCATAATACAGTCCATATCGAAACCAATGTCAAGTAAAATCTTTATTTGTTCTGATTTTTTTTTGACTGCAAATCGTTTGTACAATTGCCTGAATCCAACTGGATGTAGTACGTCTAGGTTTTCTCTTTCAAGATACAATGCCATAGCACGGAGAATAGAAGGATATTTATCTGGACTGGTGCTACATCTTGTCTTGAGAAAGTTCTCTAGTTTACCCAGCAAACTGTTGCCGACTCTAGATATTACGCCACGTACCATTCCAGTCTGGTGGTCGTGATCAAGTACCCAATCGTTAGTCTTTTGTTTAGTAATCGGACAAACGCCAGTCTTGGGTTTGTTCCTTTCTCTAAACTGTTTTATTAAACTCTGCGGCAAGTAAGTCATTTTATTTTTTCTATGTTTAGTATTTGTCCAGATCCACCACGTTTAAAGCGACATCTACCGTCCTTCTCTGGTGCTACTTTTAGCAAAAGACGAATAGCATCCTTTTCATTATGCGCCCATTTTATGGCGGCACTTGTGTTGCTTTCTGGCGGCAAATCATCGTGCCGAAAGGTTATGTAGTATTGATTCATTGGTATATAACTGTGAAGCCCTCGCCACCCATGACTGGTATGACATTGAAATCAATCCACTCATAGGCTTCATCGGCAGTCATGCCTTGCTTCTCGAATGCCTCAATCATTTTATTGTGGTCATAAAGCAAAAAACCCCTGTGGTCAACGCCAACTACCGCATCATCCAGTCCGTCAAAGCGGATAGCTTCAGGGTCAGCCCATTCTAGGTAATCATCAAGTTTTGGGTTATTTAAGTACATAATTACATTATTAATATTATTGATTCATTTACCTTTTTCTAAATGTTTTTTAACCTTTTTAACTCGATCAATAAGTGTGCTTTTAGAAATATCATAGTCAACTGCTATGTCATCCCAGCACTCACCTCTACGTTTTCTTGCCATAGCATCCAAGGTAATACCTATGTGCTGATCCAGTCTTAAAGGAGTTCTTCCACTTACTTTTCTTTTCTCCTCGTTTGCATTGTCAACGGCTTCAATAGCTTCTGCCTCTGCCATGATTTTTTTCATCTTGGACTGCAAGCCGTTAAAATAATTTACTGCGTCTGAATACATATTGTTACTCATAATGATACCTCCATTTCTTCGTCTAATGATTTTTCTTCTGCTACTTTTAATTTAACTTCTTGGTGAATAAGATCCACCTTTATGCGTGCTAGATCATTTAACACTTGTACCCAATCATCCGAAGTTTTACCACTTGAGGTATTATTGTCTGACTGTTCTGCTTTTACTAAGCATGATGAAACTGCTAACATTGCCGATTCAGCAAGATCAATAGTTAATATTTTTTTAATTACTTTGCTCATTTTATATATGTTTGTTTAATAGGTTGTATTGAAAATAAAAATCCCTTGCGGCTTTTGCCATAGAGATGCCTCGATCTTTCATCATGTTAGACCATTTCTTTGGATAAACATTACCAGTAACATTACAAACACATACTGAGTAAATGTCTGGAATAAAACCAAGATCTTCTATATTGTTTAGCATATCTGCTTCGATAGCAAGCTGATAACAATCGCTGTCATAAAACTTTCCTCTGTTCTTTGCCGAACAATCACGAAACTTGTAATCAAACAATGCTATTCTGGAATCAACAACAGCTATGAGGTCAAGCCTGCCTGCTATTTTCATTTTGTCACAAGCAATTAATCGCTCTGTTTCTATTGGCTTTATGTTATTATCCATAAAGTAATCCAATATGGGATAAGCAAAAGTGTCGTAAGGACTTTCATCAAGTTCTTCATCATTGATTTTCTTATCAAACAAATCGTATATGTCGCCCTTGAAGCTAGGAATTAATTCCTTAATCCAGATGTTAGCCAGATCCTCTATACGTCCATGCGCCCTAGTTCCGAAATCCCTACTAGGAATAGCATCGCCTGTCTCTGGACATTTAGGTAAGCCCCACATGAGTTCATTTATTTCTTCATACGTAGCATCTGGATTATTACCCTTAAGTTCAATAGCTTTTTTAACACGCCATGTTTCAATAAATGGATTAGGTATGGCTTTTAAGATTGTTGTAACGCTTGGATACATCCAAGGCATTTCTCTAATCTTTGTTACAGTTTCTATTTCTGACAACTTGGGGTTATCTTTGTCTGAATAATCATATATATGCATTATAATTCCTCCTCGTCTTCCTTTATTTGTACTAAACGGACTGTTTTACCAGTAAAATCGCATTTTGTTTTTCCTACTTCTTCAAGTAAACCTGCTTTTATAAGTTCAGTTATTCTAGGTCGCACTTGGTTCATCTCAAAATACTCAAGTTTGTTTAAAACCTGTCTATCCGTCCAAGGTCTTGAACACATTGAAAACAATATGAATATGTGTTTTGCCCTTTTGGACAATTTAAGTTTATCTTCTCTGTAAGCTTTTATAGAGTTTTCGTGTATCATAATATTATTTAATTAGGGGTTATTTCGTCTTCGATAGCCCATTCAATGGTATCCCATGAGATCCCATAATTAGCATCGTGTTTTCTTTCAACATGATCGAGTACATTTTTAACCTGTTCATCGGTTAATGTAACACCCATAGCTTCGGCTTGATGACGGACATCTTCGTGATTCCATACAATTGCGATTTCGTATTTCATATTATTTATTTGTTAGTGGTTAGTATGATTAGAATTACTGTCTCTCAAATCGTTTATGTCAACAGTTAAATTTTGTTTATTATTATATTTATTTATTTTATTATTATTATTAACTGGTATTGGTTTTCCCATCTTGGAAAATCGGTAGATGATTTCGTCACACGGTCTGTACCACTTTGTTCGGTCATAATTTTTCTTGTTATAACTCCCAACAACGATAGCACCTTGCTTCTCCAATGACTTCATTGTGATCCATACCTGCTTGCCTGTAATGAATGGTAAAGCTTTTGATATAACAGAGGCAGATCCATACGTCCAGTAATGCCCATCCTTCTTGTTTTTATCATTCTCCCTATTCTTTAGCCACCAAAATATAATGTACTCAAGTAATATAGCTTCTCTGATGCCGTATTTGATAGCGTACCGCTCGCCAAAATGTATCTTTCTGTTGCTCATTGTTAAATATCGCTACTGGTAAACTGCCAGTTGTCAATGTATTTATTTTATAAAATGAATACATAGATAAAAAAAGAGCCACCCCGTACGAGATGACTCTTTAATATGAACAATAATATAACGATAACAATTAGAATACTTACGAGAAGCAATCTATTTATAACCGTACTGGTAAACTGCCAGTTGTCAAGACCTATAACAAATAAAATTCAAGATTATTTTCTGGTAAATCATTGAGCTTTGGATCGAGATAGCCACCCTTAATCAAATCGTTAGTCTCTGAAAGACACATAGCATTCCAGATGACAGCACCCAGATGATCCTCCGAAGTATCATTAGACATATAAGCCCAAAGATGTCTATATAACGAATCAACGTATCTGGACATAGGGATACCCTTTCTCCAATTATGAGCATCGTATTTTTCTGCTCCATCCTCGAATCGTTTAGCAGCTCTCATTAAAGCTCTGGTTGGTAAATGACTTGGGCATCCCTTACCTTTCATAGCATCTCTGACAGCACCCGTAGAAAACTGACTCCGAGATCCAGAGTCAGGCAATGTTTCGTTTTCTGATGTAACCATGCTACGAATACTGGTAAACTGCCAGACCTGTGTCAAGGACTGGTAAACTGCCAGATGACTTATAAGAAAATACTGGTAAACTGCCAGACGATTTATAAGTTATTGATAATTAGGTGTATATAGAGTACACGGCACGGGGCAGCGCATAAAAAAAATTAAAAAATTGCATAAAATTGCAAAAAAAAATCTGGGCTGCATTGCATTAAATTGCAAAAATAGCACGGCGTAGCACGGCTCAAAACTTTGTCGCATTTAGACATATGGCATTTTATGACATTTTATAAGTTTGACTTTTCCGCGTTTTTAAATGTTAAAAACGAACTACGTTCTTTTTAATTTCCAGCCGTGCAAACGGCGCAACTTTTACCGCGTTATTTCAGCGCGGAAAAATAACAATAATACAATAATACGATATGAAAGATTACAAAAAATTAGATGCTAATGAGAAACGCGCTTTTGTCCGCGAGTTAATACGTGAAGGCGTTTTGACTGGGATAAAGGCGAGCGAAACGCGCTTTATGAAAGAAGCGGAGTGCGTAGACCTGATTGAGTCCGCTTTAAAGGAAAAAGGCGCAAGCGGAAGCGGCGCAATCGACATGAAAGAAATTGATGATAGAATAACGGCTTCCCTGGAGGGCGTTTTGAAAAAATTGGTAAACATAGACGCTGATTATAAAAACGTTAAAAGCTTTATTGATAGTTTGCTCAAAAAGCCTTCGGCAATGAAAAGCTTACCTGCGAAAACCGCCGCCGCTGGCGGCAATAAAATAGTAAATGAAATCATTCGATTTTACGAGCCTTCAAAAGACAACGAAACAAAACTTTTGCTTTTGAGTCCGCCGTCTTTCGGAAAGTCTTACGCCGTCCGCTTATGCTCTAAAGCTTATGATCATTTCATAGAGCATGGGTGTTCGCCTGCTATAGATGAAATTGATACTTTGTTAGGCAGTCCGACACCTGACGGTAAAGGCGGCTTCGAGATCGTAGACGGTAAACTAGCGGAAGCCGTCAGGAAAGCTGGCAACGGTGAAACCGTGCTATTCTTTTTTGATGAAGCTTTGCGGCTTTCGGAAGCCGTACAGGCGTGGCTTTTAACCTTCCTGACTGGAGTTAAAACCGCGGACGGTCTACAGTATCAGCTGACAACGCGGAAGCCTGGAGGCGGCGCGCTTGAAGTTATAAAATGCGCGGCGAAAAATTTGCATTTTATT
>Ga0098045_1000261_pt1 | contig 22205 bp, 38 predicted proteins | sample 11_taG_FD_77071 | JGI IMG/M metagenome (GOLD analysis project Ga0098045, IMG submission 77071) | Marine viral communities from the Subarctic Pacific Ocean - 11_ETSP_OMZ_AT15265 metaG | ecosystem: Environmental > Aquatic > Marine > Oceanic | place: Pacific Ocean | collected 2015-01-16 | reverse complement strand
TTTGGCTCTCAGCATCTTCTCTATTCTTTACCGGATCATCAATTACTAGGATGTGTGCGCCCTTCCCCGTTATACCACCGCCCACACCAGCAGCGACAAACCCACCGCCACTAGTAGTGAGCCATGCTTCTGCAGACTGAGATTCTGGATCAAGTCGCGTATCAAAGGCTGTTTTGTAACTAGGCTCTCTAAGTAGTCCACGAACTTTTCGACTGAATCCCATAGCAAGCGAACCCGAGTACGAACACGAAATAAACTCGTGCTGTGGGTTCCTGCCAAGGTGCCAAGCCGGAAACGCAATCGACGCCAAAGTTGACTTGCCGTGTCGCGGAGGTAAGAAAAGCATGAGCCGAGGAGACTCCTTCGCCACAACCTTTCTACTAAATTCTTCAAGTCGTCTACAGACATCTTTATGCACCCATCCCGCTTGATAGTCGGGGCTGAACCGCTCAACGAACGGTAACAACCGCTTTCGAGTTAGGAACCGTAGTGCTAGCTCGGCTCTTGCTTTGTCTTCAACCGATTGCGCCTCCGTCTCTTCTTCCTCTACAGGCGCAGCAGCAGGTGGTATCGCCTCAACCTCGTCGGCCTTGCAGTAGACGCAGAATCCGTCTCGCCCTGAGTACAGGGTCTCGGGGTGCAGGTTCTTGCACCGTTTACATTCCTGCATTGGAATGTCAGTCATCGTGGCGCATCACTTAGTGAAGGCTTATAGAAGTCAAAGCTCACCGAGTTTCGATCCGCCTTCACGTTTTTGTGATTTTTTCTGGCGTAAAGATTGGCGAAGTGGATGCCGGTTTTAGCATCTACGCCCGCTTTACCCGCCGGAAGCCCTTTAACGCGCCCCGCCTCGATATCCGGTAGGTACTTCTTGTACGCTTCAGAGTCACTTAGCTCTTTGCCCGTCTCTCGGTCATAGCCTGGGACGGTATAGATCATCCCTTTATGCTCTACGCCCTTCGCATTAACCGTCATCACTCGGCCATCCGATGTACGCGCTGCTTTTTTAGCGCGGACGGTGTCTGAGTGATATTGATTCACAAACGACATGTACTCTTCCATTGAAGGCAAACTACTCATCGGCTTGTGGCTCCAGATACGACGTATCCTTGCCCGCAATCTTCAACAGATCTTCGTCCGACATACGCTCCAACTGCTTGGGCGTAGCGTCTATGTTGATATTTACCTGCGTCGCGTTGTCTGGGGTACTTAGACCATGCAACTTGACCAGACTGTCCACGGTATTCTTCATCTCAGTCGCAGTAGCCGACGCCTGATACGCGTCCATGTACATCACGTGGGCGTTTGCGGCGGTGAACTTCACTTCTTCACGCATCTGCTCGCGGAAATACGCCAACGCCTTGGCAACATTGGGCCGTTTGACCGTGTCATACACAGCATTGGCGCTGGTATACCCCGCACCACGGCCTGCCGCAGCAAGCGTCATCCCACTAAGGACAAGCATGACTAACTTCTCTTGCTGAACAGTAAGCTCTCCCATCTCCAAACCCATGTAGGGCATATGAGATTCGAACTCAGCTACATCAGTGATAGGTTCTTGCGGCTGTTTGCTCAGCGATTTCTCCACTAAGATCCTCGTCTAAAAATACGAATAGCGGGGCATAGTCTGCGAACCCCTCTTCGGTAAGATTTTCCAGTACGTCATCGACCGAAAACTGTGTTTCGACCAAACGTGCGTCATAGACCAGCACCTCTTCCCCCGTAGGGCCGATACCAGTGCCAAGAAGCGCGTGTTCCATACCTTCAATGGATATCATTTTGACCTTGGACATTGGCGAATAGTACTAGTTGTACTATTTAGTCACAAGACTTTTCATAGACGCTCTTGATCCAGAAATAGAATTCACCCTCGTCCATTTTGTGCTTCATTATGTTTACCGCATAACAGACCAAACGAATGTTATCGACGGTGTAGCCGATACGGGGGTTTATACGGTCGACGCTGGCGTTGAAATCTTTGTGCCCCGAACCGTCACGGTGGTGTGTCATCACTAAACCAGTTGCTACGCACCTACCATTTTGGGCTTCCCACAGGTCTACAAGATCATCAACAGTAATTTCCCATGTGAAGCCCGCTTTGACGCGGACATGCTTGGAACTGGAGTGCAGTTTGGTCAGAAATGCGCGGTAGTTAGAGCTGCCGTGCTCACGAGCATGGATCTGGGTACAGGTTTTACACTTTGTTCGTGGTTTTATACCGGAGACAAGCCTGTCGGTATAAAACCGGTCGAGCGTCAGCTGCTGTTTGCACACTCTGCAGTAATAAAGATTCGCATCGTTGTCGGCGGTCATACGTGCCTTAGTCAGTGGCCGGTTGCATATAGTACATAAACTACTGTTTTTTCTGCTGAAAAATTTTTTTGAAAATTTATTTCAGAATCGCTCACACACTATCTCCCCCTCGCGCATACAGACCCACCCTTCCCCCGATTTCCATATTGGAACCTTGTTTGCGTTTGGCCTACCGGAACCTTGTCGTGGTACCCCCCTTTACACCTGCCACTAGCGTGTCAGCTGGTCAGTGTCACTTGTGAATCAATCAAGGAGACGAAGATGAAACTCAAAGACGCTATGGCAAACCTCAAGAGCCTAACTGACCACGAGCTGCTGGCCCTAAGAAAGCAGACCAGTGCTATGCCGTGGAACTTCAAGAAAGCCGGTGCCCTCACCCTGATCCAAGCCGAGATCGAACGCCGACTCGCCACCCGTAACCCCAAGAAATACGCAGGGGAATGGGCCGTATGCGCAGCTATTGGTTGTGCCCTAGGCCTTGGCGCTGACGCTGTAATCGAAGAAATCATCTAAGGAGAGACTAATGCTTACTAAACAGTACTTACGCTTAATCACCATCGTTATTGGAGAGTGGTTTCTAGTCCTGAGCACCATCATCGCAGAGGTAGCCCTAGTTGCACTGGGTTACTACCTCGTTATCAACGAACAACTGGCCTTTGGCCTAATGTTTATGCTCTCAAGTCTAATTTTCCCGCTCGCGCTGATACAAACAGTGCCCTTCACCCTCGAAAAAGACCAAATCAAACGCGACATCTCACGGATCAAGCGCCGCCGCGCTCGCAAGTGTGTGCCATGTGTGCCACGTGCGTGCCACTTGCGTGCCAGCTAGATTTCGCCAAGTGGCACACACCTAAGCCCTTGTTATTACACAGGTTTCCCTTCGAAAAGCACATTTGTGTGCCATGTGTGCCACCTAAAACACACCTTGTTTTTTTTTATTTCTTCTTTTCACGTTTTTCTTTTTTTTTCTACTAACCCAATTTTAAGTGGCACACATGGCACACATTTGGTTTTTGTATATACATCAATCACTTACGCCATTTTCAAGTGGCACACAATCTGGCACACAGCTGGCACACATTGCTCTAGCTGGCACACATTTGGCCTTTACAGTCCAAATGGTCATAAGCATCTGTGCCTCTTATAACTTTAAGGAATGACCATGACTAAGTTCTGTTACTACTGCGACCAGCCGGTCGAAGACAACTCGTCCGCGCATCTTGTTAGCAGCTCACCCTTTTACCTCGCACACCCAGAGTGCGCCCAAAAACACTCGACTAAGAGACCAAACATGCCACCACGAGAACATATCACCTCTGTCCGACCCAACCGGCTCCAAGACTCAGGACTGGGATACGACCCGCTCCCATATCGCACTGTTTACGCCAGTCAAGAGTGCGCAGCATATGGAACCGCTGTCTGGCGTTTCAACAAGCGCGTGCCCAGTAACCGCCTGTGTAAGTTCATAGCCGCTGTTCAATGTATGGGCACCATAGACCCTAGACTCTGGACACTAGTTAGGGACTTTAAAGACCCCTTCGCATGGGAGCAGTTCGATATGCACTTTGACTATCCCAACCAAGAGGAAGCCGCGTAATGACCAACCTTCTAAAAGAAATATCCAACGATCTACGCGAAGCGCGTAGTGACTTACTCGAAGCCAAGTCTGCTGACGACTATGACTACGCTATGCAAGCTCTGCATGACATCCGTTTCGCTCAGTACCGCATGGCTAACTTAGACAAACTATACAAAAGGTTAGAACTATGAACTTCGACCAAATCAAATCCAGCCCTGCCGCCCAAGAAGCCAAGTCCTATGGCAAACGCTTCATTGACTATGTCAAACACAACCCTCGTGACGCTGCCTTTGACGTTGCAGCCATTGTCCTGACCTTCATGGTTATGGACATCGAGGATGCACTCGACTCCATCGACGACAGCTCAGCATTGTCTGCTGCTGTTGACCTTGAAAACTTCTGGGGAGCTTCTTCATGACCTTCTACCGGTTTCTAACCGTATTTCTTGCGATCTGCCTACTGATCGCCCTGTTCCCACTCTTCATCGCTGCTCAGACAGTGATGTTTTACCTGTTTCTCTGCGCAGTCATCGTTGGCTGCGTTTACTTAGCCCTTAGACCAAGGAAATAGACCAATGACCTTAGACCAAACAGCTGACTTATTGGCCGCTGCTCGAATGCGCATCGTCGAACTTGAAGACCGTATCAAGTGGCTTGAGGTATTTGCCCCCAAAACTTGGGAGACAAAGTTCCCGCACGTTCGGTTCACCGACAAAGTGACCGTTACGTACGGCGATGGACGAAGTGAGACGTTCAAACATCTGTACAACTCCGATTACGAATTGCAATTCGTCGATTGGGACACTGTTGTTAACTGTTACGAGGTATAACCCAACACTCAACACTGAGCAGACACTTAGTGTTGGGTATCGAAAAGCTAATAGGAGCTTGACAATGACCGTAGACCTAGACCCTAGACCTTTGAACCTAAACCATGAGCATTGGGAAGACGTAGTAGAAGACAACTACTACGAGCCAGAGCTTCCATCTCTTTCCACTTTGATGCAAAGTAGTACTGTTTGTACTATCTTGGAAGCTGACGACCTGTTCCGAGACAGCATACCTTGCTGACGCAAGGCATGGTCAAAGACACTTTTGAGCATGACGCTCATTTACAAACTAATAGTATAGGAAGTACTAAATCTTATGAAAACTAAGAAAGCATATCGACCAACCGCCAATCAAAACCACAGCATGTCGGAGCACTTCGACCCAGCCGAGCAAGAATCGACTGAGCAGTGGGGCGCACCCTCCGTCAGTATCAACGAAGAAGTAATACCTGACATCCAAGCAGACCCCGAGTCCGCTGAACGTTTGGCTCCAACCACAGCAATCACCAAGTACCCTGACTACTTGCTCTCTAAGTTCCACGTCGATGAGAACGGCGATCTAGCGCCCAATGCCTCGTATGTGCAGCAGGCGCTCAAGCAGTTCAGTGATCGCGGCACTTCGGCCCTGACTCACGGCCCCGAGGGCCAGCAGCTTGCCGACGAGGCGCTTGCCGAGTACAAGACCAGCGTCGCTGAGATGGCCAAACACCTACTGCAGTTTGATGAGTCTGCGTACACCAGCGTCAACGACAAGGCCATTCGCCCTTCAGCATCCTTGATCTTCTCGTTCGCTGGTTCAGCCAACCGCTTGTGGGCTGACTGGTGCCTCGACATGGAGTCCTTTATGGATATCGCTGGCAAAAGCGAGCTGGACATGTCCGAGAAGCAGCTTAGCTACAAGCACAACTTGGCTATGAGCTTGCAGCTTCAAGGCTACAACGCTCGCTTCGCCCGCGACGTATTGCTTGAGATGGCACCGCACGTGTCCAACGAGTACAAGGTCTCGCAGGGCAAAGTCAAAGACGCTATCGCGTACAAGCTGCGCAGCGATGCCGAGTGGCAGACCAAGCAGCACAAACGTGTCGACATCAGCGCCGACGCCCGCCGTGCAGCGCCCGAGTTCGACACCCAACTAACCGCATCGTTCTAACCAACCAAGGGGAATAGCTTCGGCTATTCCCCTTTTTTGTGTTGCTGGCGCTCGGCCATAACGGTGTGCCTGCGATAAGGAGAAACAACCTATGCCAGATGAACTAATTCAGGCGTTAAGAGAATTCATCACCCATGAGATAGACATCATTCACGACAGTGATTGGTGGAAACAACTGATCGATGAAGAAGTAGATCGCAGGCTAGCTGAGCGAAAAGCAGATGAGTGATCAAGAACGACAACGCGTCTGTGTAGTCAGCGCCATCTTAATGAACCCGACCATATCGAGCTGGGCTCGGAAGTACTGGACAAAAGTATTATCCCAGTTACTCCTCAACAGCGACGATTTACGGGGTGAGCTAGTCACTCACTCCGCAGGTCTGCCCCACCTGTGGTCAAAAACGGGGCATCAACTCAAAAGCAAACTGTCTGGAGGACAGAACTATGACCGTGACCAAACTAAAAACTGCTGAGCGTTTAGCGCCCACACCAAAACCAGGTTCGTACGTCCATGCAATATTTACCACCGTCGAGGCTCTGGGTGGCAGAGCGACGTGCCGTGAGATCCGTGAGCTGTTACCTGCGGCGAACGGGCCTAGCTTCACCGACAATCGCTCGTGCCACGAGCACGTTAAATCGATTGCGGTAAACCTTGGGTATCTAGGCTGCGACGCGGCCTTAGTTAGAGGCGGCAATACTCCGCACATCGATGAGTCATTCGGTAAGATCGAGTACTTCATCAACACGTTTGAAGTCTACGATTCAAAACGTATTGAGCGCCTTGCTCGTGCTGAAAAGAAACGCAAGAAACGCGCAGCTAAACGACAGCGCCAACAAGCAGCGGCTGAAAAGCAAGCTGAGCAAACGGCTAAGCAAGAGGCTACAGATCGCATAGCGACCGCACGTCAAAAGCTGACTCCGGTTAGTACAAGACCTACTAAACCGGCAACGATAGACCCTACACCCAAGACCATTCACGCAGATCACAACACCCGTATGGAGTACGCAATCGTTGCTGCTACTGCATCCGTCATATCGGTTGGTGTGTACGTCCTGCTTGGGCAGGTGCTGTAACCCAAAGAAACACTAGACCCTAGACCGTGGCACTAGGGCCTAGACCTTTCCCCTGCCACATTACTGGAGAAGACATGATGTCTGACATTTTTGTAAAAGTAGTACGCGTCCCTGGCGCTGTAACCGAAGTCGCCTTATCTGCAGGTGCAACCGTAGCTGACGCTCTGTCCGCTGCTGGTATCTCTTCCACTGGCTCTGAGTCCATACGTGTTGGCGCTGCTGACGCAACCGTGGACACCTCTGTCGGTGACGGAGATCGCGTTGTGATCGCGCAAGGAGCCAAAGGCAACTAACCGACCACACCACTTTCGGGGTATGGCCCATCAGTAATGGTGGGCCTCCATCGGACGCTCGGAGTATGCCAACCCTACTGCCCTGCCCCACCCACTTACCGGCTAAGGAGATCGAATGAAAAGTAAGCTGCCAGACAAGGCAACGCACAAAACCATACGTGTCACTGCGGAATCCGTATCTACCTATGAGATTTCCATCAACGTACCGATCCAAGCACATCCACACGACATCACCGCCTTCGTTAGAAGCGGTGCCGTGGATGTAACTGGCATGACAGAAGACGGCTGGGGCGAATGGAATTGGCTTGCCCCAGAGGAAACAGACTTCGACTTTGACGCCGAGGATTTGTACTACGACTTTTTGGGCGAGCACCCTGAGACAAAGGAGATCGAATGATGAAAATGTACGAAGTTACAATTCGTGCAACCGTCACTAAAACCTTTTCTGTAGAAGCTAAAGACGAACCATGCGCCGAAGAAGCTGCGCACGAACAATTCAGTGTTCTAAACGACGGTGTCGACGAAAACTATGACCAACTAACCTTGAGCATAGAGGAGATCCAATGATGCTCTCAACAATACGCCACGACGCAGTGTTCCGTGCATACGACTACAAGGATTATCCAATCCACATTGTCGGTGCCGGTGCCACTGGCTCCCGCGTGTTCATGTCACTACTGGAGCTTGGTCTGACCAATCTGCATGTGTATGACTTCGACATCGTAGAGCCGCACAACCTCGCCAACCAAGCGTTCCTGTTCGAGCACGTCGGCTTGCCCAAAGTTAAAGCGTTGCAGAACCTAGCATCGCTCAAGCTCGGCGTGCCTGAAGACAAGCTACCAATGCAGTTCATCAACGAACGCATCGACCAACGACAGTTCGACGGCTTTCTGTTCTTGCTGACCGATACGATGGCATCGCGTCGCAAGATCATCGGCAACCAATCGACTGGCCCTGACAGTATGTTGCTCCATGTCTTCGAGACCCGCATGGCCTCGTCTCATGGCAACGTGTACCACTTCTCGCCAGCCAACCCACACCAACGTCAAGCGTGGTTCGACTCGCTCATCAGCGACGACGAAGGCGAAGTGTCGCCCTGCGGTACCAGCATATCCGTAGGCGCTACTGCTTCGCTCATTGCCAACCTAGCCGTGTGGGAGTTCATGAACTTCCTACTCGATGACGGTTGTGCAACAGCACAGCTCGACGTGTTCTTCAAACCCATGCTACTCACGACCAGAGAACGAATATGAATTTCTATACCCAACCAAGCGGTGCAGACATCGACAGCTCATCGATGGAGCCCGCAATCACCCCGCTCTATGAAGAGCCCCCCATGCCGGTTGTGTACTACACGGCTCAAGTTAAAGCCGTGATCAATCACCTTGTCGCAGTAAACACTGCCGAGGTTGGCTGGCTCGGCCTCGTCAAACAGGTTAACGACAACGACTACTTGGTCTACAAGTTGTACGTGCCCAAACAGACTGTCCACTCAGCCGAGACGGACATTGATTCAGACGCAATGGCTAACCTTGGTATCGAGATCACTGAGGCTGGCTTGCCTGCCGAGGATCTCTACTACTGGGGCCACAGCCACGTAAGCATGCAGGTTTCACCCAGCGGCCAAGACGAAACACAAATCGAAGAGTTTCTGGAAGCTGGCTGCAAACACTTTATACGTGGCATTTACAACAAGCAGGGCCACAGCAAGGTGGATGTGTATGACGTGCCGCGCAATGTCATCTACCAGTGCGTTCGTGAAGACGTTGAGGTCAGCCTAACTGCCGAGGAAGGCGAGCACCTCGACGCGGTGATCAAAGCCAACGTTACTAAAGCACCACCACCGGTTTACAAAAAGACACAGTTCAAACGCAGCCCTGTCATCAGCAACCTGCCTGCAAACAACTACCACAGTCAGATGCAGCAGCCGTTCTATTACAGCAACACGTTTGACCACCTCGACGATGTCGCCATCGAAGACTACAGCGATGACTACAACGACGGGGCTGACGATTATTTAGATGGGTTTGACCCAACAAGGAGCATTCAATGAGCTGGTCACATCAACAAACACTCACACTCAATCCAGGCAAAGAGCTTCAAGCGGAGTTGGAACTTCAGCTTGAGCTTGTAAAGACAGAAGTAGAACACAAACGCGCCATTCTTCGTGAACATAAGCTCAGGTCGCAGCATTCAACCAATCAATGGATTCGAATACGAGACGCTTACAACCAGCCCCACTCATGGCTGGTGTATCAGCTCACGGGTGGTCATACACACTTAAAAGAGCGGATAGAAGTGTTGATCAAGCACTATCACCAAGAAGCGGACGAGCAGTGCCGTGACAACTATGAAGCTCTACAAAGAGCAGAAGCACGCTACGAAGCCGTCCAAGAGCGTGTGGCGCAAGCTAAAATGAGACTCAGCATGGTACGCGATCAAGCTGACATCGTTGTCAGCAGGGACATGCTCGACAGGTTTCTGCGCGACAATGCTCACTACGTACCTGACTCTTTGCAGTTGTCTTTTAACGACAACCCACATCAATACCGAGTCACTTTCAGCCTGCGTCACATCATCGCCATCAACCCTCGTGGTAACAATCCCATTGAGATTCCGCCTCTGCGTATCGACTTTTATATCAACCCAACCGGCAGTCACGACCTTGTGGTTCGTAACGACATCGGTCGCCCTTACTGGACAGATCGGTACAAAGGCTACTCCGAGGTTCCGTTGTTGCACCCACACATGACAAGTGAAACGACACTGTGCTTGGGCGACTTTGGTGAAGGTGTTACCGAAGCAATCAGTGAAGGTGACTTCGTTACTGCTATCACAATACTCACCATGTTTTTCCAGCAATACGATCCTAATGATTCGGCTGGCCTGCATTTTAATGCGTGGCCCGAAGCTACGTTTGATGAGGATCGGCATATCGCTGACTACGCAGACGCTTAGGAGCCCCATGATCGACAAAGTAATTCAATTTGCCCTGACCTTTCTGACCATCAAACAATTTTTGCGGGAAATAAACGATGAAACAACTGGAGCTGAAGCTGACTCTGGAGAACGAGGAACTAGAACTGTTCACGGAGATAGCGCTGCAGATACAGCAGCACCTGAAGACCCTAGCCAATCAACAAGCTGACGATGAGGAGGACACAGACTAATGTTCACAGCAGGGCTAATCGCAGCAGCAGGCTTACTGTTTCTGCTATTCAAGTTCGGCATCCGCCGAGTCATTACCTATGACATCTTCTTTGATGTCGCTATCACTGCCATCTTGATGGTGTCACTTGCTGGCACATTCAGCGGCATGATGGCTGCTCTCTTTGGCGGCCTGATAGTATCAATCGTACTATTCATCATGAAACGTACGATGCGCCACGAAAAATTATCACTGGTTAAGACCAAATCATTTCCATATCGGAGGTTCGCATGGACGGAACAGTAAGAGCACAGGAGTTCGAGACCACCCCCTATCACGCTGTGTGTTGCACACACTGCAACTATGACATGGGCTACGACCACAGAAACACGACGGGCATGCAGCAATCTGTCGACTATGTAACCTGCCCTGAATGTTTCACCAAGCAATACAAGACCGCTGCTAATTACGCACCTGACAGTTGGCGTGAGACCAATGCAGCCAGCTCCAACATGGCAGATAGAGCTAACGAATCAGAAACCGAGACCTATCAAATTTTAGAAACGGTTATGGGATATCGAGCTTATGACTTCGAGTTCCCCGACGACTTCAGCTGGGATGACGTCAGGCATCACGAGATTGATTTGGTTCTCGAACAAGTAAGAATTAGGTGGACTGACGGTACAGAGTCACGCCTCGCTATGAGCTATGGCGAACTAGAGGATCTCGAAGATACCGGCGAAGTCCAAATCCGAACATACGATGGAGACCAAGTCTATTGAACACTATCGATGAACCCACCTGCTGCAAGTGCGGCAAGGAATGCACCCCAGTCATACTCGAATGGGACGAACCCGTCGAGTTCTGGGGTATGCGCAGCGTAGAGACCTTCTACACCATCGACAGCCATTGTTGTAAAGACGAGGTAGAACTACCTACAAACTTTTCTATTCACGACTATTAGTACAGGAGGTACTATTATGGATCGCGACGAGTTTCTAAACCAAAGCGAACAAGTCGAAGAGCGACTGTCACGCGACGCAAACTCTTATGACATGTTGGTCTACAACTTTGTGTGGCTCAAAAGCCGCAAGCCCGAACTACACGCAGAGCTGATGCGTAAGTTCCAGTCGATTGAATCCAGTGTGTACGCACACAGACAAGAGCAGGACGCTAAGGATCTATTCTAAACCATGCTAGTAACACTAGACTTTGAGACCTACTTTGATCCCAAGGTAAGCCTCACCAAGATGACGACGATGGAGTACGTCAAGCACCCCATGTTCAAAGTGTGGGGTGTTGGTATCAAATTGGATACCAGCCCGACCGAATGGTTCGGTGAAGACGAAGTGGAAGAAGCACTCAATGATATCGAGTGGGACAAAGCCCACCTGCTCTGCCACAACACTCCATTCGACGGCTACATTCTTACCCAACTGTACGAGTTAGTACCCGCCTACTACTTAGACACGGCAGCTATGGCCCGTGGTAGATGGCCAGGGGAAACGTCTCGACTCAAGGATGTAGCCGTCCGATGCTTCCCAGACGATCCAGACATGCGTAAAGGCGAAGAGCTAGTCACAGCGAAAGGTATCTATGACCTGCCACCAGACATAGAAGATTCGCTTGCTGGCTACTGTATCCAAGACGTCGACCTAACCTATGCAATTTACAATCAGCTACTGCCTGCATATCCACAAGTAGAACTAGACATCATCGATCTCACATGCCGAATGTTTTGTGAGCCGAAGATGACGCTCAACCGATGCAAGCTCGAATCGTTTGTCGAATCCGAACGAGCGCACTCAGAGCAAGCTATCGAGAAATCTGGTCTGGATCGTAAGGTCTTGGCCAGTAATCAACAGTTTTCAGCATGGGCTGAAGAGCAAGGACTGACAGTACCAACAAAAACCAGTCCATCCACGGGCAACAAGATACCTGCTTTTGGTAAAAATGACGCTGCGTATAAGCAGTGGCAACAGCAGCACCCTGAATACAATCATGTATGGCAGGGCAGAGAAGCAGTAAAGAGCAGACTCAATGAAACACGCGCACAGCGTTTCATTGATTGTGCTAACGCAGGTAGTCGACTACCTGCACCCCTGCGCTACTACGCTGCTCATACCGGTAGGTTTGGAGGTACCGATAAGATCAACCTTCAGAACCTGCCTCGCAACAGCGAACTACGTAAAGCGATAGAAGCACCGTCCGGTGGCTTCCTCTACGTAGCGGATCTATCAAACATCGAATCTCGTATGTTGGCATGGCTTGCCGAAGAAGATGAGCTACTGCAAATGTACCGAGACGGCACCGATGTTTACTGTGATTTTGCATCCAAGGTTTACGGACGCACGATCACGAAAGACGATGCAATCGAACGCTTTGTAGGCAAGACGGCAATACTAGGTCTTGGCTACGGTATGGGCGCTCAGAAGTTCCAAGCCACATTGAAGCAAGCCAACATAGAAATGGATTTCTTTGAGGCCAAAACTATCGTCGATGAATACCGAACGGCTTATCCACATATCCCCAACCTGTGGAATCGGCTCAACGCTTTACTCACTGAGTCTTCGAACATGGGCAGGGTGCAGGATGACGACGCTTTCGGTTACGCCTACAGGTGTATCCAAGCGGCACCCAATTCGATTCTCCTCCCGAATGGAATGTCGCTTCGATACCCTTTTTTAACCTGCACAAAAGCCGGTTTAACGTATCAATCTATGGGCAAACCCGTCTCTACCTATGGCGGGCGCATCACCGAGAACGTTGTACAAGCACTGGCTCGCATTGTCTTATGCGATCACATGCTGCAAATACAGCGCCGACCAGAATTTGAAGTTGTGCTGACAGTACATGACGAAGTCATCGCCATAAGTCAGCAGGACAACCCAGAAGATAAATTGAACAGCATGATCGATATCATGCGCCAGCCCCCTAAGTGGGCACCAGACCTACCGCTCGATGCAGAAGGCGGTTGGGACGTTAGCTACAGCAAATGAGTGGTCTTGTACTGTCAAGAAAGCTCACGGAGCAGGTACTTCTTGAAATGCAAGATGGCTCCGAGGTGCTGATCACCGTTAGCCGGATAGATAAAAACCAAGTCCGCTTGCATTTCGAAGCACCAAAAGAGGTGAAAATTAACAGGATCAAAAGAAACGATATTGACCATAAATAGTAGTAGTTATACTATCGACAGCCGCGTTGGAGGAGAACAATATGCAGCTGAACTTCCTATCCGCCAGTAATGGCCTACCCCTTACCAAGACTTTCAGCGCTACCGGCTCTACCCCATACCCACTTGTTACTCACGTCGACAGCCATACGTTCACTGTTGATACGATCTCAGACTTCCATGACACGCTGCGCCAGCAATCACAGCTAGGTCATTGCCTACTCAAAGGTGACCTCAAGCAGCCGCTCGTCAACGAGTCCCGCAAAGGCAAGTCAAACCGCAATGCTTATACAGACTTGCTTGTGCTCGACATCGACGGCCTGCGCATACCCAATACAAAGTTCTCAACCGGCCCGCTCACCACGGTTCATATCGAGCACATTGCCAACATGATCGTATCCGCCCTGCCCGATGAGCTTAACGACGTTAGCTTCATCGCTCAGGCATCCAGTTCTTTTGGCATGAAGTCGGATCGATTCTCGCTGCACCTATTCTTTATGCTGACTGTGCCGCTACCACCTAAGACGGTGAAGTTATGGCTACAGCACGTTAACCACGCAGATACCTTATTCGAAGAACAGATCGAGCTGTCCGTCAACGGACACTCTCTCAAGTACGTGGTGGACACCAGTGTTGCTGATAACAGCAAACTGATATTCATCGCACCACCAACGTTTGCTGATAAGACTCTTGACCCGTTTCAAGACTCTGATCAACGGATCGTATTGGTAAACAAAGGACAAGAGACCTTAGACCTTGCACCTTTGATGAGTGGCATTAGCCGAGAAGCCATGTTCAGTGTCAGCAGAGCCAAGAAAGACTCGCTGCGTGACACGGCTGGCATGAACAGAAAGAAAGAAAAAATACAGATAGCACAAGTTAATTATCGCAACGAAGAAATCCTAACCAATCCAGACAAAGTATCGATTACGGTATCGGACGACAGTAGCTCGCCATTCATCCGCTGTAATATCAACGGTGGTGACAGCGGTGCGTACTACTTCAACCTCGATGCTCCGACCTACATGTACAACTTCAAAGACGAACCGATCTTTGAGATTGAGAAAGCCGATCCTGACTTCTATCTCAGCATCTTTGAGATGTTTGACGATCACATCAGTGAGTCCGGTAAAGCCTCCGTTCCTATAGCAATCCGTGATTTCTACACAGACATCTATTACTGCGGCCTATTTGACCCAAACATTCAACAGTTCAGTGACAACTATCCACTAACCCCGTTAGCTAAAGGATCTATCGACAGCTTCATGCTCAGTCACGGACGCCCTGTACCTGACTTCATACCTGACGCCCGAGTCATCTTTGACCCAACGCAGAAGGAAGAAGCCATACAGCTGCAGAACACGCCGTACCACATCAATATGTATCGGCAGACCGACTACATGCTCAACGCAACTGAACCTGATAGGCCTTTGACCCTAGGCCAAGGGCCAAAGATCCAAGACAAGTGTCCTCTCACCTATAAGCTGATACATCACATACTGGGCAATGGTGACGAGGAGCTTGAACGCTTCCTTAATTGGCTGGCTTACATATACCAAACACGACAGAAGGCTGGCACCGCTTGGGTGCTGACGGGTGTACCAGGCACCGGTAAGGGTCTGTTCTATAGCCGCATACTTCGACCGCTGTTTGGTGAAGCGCACGTACCAATGAAGGCGCTGCAGAACATAGAAGAGCAATTCAATTTGTACATGCGCACTGCCCTCTTCCTCATTGTCGATGAGTTCCACATGAGCAGTGCTAGCCAAGGCACTATTAAGATTGCAGACAAACTCAAGAACCAGATTACTGAGAACACGACCACGATCCGCGCAATGCGTAGCAACCAGACTGAAGTAAAGAACTTCACGAACTTTATATTCCTGACCAACCGGCTCGATGCCGTGAAGATCGAAGACGGAGATCGCCGGTACAACATTGCACCTCGACAAGAAACCAAACTCGAAGTCGCTCACCCTGAGGTCATTGAACGCATCGATGAGCTTCACAAAGAGTTACATGACTTCGCAGGCATCTTGAAAACATACGAAGTCAACACGCGTCTCGTCAGAACCTGCGTCAACAACGATGCGAAAACCGAGATGCGACATGTCAGCATGTCTGTGTTCGAAGACTTCTGTCGCGCCTTGAAAGAAGGCGAGCTTGAGTTCTTCACCGACGTGTTACAGATAGAAACGACCAACGTCATGGGTAGCGGTGACGTACTACCCGCTCAACGTTTCGTTAAGAGTTGGTTAGCTAAGAGCAGCGAAGACTACATGATGATCAAGGACGAACATCTACGCGTTGTCTTTCACGCTCTGACCGAACAGACGCCACGCATCAACGCAAAAGAATTTGGCAAACGCCTTGATCGCAACGGCCTTACTAAAACACGCAAGCGTCAGTCTGGTGCAGACCGCGACGCCAACCCAATACGCGGTATAGAAGTGAACTGGAAGATCTCCGATGAAAGTCGTGACGAACTGATCGACACCTACTTCAACACCAAAGATAAACAATTAGTCGCTTAGACTTTTATAGTAGTATTACTACTAACTAACGACACATAAGAACTATATGCAATTAACCCAAGACGAAAGACCAGACCTTGAGAGCTTAACCGCCAAGCCGGACAAGCTAGGCCTTACGCCTGCATGGTCTTACTCTGCGCTAAAAGTATTCGAAGAATGTCCCTACCGCACCTACATCAGCCGCGTTAAGAAGGTACGAGAGCCATCAAGCCCCGCTGCAGACCGTGGCACAGCTATCCACCAAGAAGCTGAAGACTACGTCTGTGGCAAATTAGGTGAGATGCCAGACTCGCTAAAGAAGTTCGAAGACGACTTCGAACAATTACGTGCGATGTACGCCGATGCCAAAGTCGAACTAGAAGGTGAATGGGGCTTCGATCTTGACTGGCAACCAGTCGGATGGATGGAGCCTAAGACGTGGGCACGCATCAAGCTCGATGCTCTTGTCAATGAAGACGAGCAATCTTGCCGTGTCATCGACTACAAGACCGGCAAGAAATGGGGCAACGAGATAACGCACGGACAGCAGTGCTTGCTGTACGCCATCGGCACTTTCTTCCGTTACCCGCACATCGAGTTCGCACAAACCGAGCTGTGGTATCTCGACAAGGGCGAAAAAACAATCAAGCAGTTCACCCGTGCAGAAGCTATGGAGTTCGCTCCAGGTTTCTACAAACGCGCTGTCGCTATGACTACGTGTACAGACTATGAACCTAAGCCTAGTAAGAACAACTGTAAGTGGTGTTCTTACAAAAAAGGCGAGCCACCTGAGTGTTACTGGGGAGTTAGCTAAACCGATCATGCAGCCCTAGCCAGCACCTCTCTCCTCCGGTGTGTGGGTTTTACCTTTTTTCCCCACCGGCTAGGGCTGCATACCAAGGAGATTCTATGGAAATGTTTTATTGCGAAGGCAACGCAATCATCCAGTACTCGTTAAAGACCGATCCGCCAGAAGCACTGTATTGGTCAACGTACCGACTCAAGAAATCTCACATCGTTATCCACAACCGTATGAATCGATCTGAAAAAGCCGTTTGGCGTGAAAAAATACTAAAGAGCATTACTTATGACGAAACAGTTCCTCGCAGCGATCCGAGCACAGGACACAGTTCAAAAGTTAAATTGGGTTAAACGAGCTTCGTACTTCTGGGATACCGGTAAGCCAAGAAGCCCGTCACTGACGCTTGAGCAAAAGACCAAGATCTATGATCTACGCGATCAAGGTCTTGGTTATAGAGACATAGCCGCCAGACTCGGCCATTCGTACTACATGGTCTACAACACAATTTACCGCCGTAACCACGGCGAAAAGCTGTGACCAAGTTCACAGACATCCACGCTGCGATTGAAGAAGCACATTTCATTCAACACCAGCTTAACGAAACCGCATTGATCACTATGGACAAACACAACAACTTGTTTGTCATCACGCGCAACCAATACGAATCGAAAGAGCACAGCACCGACACTGTTCTTGAGATCTGCAAATCTGTAGGGGGTTGGAATGGGCAAGGCGAGTGTCAGCGTCAGGCCTAGTGGGTCGTGATAAGCCCACCTCCTTTGTGAAACAGATGAGATGAAGTAGCTGCCCCATTATTCATAGGCTCAATCTCATCAACTGGCACAAACTTCTTGAATAAATTAGTACAACATGTACTATTTACAGCCAATTAAGAATAAATAAATATGAAACCATTCGAACATCAATTAACAACAACTGATTTCATCGTCGACAAAAAGCAGTGCCTAATAACCTCAGATCCAGGCACTGGTAAAACCCGCAGCGTCATCGACGCCTACGCCAAACTTCCGTTAGACAAAGGCAAGATGCTCGTCATCGCCCCGCTTTCGATTCTGCAAGCGTCGTGGGGTGACGATATTGACAAGTTCCAACCAGAAATTACGTACGAGATTGCGTACGCCAAGAACAGAGCCAAGGCTTTTCAAAGCAACGCTGACGTCGTCTTGACCAATCATGATGCCGTCAAGTGGCTACTCAAAAACATCAACGTCCTAAAGCAGTTCAACACCATCTGCATCGACGAGTTCACTGCGTTCAAGAACAAAGACAGCCAACGTAGTAAGGCGGTAGCCAAGATCATTGACTGGTTTGACTACCGCGTGGCGATGTCAGGTACACCCAACAGCAACACCATCCTCGATATCTGGCACCCCGCCTACCTTATCGACGGTGGCGAGCGGTTGGGTCGCAGGTTCTACGGCTTTCGCAACTCTGTTTGTACCAGCCGTTTCAATGGATTCGCTAACGAGTGGGTAGATCGAGACGATGCAGAGCAGATCGTTGCGTCACAACTACACGACATCAATATTCGATTCGCGCTTGAAGAGTGCATCGACATGCCTGAGCAAACAGTCTCAACCAAGCTGACACGCCTGCCCAAAGACATCATGAACCAGTACTTGATACTTGCAGAAGACTCCGTCTTGCACACCGCGCAAGGCACGATCAACGCAGTACACGCTGGAGCCAAGGTAAAGAAACTACTGCAGCTGTGTACTGGCGCTATGTATGACAACGAAGGCAGTGTTATCGGCGTACACAACGACCGCTATGACCTCGTCCTACAGCTTGTAGAGCAGCGTGCCCACAGTCTTGTTGCCTTCAACTGGTCACATGAGAAGGCTCACCTTGTGGAGCAATGTGAAAAACGTGGTATCAGCTACGGCGTTATCGACGGCACTACACCGCCGCACAAACGCAACGACATCGTTGATCGTATGCAAGCAGGACAGCTGCAAGTTGTCTTCTGTCACCCACAGTCTGCAGGTCATGGGCTCACCATGACAACAGCAACCACCGTGATCTGGGCGTCCCCAACCTACAACGCCGAGCACTACCAACAGTTTAACCGCCGTATCTATCGCGCAGGGCAGACCAAACGAACTGAGGTCATACGCATTGCCGCAGAAGGTACGTGGGAAACCGATGTGTTCGACAAGCTAGAAGGCAAATTGGCTCGTATGGAAGACCTGCTCACAACACTCAACAACCTTAACAATCTAAGGAAATCAGCATGATGCTCACAGGGGCACCTCCAATGAATTCAGACGAACTCATCACAGAACTCAAGAAAACCAAGGATCAAATTCGTGACCTCAACAACGAGGTCAAAGAACTCAAGGGACGGGAAGATGAACTTGCCCGTTCCCTGATGACAGAGATGGATAAGACAGGTCTAAAGCGTATGGCTAATGACCTTGCAACCGTCTCTGTCGCAACAGAAGCCGTGCCGAATGTTGATAACTGGGACGAATTTCGTGCCTACGTTAAAGACAACGACCTATGGGAACTGTTGCACAAACGTGTCTCTGCGACTGCTTGTCGGGAGCTTGCCATGACGGAAACCATCCCAGGCGTAAGTTTTAGGGACTTAACAAAACTCAACTTTAGAACTACTTAATTAACAATTACCAATAAGGATCTAACTATGGCGAATCAAGCCTTAGCCCTCGTCGACAACTCAGAACTACCTGCTCACCTTAATATGGAAAGCAGCCGTGGCAACGAGAATGTCGGTGCAAACATCACTATCCCTCGCATCAAACAGCTGCAGAAGATGTCGAACGAGTGTGACAAGCACCACCCAGCACACATCAAAGGCGCTGAGCCTGGGATGTTCTGTAACACCGGTACCGGCGAACTCTACGGTGAAGAGATCTACGCGATCTCAATTAACTTCACCACGGCGTTCAAAGTCTGGCGTGCCATAGAAGCTGGTGGCGGCATCGTAGGCGAGTTCCCTACACAAGCTGAAGCAGAAGCTGCTATTGACGCAGCCGAAGGCGACAACGGCAACTACACGGCTAACGAGACGCACACCCACTTGTTGATCCTCAAGGATCCCAAGACTGGTGAGCTGTCCTCACCTGCCCTGATGGACTTCGCTGTATCTAAACTGACGGTATCCAAGCGTTGGAATACCGCAATCCAGATGAAAGGTGGCGACCGTTTCGCAGCACTGTGGAAACTAAGCACTGTGTCAGTCACATCGAAAGCAGGTAACCAGTACCTGAATATCGATATTGACGCACTAGGTTGGACGCAGAAAGCTGACTACGACGTAGCAGCTTCACTGTACGAAGCTCACGCCTAGTACTGCATGAACGAACACAGCTTTGTAAAAGCTGTACATCGGAAACTTCCACCTGAAGTTTACAAGTGGAAGATTCACGATACGTATACCGGCGGGGTACCAGATGCAATGTATGCTGGCCCTGCTGGTCTATTGTTTGTCGAATACAAATACCTCAAGAGCCTACCAAAAAAGCCCACCACCCCCATAAAAACGGGGCTATCAGAACTTCAGATCAATTGGTTAGAACGTATGATACTTTACAACGTTTTAGCACTGGTTATAATCGGCTCACCGTCCGGTGCAGTAGTGCTAACTGCAGACTTCCGGCGCACACTTACCCTGTCGAATTTTGACGCAACCCTATCTGCCAGCGAATGTGCTGACAGGATTGTGGACTTGGCAACGAACCATGAAAGAAGAAAACTTACCTATACCTGTCCAGAACCTACGTAGAATCTGGGCTAAATACAAAGAAGAAAACAAAATCACTCAAGCCGAGGCTGCTGAGAAACTAGGCTGGAAACAAAGTAACTTCAGCCACTACATAGCTAACATCAACAAGCTGAACCCGAACACGATATTCAAGCTATCGGTGTTCCTGCAAGTTGACCCAACAGAAATCGACCCTACTTGTTTTGATGATCTGCCGGACACTCGATTTGTTCGGGCTAAAACAACGTCAGGCACTAAGACAACTGAGCAACTTTGCGTGTCAGGCAAAACCTTAACCGGTAACACCTACGCTTATCACCCAGACATGGGGTACAAACTACCAATGGGCTGCAAGATCGTAGCGGTAGCCCCAAATCAAGCCAAAGCAAAACAGAGCAATCTGTTTCTTGTTCGAAAATCTGCAAAAGACCAATGGAAGCTACTAGAGCATAAGTCTCTACCAGATCTTCGCAAACTCTATAAAAACGTAAAAAGCGTTACGAATATCTACACATAGCTAGACATTAATGTTATAAAGTCTCATAACTTAATAGTAGCAATTCTACTAAATTTATTTCACCCTACCCGCACCAAGGACTGTTATGCAGCTAATGCTCGAAGAGAAATACGGCCCTTTTATGACGGTTGAAGATCTCGCCAATCTAGTGAAAACCAACAAGCAAACCATCTACAACCGGCTCTACAACGAGACGCTCGGCATACCACATTGGCGCATGGGCAAACGATACTTGTTCCCCACCGAAGGTGTAGAAATCTACATCAACAACAGCATGAGCCCCGCCGCCGATGAATGACGGCGACATGGTGCATTCACCTGCGCACTATGCCGAAAGCGACATCGAGTGTATCGACGCAATGGTCGCAGCGTTCGGTGCTGAAGCTGTCCAGATCTACTGCCGCCTTGCCAGCTTCAAGTATCAATGGCGTGCCGGAAAGAAGTTCAATGCCGATGAAGACCTCCGTAAATCTATCTGGTATACGCGCTTTGCAATGGGCGACGATCCACGGGCTTAGAAGTTTTCGGCGTTAAGCTGCGTATACCGGCGCAGCGTCTCCCACTTTTTGTGCCCTGAGATGTGCGCTACTTGTGGTATCGAGTAGTTGCTTTCTCTGTCTTCAAACAATCGGCTAATCCCTTCGTGCCGTAGGTCGTGGAACGTCAGATCTTCAATGCCCACCCGCTTACATACCCGAGCAAACCTATCTGATATCGCCCCACTCGTCGCAGGCTTTCCAAACACGTGATCAAGCCGTGTAGACAGTCGAATTCTGTTACGGGTTACCTTGCCAACCTTCTCATATTCACGCAGGAGCGCCTCTCTCACGCCCTTTCTCATGGGTATTACGTGGTCTTTGCCCTGCTTGCGACCTGAAGTTCTTCTACTTTCTATAGCAATGGTGTGCTTGTCGAAGTCCACATTTGCCCAAGTTAGCTCATGGATTTCGCGCTGACGCATACACGACTCCACAGCAAACTCGATCATCGGGCTTAACCAGTTGTTCCCAGACTCAGCGTTGTGCTGTCGCCCCACACCAGCCATCAGTTTTTCCCACTCCCCTTCC
>Ga0098045_1000244_pt1 | contig 22715 bp, 29 predicted proteins | sample 11_taG_FD_77071 | JGI IMG/M metagenome (GOLD analysis project Ga0098045, IMG submission 77071) | Marine viral communities from the Subarctic Pacific Ocean - 11_ETSP_OMZ_AT15265 metaG | ecosystem: Environmental > Aquatic > Marine > Oceanic | place: Pacific Ocean | collected 2015-01-16 | reverse complement strand
GGAGAAGGTCAAGAAGGCGGAGAAGGTCAAGAAGGCGGAGAAGGTCAAGAAGGCGGAGAAGGTCAAGAAGGCGGAGAAGGTCAAAAAGAGTTTAAAAATGAAGCTAATCAAGAGTTACAACAAGGAGAAGGTGGAGATGGCGGAGAAGGCGGAGAAATGCCTAACACGGAAGGTGGAGAATACCAAGAAAGAGAATATGAGCGAGTTCTTAAATCAGAAATACCATCACAATACTTAAATAGTAAATCTTTATTTAAAAACTATTTACTTTCCTTTTCTAAGGAAGAATTACAAAATAAGTTTAATACAAATATTGATTCAAAAGGACAATTTATAAAATCTATGGAGGAATCAAGAATAAAATTTAAAGAAAATGAATAAACAAGAATTAGAAGAACTTGCTGCGAACTCAAAAACAGAAGAAGTAAGAAATTTAGCAAAAGCAGACTTGCAAAAAATTGAATTGGAAGAAAAAGCTGCTGAAGGAGATGGTTTAAGTCGTTCTCTTTTAGCTTTGAAAGAAACAATTGATACATTTAAGCAGTCAAATACAGGTACAGGAACTGTAAATGCTGAAGAGGTTAAGAAATTGGTTAAATCAATGAAGTCAACTTCTAAAGGAAAAGTTGCATATTCAGACCTTGATACAGAATTACAAAGTAAATTAAGTGGACAAGTTAAAACAACACTAACTTTAACTACACCTTATTCTAAAGGAGTTGGTAAGTCACTTGCAGAAAGTCAAGTAATTCGACCTTTATTTCAAAAATTACTTTCTGATTTTGTAGCAAAAAACAATGCTTATTTATACGGAGGTGCGGGTACAGGTAAAACATACATTGTTGAACAACTTGCATCTTATTTGGGGTATGACTATGTGGAAGTTAACTGTAACCAATTTACTTCTCCATTAGATTTAGTAGGTGGTCAAACTATTGAAGGTTATCAAAAAGGTAAACTTGAAATGGCTTGGACAAATGTTGCGAAGAACGGAGAGCAAATGAAAGGTGCAATTTTATGTTTGGATGAGTTGCCAAAACTTGACCCAAATACTGCGGGTGTATTGAATGCCGCACTTGCTAAAGTAAAACTTGGAACTCCCGAAGACCCTGTGTTTATATATAATGGTAAAGGAGAAAAAATATATAAGAAAAACCTTTTTGTTGTAGCAACAGGAAATACTCAATTAAACGAGACTTCAACAGACTATGAGGCTAACTTTAAACAAGATTTATCTTTGCAAGATAGATTTGTAGGTAGCACATACGAGGTTCTTGCAGATTATAGAAGTGAGTTTAACAATGCGTTGCAAGACTTTGCTTTCTTGTTTTTATATATGACTTCTATTCGAGAAGCTATTATTGAAGAAGGTTGGGCGGGTAGAGCATTTGTTTCTTACCGTATTTTAATATCACTTAGAGATACTTACATAGTTTCAAGAGATGTTGAAATGCAGAAAGTAGCAAATAGTGCAATTGTAAAACCAAAAACATTAAAAGAAGGCTTAGATAGTTTCCTAAATTTATTTAGTGTTACTCAAAGAGAATATTTAAAAGATATTTCAGATTACAATAATTTTGTAAATAATGTTATTCCAACAAAAGATAAGATGCCATTGAGTAAACTAAATACAGATGAGGAATTGGATAAAGTAAATGTTTTAATAAGAGATAACGAAGCTAAATTGAATGTAGTGAATGAATAATCTTAATTGGAAAATAAAAAAAAATACAAGTGTTGACGAAAATTATTTTTTTGCTCGTTTTGACTCTTGGAAAGAATTGATGTCTAAGGGTAATGAGTGGAATGAAGAATTGAAATCCAATCCAAATTTTAAAAAGTTCTACGATGATTATAATTTCAAAAGTATGTCATCTGAATGGATTACAGAAGAGACTCCTACTTTAGAAGAATTAGATAAAGGCTTTTATACTCGTTTCATTGAACAAGAGTTGCTTGATAATGTAACTCTTGCATTTGATGAAATACTTGCTGATATAGATATGGGAGGTTCTTTTAAAAAATCAAAACTTATAATAACAGATAGACCACAAGGTATTTTTGATTTTGGTCTTGCAAGTTTGGGTTTGTTTACCGAACAGGAGTTTTATTCAGAAAAACTTGCAGAAGAAAGTCCTTTAGAGTTTCCAAAAGAACCAAAAGGAATTGTTCCAAATATTTTTGTAAATCAAAACCAACTTGGAGATTTTTGGTATGTAAGTAATTTTTCGGGTAATAAATATAAAATGACTCAGCAAGATAAAGGTACTCGGAAAGCAATGTTAGAGGGGTATGCTAAAAATGAGATTCCAAACAGGTTTAAATCTTTTAAAACAAACCAAAAAAAATCTTATCTCTTGTTTAAGAAAGAAGGCGGTTCGGCAAAAAAGGTAGACCTATATGTTCCTGTTGGTGGTTTAGGAGGAATGAACTCTTCGGGAATGTTGCAACGTGCTCTACCATTATTTATGGCAGCTAAATTTTTTGAAAGTGTAGGAATTAGGACAAGATTAAATGCAACAAGATTATATAAGAGTGATGGAAGAAATTTATCAGATGGAATATATGAAGGTGGGCTTACTTGTATAACTTCTACAATTAAAGATTTTGGCGAAGACCTTGATTTTACGAAATTAGCGGTTGCCGTTGCAGATGTTAGAACGTTTAGATACAATTTGTGGAAATTATCTCCCGCAATTACAGGTAAATTAACGGGTGCGGCTCAATATGGTTATGGTTCAACATTATATCAAGGTGTAAATTTTAATAATACTGCAAGGAGATATAAGAATTGGTACTATGATGAAATAGAAAACAATAATAAAGAATGGGTAGAAATACCTAAACCTTTAATGATATTTGGTGGTGTACCAAGTCCCGATAATAGTTGGAACTATAATGGTAATAAAAATGAAGGAGGTTATAAAAAAATAGTTAAAGAATTTTATAGAATTTTAGATACCGTTGATTTTTACTACAATGATGGACAGAAAGCATCAGAGAGGATATATGAAAGATATGTGGAGACAGGAGAAAAAGATGTGACTGAGTACAAAGATTATGTACAGAGCGTTTTAGAAAATGCTTATAGTGTTGCCGATAGAGAGCCTTATGCTGACCCTAAAGAAGATAAAGACAAACTGATGAGAGAATTTGAAGAAAAAGTAGAAAAAGTGTCAACATTTTTATCTGAAATTAAAAGAATTGCGAAATGAAAGAATTTGGATTTAAAAAAGAACAAATTGAACGTATTTATGCTCTTTTGAGTAATTTAAACGAATGCAATACTAAGTTTAACAGTAATTGTAAAGTTAAGGCTATTCAAATGTATGTTGATAATGAAAACAATTTTGTATGTACTTATTTATATCAATCGTTAGGTAGCGGGGATGGTATTGTAAATGAGATAAAATATGTTATGATTACTCCAAGTGGCGAAAAAGTAAATCTTTTGGATGTTTACAGTTCAAAAGAAGCTATTCAAAAAGGTTTAGAAACAATGAAAATCATTGAAATATGAGCGATGTAGAAACAATTCAAAAATTTATTGACTATAATCAACCTATATTGGATGATATAAAAGATACTAACCCACAGTTGGCTAATGCCGTACGAACTGTAGTAGAAGAATTATTTGCAAAGTATATAGGCGTTCCAATTAAAGAAGAAACCGAACCAATTGAAGAAACCGAACCAATTGAAACTAATTATTCTAAATTATCTTTAGAAGAAATAAATGATAAAATTGAATCAGCAAAAGAACTTATTGAATTATACGATGACCCCGAAGATTCTGACCAAATAGAAGCAGAGGCTGAATTGTTAGAATTAGAATTAGAATTAGAAAATAGAAAATAAAATATTTAAAAGATGGCAACATTATCACAAAAAACAGACGAAATAGCAGCACTTGAAAGTCTAAAAAAAGATTTAGCAAAGTTCGAAATGAAACAAGCTAAAGCAACAAAAGCAGACGTAAAAGAAAAAATAGCTGCCAAAATAAAAGGTATTAGAGAACAAATAAAAGCGGGAAAAACAAAAGAAAAAGATGTTTCAGCAAAACAACTTGCAAATTCACTTTTAAGAAGTAGAAAAAAGTTTCTTGAAATGAGTAAGAAAGATTTCAATGGAGTGATACGCCAACTTTCAAAAAAGCCCGAATATAGCTTTCTAAAAGGTATGTCAAGAACGGAAGTAATAAACGATATTAACCGTAAGGCAAAACCTGTTGGATGGAGATTTAAAGGTCGGAATAATTATAAAACTCCAACAAAAGAACAAGTAAGAAAAGGTCGTGCGAATGGTACTGTATATTATGAGAATAGACCAAATCGTTCAGATGTTTCACAGGCAAGACAACTTGAAAAAGGAGGTTCTACCTACGGAGAGGGTGGAAAGGTTCGTGTTATGAAAGATTTAAGTAATAAGGGTTACAAAGACAATCCGAAAAAAGGAGATATTTTAATTGTAAAAGATTTACAAAAAGATATAAACTATTTTGAAACGGAAGAAAAGAACGTGCCCGAAAGTGTAACTGCATATTTTAAAGGCAGAGGTAATGAATATATGTTAGGCGAAGAAGTAGAATTTATTGAAATGGCTAAAGGTGGTTCTACCTACGCAGAGGGTGGAGAGAATCATAGCGATATATATAAAATTAAACCAAATTATTCTCCAATTAAAGAAACCGAAGATTATTATGAAATGGATTCTTATGTTAAGGTTTTTTATGGAGATGGTATTAGCGGTACAGATATATTTTTAGAGAGTGAAGAAGTCGATGGGATTTATCCTATCAATGTCGATGGAGAAAGAACAATGGATAAAGATGAAGGGTATGTTGTAAAAAAAGGGAAAAAGTATGTTTTTATGATACCTACCTACGCAGAGGGTGGAGAATTAAAGCCTGTACCAAATGATAATAAAGGTTTACCTAAATTACCAAAAGAAGTTCGTAACCGAATGGGATATATGGCTAAAGGTGGCTCTTTAAAAGGGCACGGTTTGGCTATTGGAGATGAAATAGTAAATGTTTACAGAGATGATATTTATGTTATAAATAGAGGTGTTGTTTATATGGTTGATTTATCAAACGGAAAAAGGACAATGACAAAAATGAGCAAGGATGATGCAATTTCTACATTTAAAGATGGTGGTGAAGTTAAAGAAGACCCACAAGTTGTAAGATACTATTTTGAAGATGATGCATATGAATATGGCGAAGGTGGAGAAGTAGACATTAACGATATTGAAATTCCTGTTCACTACACAATGTTTGAAGAAGAAATGTACGAATATGGTAAAGGCGGAAACACAGAACAAAAATATCTTGTTAAAAGAGTATTCAAAGATGGAAGCAAGTCACGAATTGTAGATGAAAATTTATCTGAGAAAGAGGCTCAAGAAATGGTGCAAGAGGATATAGAAAATAATCCAAAAGCCGAATACTATATGTTGGTTTATACTAAAATGAATTAAAAAATAAAATAATGAAAGACATAGTAAAACCAATAGCAATAGGAGTAGCTATCAATTTAGTTTTACCTAAATTAGTAAAGCCCTTTGCAACACCCGAAGAGATTAAGCCTCCTACGGGAAATGCTAAAGATTTAAATTTTAAGCAACAACTTGTACATATGATGGTTCATCATAATCAAGTTCCTATTTCAAGTTCAATAATTGTAGGAACTATTATAGGATTAAGTATTTATTTAGGAAAAAAAATATAGCTATGGCAAAAAATTATAAATATATAAAGCGTTCAGATATTTCTGTATTAAAAGCTACTATTGATGGAAAAGTATTAAATGTTGACCCAAAAGATATTTTAAGTGGAAGCTATGTAGCGAAGAAAATTAAATCAACCGCTAAAAAAATAAGAGTTGCAAAAGTGGATTCTTCAAAACTCAGAGATAAAATACTTAATTACGCTAAGAAGTTTTACAAAAAAGAATATGAAGAGAAATTAGACCCTGTATACGACTCAAAGGTTACAAATGATGACTTGGATAAGTTTATTGCCTGTGGATTGACAGAGGAGATGATAATGGCTTTTTATTGTGGTTTTAAATCTATTATGGATATAAAATCCGATGGAGAATTCAACTACGGATTTTCGGGAGGAATTTTTGTTTTCCAAACAGAGGGTGGATATATTGAAAGACATATTAAAAGAGCAATTTATAATTGTGAAAATAATGTTTATGAATTAGGATTTAAGTACCCAACTTTCAATTGGAAAAGTGCGGGTCTGAAAATGTCAAAAACAGAGATAATTACAAGTGCTGAATACGAGGGATGGAGAAATACTAAAAAACAAGCAATTCTTAAAATAGAAACTTTTAAAGTTAAAAGTAATTTTACTGTTTTAGCAGTTAAAGATATTGGAGAAGTAGTAGATGGTAAGGCAGAAGCAAGATATGGACAGGATGAATTACTTGACCCTAAAAAGCCTCTTGATTTAAACAATGATTATCTTGCATTAGTATCAAGAAACGGTAAGGAACTTTTCGCTCTTGCAAAGAAGTTGCTATCTCAAACAGAGGGCTATGTAAAAGATTTTGATTGGTTGGTGCAATCCAAGACCTTTGGAGCAGAAATGCTTACTGAAAGCAAATACAAGTTTGCTAAAGGCGGGGAAGTGATTTTTACTGATTTAAGTGATAATACTCAATCAAGGAAAGAATGGGAAGGTAGAAAATCAAAAACCACAAATCAAAACTCTGTTGGTTCTTTTTCTCATAAAGTAAATAACAGAATGGTTGGTTCTTATTACATATACAGATTAGATGATTTTGATGAAAAATATTATTCCCACATACCACTAAAAGAGGGAGAAATTTTAGTAAGAGTTGAAACGGATAATATGGTAGGAGGCGAAATGCCACTTGTTAAAATAAACATATCAAATGGTAGGGTTTATTTTATGTCAGAAGATAATGACTTGAATAGTGATTATGATGATAAAAATCCAAAATTTAATAAAGCAAGTGCAGATGTGTTGTATTTATCATTAGATAACGCCTTAAAACAATACGAAAGTTACAGTAAAAAACTAAATCGTAAAATGGCTAAAGGGGGTTCTACCTACGCTAAAGGTGGGGGGCTTGATATTTATAAGTATGTTTTGCAAGTTAAGTTAAAGTCGGGGAAAACTATTTCTAAAGAGGAGTTTATTGAGGGTTATGGGGGTAACTTTAAGTATGTTCATAGAGTAATCCTAAACAATAAAAAACCTGTGTCTGTTGATTGGTATTTAGACAACTACAAAGATGGAGATTTATATGCTACACCTACCTACAATAAAGGCGGTTCTACCTACGCAGAGGGTGGAGAGATAAAAGTAGGAACGAAAGTGAAATATCCAAAAGCTAAAATGATTGGAGAGATAGTTTCTATTGAGAATGATTCGGCAATTCCAAACGAAAAATCCGTTAAAGTGAAATACAAAGACGGAAAGGAAGTAACAGACTTGTTAAGTTCTTTTGAAGTAGTTCAGACTAAAATGGCAAAAGGCGGTTCTACCTACGCAAGAGGGGGGGAGATAGATAAAAATCAAGAATACAAAGGTGCGGTTATTGGATTTAAAGAAAGTGGAACGGGTAGAGCATTTTATTTGGGAAACATAGAAATACCTAAAAATAGCACACCTAAATCTATTATCAACTTAGCAAAAAGTAAATTTAAAAGGGTTTGGTTTGTTGAAGTTAAAGACAAAAATGGAAAATATCTTTATGAAATAACTGATGATGAACCCATAATGGTAACACCTTACGCAGAGGGTGGGTCTATTGAGACGATTACAAGACTTAATGGAAACCGTCAAGAATATACTTTGCCGTTGCCTAAAATTTCTATTCTTACAAGTGAAATTAACGATACTGCGTTAACTTGGATTGAAGATAACACGGGGTTAAAATTTAGAAAAACTGCGTGGGCGTATGAAGCACAACCACAAAAGTCAGAGCAAATTGTCAAGTTGCTCACTATGTACGGTTTTGTAACTGAATTTCACAATAACGCTACCAATAAAAACGTATTGTTTCTAAAATTCTTCAAAGATGAATTTATGCAATATGCAAAAGGTGGAGAAATAGATTATTTTGAGGAATATGAAAAGTTGCCAAAAAAAGCTGCAAGTATTGTAGAAAAATATCAAGAGATGATGATTGATGGGGATTATGATTACAATCAAAGTGCAAAGTTTTTAGAAGAAATGGAAGCAGAAGGATTTACTTTTGAATACGGATTGGATAATGAGCCTTTCAACTTGAGAAAAATGGCAAAAGGCGGTTCTATAAATGATTACTTGAAAATTAAAGGAGTTGGAAATTATATTGACCAAAAAGAAGCACTTGCAAAAGACTTGTCAAAGTTAAATAAGGATAAAAGGTATTATGTTATTCATAACCCTTCTATTGGAGCAGTTGAGATTATTGACCAAAAGTTTTTCGACATTTTTACAGGAAAAGAAAAGAGTGTTGTAGGAACTAAAGACTTCACAATATTTTCTGAATTTATCAATGGTAACAGAACACCTAAAATGCCACACGAATATTCATTGCAACATATTGTACCATCTACCTACGCAAAGGGTGGAGTAGTGTATCTTTATTATGGCGGAGAGCAAGACGATAAAACGATTAAGGTATCAAGCCAAGCGGAAGCAGATAAAATTGCTATGGAAAATGGTGCGGAACATTGGGACTACGTGGAAGACTACGCAGAGGGTGGAGGTGTAGATTTTGACCCTATTTCTTATGCAAAAAATGCGGGTAAAGATGCTATTGATTGGATGCAAGAGTTAAAAAACTATGCGGGAGAACATTATGATAGCTTAACGGCAGAAGAAAAAGATTCAATTATTTCTGAACTTCAAATGGATTATGATTTTAGTCATTCTTTTAAAACAGGCGGAAATCTACAAAAAGTTCTTGAAAAGAGAGGTTATGATTCAGAGTCTGACATAAACAAAGATAATATGAGCAGACAGGAGGCAAGAGAGATAAGGAATGAAGTAGATGAAATGAATAAAGAAGAAATGAATAAAGAAAAGACTAAAAAACTTTTAGAATCAGCAAGAAAAAGAGGTTTGATTAAATAATTTGTATCTTTGAATTGTAACTAAATATATATAGAATGGATTTTAAATACGAAAAAGAATTAGAAAACAACAATCTAACTTATTCAGATTTAAGCGAAGATGCTCAAGTAGGAATAGATGGGATTAAGGATATTAAAAAAGCATTAAATATGCTTGAAAAAAGCGGCAAAAAACCGACCGCTAAAACTATCCGTAAGGTAAAAGCAATGGACAAGTGGGTTTGTTATGAAATTTACGACCAAGTAAATGATACAGACAAAAATGAAGACGAAATACCTTTTGAAGAAGAAGAGGTTTTAGAAGAGATTAAAGACCAAGTAAAAGAAGAAATGGAAGAACACAAGGAAACTAAGAAAGTAGATGATAAAGGAATCATAGTGGAAAATGAAATTAAATCTTTATTTGATAATGGTATCAAAACCGTTGAAATTGAAAATTTAAAAAGTAAAGCACCGACTTGTTATGATATTTTATTTGATTCTTATGACCCCGATGAAGAAAATGGTATTATGACTTCTAACTACTCAATTATTGAAGGTAAAGAAGATGATATGTTTCACATAAAAAAAATATAAGAAATGATTACAAAATTTGATACTTCGGCATCTGCCGCACCAACTACTTCCAAAGGTGGAGGTAAAAGCATAATAACATTCGTAGTTATAGCTGCTGCAATATTTGCGGGTTATAAATTCGTATTGAAGCCTTATTTGGATAAGAAAAATGAAAAAGATGGCTAATAAAATAGATTTATTACAAAATAAAAAAATAAGAAGTTTATTCTATTTAGTGGCAACATTAGGTGCTGCTACTTCATTATTTGTATTTTTTGAAAATAGAAAGTATAACAAAGCTAAAGAACATTTGGCTTCTATGAATCTTGAAATAAAAAAACTTGAATTAGAAAAATTACGCTCTGAAAAAGAAAATGGAGTTTTTTAACATTGAACTGTTAATAACTAAATATAATAATTATTTTGAATTCAATTGACAGTCTTTTTTTATTGTGAAAATTTTGAAGAAAGTTTATAAATTTTTAAAATGGCTTAGTGATGAACAGATTAAAGCATCAATTCATACAGGGAGTTCGGATTGTTTAAGGTAAAATTTCTAATCCATTAGCCATTGTATACCATCTTCCGTGTTTAAATCGGCTGCTAACAAAGAATTTGATAGATAATTTATCTCCAATCTTGTAATTCATTTCTATCGTCTGCATCATATTTGGTTTCAAACATATATTGACGAATCTTTTTATTTCGTGTCCAACTTCTATTACAACAGAAGGGAAATTTTCAGAACTATTTATTTCTGATATTTTTCCTTTTACTTGATTATAGTAAACCTGTTTTGTATTTGAAATCATATAATCAAAGATAGGAATTTTTAAAAAAGCCTAAAGTCTTTTATTTATTACAGAATAATTGTATATTTTTGTATAAAAAGTATGGTAAATGTCTAAACCAAAAAATGAATTAGAAAAATTGTTATCCAATATTCAACGTGGGCTTAAAGAATTCTCTATCCAAGAACTTAATGTTGCTATAATTACTTTTTTAAACAAGAAAAGTGACAAGTCAATGGAAATAAATTATGTGCTTCAAATGGTTGCGGATGAATATAAATTTTCAAAAAAGGCTTTAAAATCTAAGACTGCAAGAGGTTTGCAGCAAGAAGCAAAACAAATAACATATTGCTTATTACACTATAACTTAGGTTTTAGTACGAGACAAATTGCAAACAATGTCTTTTTTAATAATCATAATAGCGTTGCAATTGGTGTTCGTAAGTTAAAGAATGCTGACCCTAAACATAAAGTAGATAAGAATTTTATAGATAAATATGAGAAATTAAAGTCACGTTTAATTCTTAATTTTTCAAACGTAAACAAACAGACTCAGAATGAAAATATATAAAAAAAGAGGCAACAAGAATTATAAGGAAAGAAGATTACTTGAGGAACTTGAGCCGATTCTAAAAAAGAAGTTAGAACAAGATTCTAATTTTAGTATAGTACCCGCAACTAATTATCAAGAACTACAAAAAATTCATTCTAAGTTTGTTGTAGAAGACGTTCCTTTTGAAGAAGCAAAAGAAGAAAATATACCCGAAGAAAAATTAGAACCAAATACAGAAGAAAAATTAGAAAAAGATATGGCAAAAGATAAGTTTGATGATGTCCAAGATGTAGAGTTTACAGAAACAGAAAAAACAATTGAAGAAAAACCTTCTTCTAATAATCAGTTTATAGACCCATTTAACAGAGAAGAACCTATTGTTAGAGACTATGTAATGGGAAATGACTCTTTAAGTAAAGGTGGAAGCAATAAAGAAGAAGAATCTACAAAAACCTTTTTTGATGAACCAACTTCATTTGAAGAAGCATTTGAAATACCCGATTCGTCTGAAGAAGAAAAAGAATCATCCAATACTGAAAAAAAATCCGAAAGAAAAAATGAATCAAATGAGGCTTTAAATCCATCTTTTGATGATATGTCAACGGGTAAGAAAAAAAGAAGTACAAAGAAATTCGCAAAATACATTGTAGAAGCAGTATCTGTTCTTTCAGAAAAAGGATTTGTTTGGTATGCTAATCAAGATATAAACGAAGCAAAGCTGACTGAATATGAAATGTCGGGCGAAATGGATTTGTCGTTACTTGTTTCTCTTGAAGATGGTCAAGAAGTTACTGTTAAACAATTCTTTCAAGTTCAATGTGCTAAAGCTGAACAAATGTCCAAATGGACTGAAGAGCAAAAAGAAGATTTAAGTATGGCTCTTGCAGAAGTTTTAATGGAAAAAGGAGTTGCTCCAAGCCCTACACAAGAGTTGTTATTAGTGACTTTAACGATAATAGGTGGACAAGCAATGACTCTATTGACTTTAAAATCACAAACTAATTCATTACTTAATCAGTTGAGGTCAATGAATGAAGGAGGCGGAAGTTATGAAGCTGAATATACAGAGCCTCCTGTTACAAACGAGCCTCCAACTACTAAAGCAGAAGAAGAAGAATCTGAAACGTCAATAGAAGATTTAAAAGTGCCAATTGAAGTTGAAAAGGAAAAGGTAAATTATCAAAATCTAAATGAAATTGCAGAATTAAGTGAAGAAGATGTGTTAATTTCAGAATCAGAAATACAAACTAAAGAGTAATGGAAAAGTCAACAAGAGAAAGCGGAATGATGGCAACCACAGGTATTCAAGGTGTGGGTAAAACTTATCAAAATATGTATATAATAAAAGACTACATAAAAGATAAGTTTTATAATAAAGTTAGAGGTCGTAAGGTTCTTATTATGGACACAAACGGAGAATATACCAAAACTCAGTTTCAAAAGAATGATATTGATTCCGTAAATCCAAAAACAATAGCGGTAAAAGATATTAAAGATTGGAGTAGAACAGATGGTGGCGAATGCCGTAGAATAGATGCTAAAAACGTTGGTCTTGAAGACAAAATAAAAATAATTGAATATGTAGTCGAGAACTTTAGAAATGGTATGGTAGTTCTTGAAGATATAAATACATATATATTAAATGTTACTCACTTAAAAGAAATAGTATCGGGGCTTGTTAATTTAAGACATAGAGCGGTAGACGTACTAATCAGCTATCAAAGTGCAAGAGCCGTAGAGCCAAGAATATGGCAGAATGCTCGTTGGGTTCGAATGCATTATCAAGCTGATAACGTAAATGATATAAAAGGTAAACTTCCAAATGTTCCTATGTATAAAATTGCTCAAATACTTGTGAATAACAGATACTTTAGTGGGGACAAAAGATTTTTTGTTTACATATTTAATTTTGCCAATAAAATAGAAGGAGCATTTACCAAAGAAGAGTTTAAAACTGCCTGTGGTCAATTTTTAGGCTCAAACAAAAAAGAAATAAAAGAGTTTGCTGAAATGTATGGTTCTAAAAACTTAGATGATGCGAAAAAAATGCTTATAGAACAATACTATGAAATGTATTATGGTAATAGTGATAAATAATGTCATATCTATTTTCCTTTATATATAGCTTTTTTGCCTTAATGTGTATAGGCTTTTTAATGCTTACTTTAAGAGATGACAGAAAGGTAATTTTTTCCGATTTAAAAAAAGGATTTAATCAAGTTTGGTACACTTCAATTTTACACGGTTTTCTAATTGTTTTAATATTACCGTTGACGATACCTTTTTCATTAGGCAGAATTTTAAATAGATGGTTATAAATGAAATAAATAATATACGGAAACAAATTCAACTTCACGAACATATTTTAGACTGTTTGCAAGTAAAGTTGTTTTATCTGAACAACAAAATGTTTGATTCTGATTTTGCAGAAAATGAAAATAAACTTGATATTATAAAAACAAGCCATAGAGTTGAAATAGAAAAATCAATATTGAGAGGTTTGCATACTGATTTTAAATTAAAATTTGAATTAGCAAAAGACCAATGAAAAAAATCCAAGAATTTGCTATTTGTATTTTAACAAACTCAGATTTGTATAATATAAAATATTGCATAGATAATTTAACTGTTAAAACTAAAGTTAGTTATAAGATATACTTGTATTATTTTAATGATAATATAATAAAGTATGCCGAGAGTCTTAAAAAGAAAGGAATAAGCATTGAAACAATAAAAGCAAAAAACACATTGTCAGAAACTGTAAATTACTTCTTGACTTCCGTAAAAGAAAAATATTCGGTTATATTTCCTTGTAATACTCTTGTTAACGAAGATTGGTTGTTGTCACTAAAGGTTGAGTATAAAAACTTTGACAAAAGCGGTTGTATATCTCTTAAAAGCACAACTAATGACCTTATGTTATCTTCATTGCTTTATAACACGGAAGATGTTAAACAGGATGATGTAATGAAAACTGTTTATGTTGACCCTAAAAATATGATGAAAGGCTTAATTTTTTTTTCAAATGATAAAATAAAAAATGTAGGATTGTTAGAGGTTAGTGAAAACTTTAAAGGTTTAGAATTGGTTGAATGGACATTTAGATTTCTTGCAGAAGGTTATTTTAATTATTATTTGAAATATCATAATGTATTAAATATAGACATTGATGATAATATTTTATTTCCCGTTCCAACTGATATACACAAGATAAATTTTAAAACAAGAATAAATAATTTACTAATTAAATAGAAAAAATTATGAGTGAAAAAGACCAAGTTGAAGTTACATCAAAAGTTCCGAGAATTTTATGTGAGTTGTTTGTTTATGGTACAGAAGAACAAAAGCCAATTATAAAAGAAAATTTAGATGAACTTCAAAAGCAATTTAATAAGGCAAGAAGAAACAAAAACAAAATAAGAGTTTGTTTTTACATTGATAAGGGGGAAAAGACTGTTGCTGAAAAATTAGAATGGTTTAAGGAAAACGGAAAATGTAAGTATTTCATAGCATTAGAAGGAATTAAACCAATAAAAAAAGGTTTTGTATCTGAAGTTATGGGAAAAATTCGTACTTTTGAAAATTCCTTTAATTCTTTAAAGGCTTCAAATATATTGATGTTTGGTCGAAACGAAGAGTCTTCAGCTTCTGTAGAAGAAGCAGAGATTTTAGAGATTGACTGAAAATTGTAAAATAATTAGGTTTTTTTTAAGGAAGGCTATTTTGTAGCTTTCCTTTTTTTATACACTTATATTACATATAAACCTTTGTATATCAGAACATTGAATCATAACTTATGCATTAGTGTACAATAAATACATTATAAATAACAGTAAAGATTTCTTAATTTCGATTGTAGTAATTATTATGAAAATTAAACGAAAGATGATTTCAAAAGCTGATTTAAGATTAGGTGCAATTGTTCTTACTGCCGTAATGGTAGGTTTAGCCGTGCATCAAGTGGTTGTAGCACCAAGACTCGCAAAACGAGTAAAAGCTGCATAAATAAAGGTTTTAAAGAACCTTTTTTTTTGTTTTAGAGAAACCCGCTTTTACCTAAATGGTATTTTGCAGACAGTAGTTAAAACAACGAAAAGAATCTTTTAAATATAATAAATGGTTTTCCAAGCCAAGTTATTTATAACTAAATGTGGTACAAAAATTAAATTATAAAGTCGATGATAGCCTTAATTAAGGTCTATTATCAAAAAATACACGATTATGAACTCTATCGAAAAAGAACTTCACGGTTATATTAGCGGTACTGAGGCAATGAGTGGTTTTGACTCTTACGATATGGAAGGCGATATGTCATACTTTGATGATGATGATATGTCTTACTTCGATAACGATGATATGTCATATGCTACAGGAGCACCTAATGCTTCTTCTGCCGTTTCAGACCCATACGTGATTCAATACGCTGAGACTTCGGGGGCTGACGTAGCTGCTAAATTATTTGGATTTAACGACTACTTCGGTGCTGCGAACTTTGGAAATGTTGCAACAACTACTATTACTAACCTTCAAGGTGGTACATACGGTCGTTTACTTGCACAGTCAAACAACAAATTCTTCAAAATTGGAAAATTCAGATTCCAATGTGATGATGCTGCACAATTACAACAAACTGTGTCAATCATTCACGTTGATGGTAACGGTAAGCAATATACTACACCAATGAACCTTTCAATCTTGCGAGATGCTTACCAACAACAAGCAGACATCATTGATGTTACTAAAATGGTAACGATTGATGGAAATACTGAAATGAACTTCACTTTGAAGGCTAATGCAGTATTGACTATCTCAATGTTCCCTGTTGCAGTTGTTAGTGGAAAAGCTGAACTTAACGGAGGTGTTGCTTTAAACAGAGCACGTGCACCACGATTGAGCGGTAAAAATGTTGCTCCTGTAATTATCCAAACGTCACAAAACGTTAAAGGAATTACTAAGTAAGGAACATACGCTTACAAATTATAATGAAAGGGCGAGGTATATAGTGCCTTGCCCTTTTTTAGTTAAATGATTAAGATGAAGCGAAACAACAAACACAATAAAAAAAAGCAAGAAATTACTTTAATGACCATTTTAGCCAATGAGGCTACTAAGGCAAGTGATGAGTTGTTGCAAAGTTATAATAAACCCAAAGCATCAAGTCATAGCGATTTAGAGAACAAACTTGCTGAATTATACTTTGAACAAGACGATAAGTTATCTTTAGAAAAAAAGATGGCTGAAATTCATCCACATAAAAATTGGATTGTTCGAACACTTGATTTGAAACCTAAAGGACTAATTGAATGCAAAAGTTGTGATTGGTCGTGGGAAAAATCAAAAGGAGGAGAAGACCCATATAAATGTCACAAGTGTGGTTCTGACAATAATCCTAAAGAAAAAGAAATTAAAGCTGAACCATCGAAGAGTGATGTTTCAGATTCTATTGTAAAGTTTAGCGACTTCAATGGAAGCAATACACCACAAGTTGCAAACACTACTAAAGGTAATTTAGAAGTAATTGGCTTAGTCGGTGCAATTGGACTAATTGGTCTAACATTCATAATAGTTTCAAAAAATTTAAGTAAATAAATGGAAGCAGTTGTACAACAAAATGCAAAAGTATTAGTGCCTAATAAAGAGCACAAAAATTTCACAGAAACATCAGAAGAGTTACCAATTGGAACTATTGTAGAAGGAGAATTTAAAAGCATAAAAGGACTTAGAAGAGGAAAACCTTTTTCTTATAGGGTCTTTATAACAGACAAAGGTCAAATTATATATAGTAATAAAATAAAAGAAATGGAAGCAACAGAAGTAACATTAGGAGCGGATAGTTCACAATCATCAACAACAGTTGATTTAATTCCCGCAGAAACTTACAAAACAAGTAGAATATTATTTGCGGCTGCGGGAGCAATCGGAGGATATGCTTACAGTAAAAAAAGAGGTTGTACAGGAACTACTTGTACTAAATATGCAGTAATTGGTGGTATCTTAGGATATGCAGCGGTTTACTTATTTGATAAAACTAAATCTGTTCAAATAACAGAATCTAAATAATAACTATGGAAAATGCAAGAATCATACGTCTTGGAAATACTGTAGGAAGTTCTACTCAACCAAGAGTTGCGACATTTGAAGAAGCATTTGGAGAATACTCTGAATTGTTTGGTAAAAAAGCAAGAGCAAGACGAGAAAAACGAAAAGACGAAAGAGTTACTCGTAAAAAACGTAGGCAAGAGCGAAGAGATGAGGTAAAAGCATCTAAGCAAGAAAGACGTTCAAACCGTAAGGAAAGACGGCAATCTGCACGTATTGAACGCAGAAGAAAGAGAAAAGAGCAACGTCAAGCAATGAGAGCGGAGCAACAAGCTGCAAGAATGGCTCGTAGAATGGAAAGAAAACGTCAACAACAAGAGCGTAAAGATTTACAGGCAGAGCGTGAGTATGAACGAGAGCAACAAATGTTAGATTCTCAGAGAGAATTAGACGATGAATATGGTTATGACGATGGTTATGACGATGGTTATGCTGATGATGGTTATGCTGATGATGGTTATGCCGATGATGGTTATGCTGATGATGGTTATGCCGATGATGGATATGACGAACGTGACTATGATGAGTATGGAGATGAAGATTTCCAATACGAAGATGATTATGATTGGGAAGATGATTACGGCTATAATTTTGAAGGAGAAGCTGAGGTTGACGATTCTGATGAAGAGCAGAAAAAAGCCCAAGCAATTGCTGACAAAATTGAATGGAATAAAAAACTTGTTGAAAGATTGTCAAAAAAAGGTAGTAGTGATGATACCATAAAAGAAAGAGAAGAAAGAATTACTGCATTAAATAATGAAATGCGTGATTTTGTTTGTTTTGATGGAGATTACTATGATGAATATGATGAAGAGGTTACTTTAGGTGCTGATGGAATGAAACGTTCATCGGGAATGAAAAAGCCAATTCTTCGTAGAATGCGTAAATCACAAAGAGCAAAATTACGTGCAAGAAGGAAGGCGGGAGAAATGCCAAGAAGAAGACCTACTCCAAGAAGAAGACCTACAGTTGTAGAAAGAGGAATAGGTGCTGAAATAGAAAACAATAGAATTGTTATACCCGCTACAAGTGGTTTTCAAGGAGAAACAGGAATAACAGGACTTGATGGTTACAACGATTTTGGTTATGAATCTACAGAAATACAATTGGGTGTAGAAGGAGATTCAACTTTAGGTGGTAGTGTTTGGCAAGGAACTCATTCTTCTGCTGATGGAGAAGTTGTTGAAAGTGGAGGCACGGGAACAAGTGTAATGGAATTAAACCAAGACTCACATTATCAAGCAGATTATAAACCAACAGAAGTAACTATAGGTGCTGATGGAACAAAAACAAAGAGTGGATTATCTACAGGAGGTCAAATTGCTATTGGTTTAGGATTAGGAGTGGCTATAATAGCCGTACTTAAAGGTAAAAAAGTCTTATAATGGAAAAGTGGTATAAGGACAAAAATAAGTTGAAATTCATTGCCTATATTGGTTTGGGATTAGCCTACGTTGCTTTAGCATATACGCAATATAGAGTTGTAAATAAAAAGTAAATGAAAAGTTATAACGAAAAATTTAATGATTCAATTCAAAATTTGAATATAGATGAGGCTTCTGATTTATTAGTAGACGAATTAGCTACTATAATTTCTAAAGATTCAACTGAATTTGTCGATATGCTTAATGAAAGTGGGGTAGATGCTGATTATTCAATGTCTGAAACTGAATTGATAAAAACTTTTATTGAAAATTTAGATAATAAAAGGATGATTCTTGGAGCAAGTCTTCTTGTAAATAGCAATAATAGAACTGTTGGTTTCGATGGAGATGATGAAATTAGTGATAGTGGAGTAAAAGTGGGTTATGCAGTCTTAAACGAAACACTAAACACAGATGAAATAGTTCCTGTTCAAGACGAACAATTTTCATATATAGCAATTGCCGCACTTGCGGGACTTGTTGGAAAGGGAATTAACAAATTGAGAAAAAATAGAAGAAGTAGAGGTAAGACTGAAAGGTCAGATGCACGAAGAGAAGAAAGAAGAAGACAGGCTCAATTAAGAATGCAGAGAGTGGCTGCCGAACAAAAAAGAATACAACTTGAAAATGCTAAAAGAAAGAAAAAAACAACAATAACTTTGATTATAGTTGGCTCTGTTTCACTTTTGGCTATTTTAGGAACTGTTATTTATCTAAAAAATAAAAAATAATGAAAAAATATATTTCATACGCAATAGTTATTGGATTTGGTGCTTGGGCATATAATCAATATAGAAAAAACAAGAGTGAGAATAAACCTAAGATAAAATAATATGGCTTTAAAGAGTTACATACTTAAAAATGATTATAAAGCCCCTTACGTTACGGCAACGGGCTTACCACATAATCCTTCTGCTATTAGATTTAAACAATTTAGAAAGGGAGAGATTATTAAAGGAGAAATGAAACACGCTAATAACAAACCCGCTTTTATTTTAGTTTCGGGTGTATGTGTTGTTCCATTAGAAGCAGTTAAAGAACTTGTTACAAAAGAAGTAATATCTCACACAGATGGAGAGGGTTCTATTAAAAATAAAATAAAGGCTTCTGTTGGAGGCTCAAGCAAAGCAAATTCAAATCCAAAGGTTAGATATATAGATGCACTTCTATTAGGTTCTTTAGTTGGTTTTGGAGGTGTAATGTTAGCTGAAAAACAAGGGTGGGTTTCATTACCCGATAAAAAATATAGATTATATGGTGCATTAGGAGTAGGTGCTATTGCTATGTATATCGTATATCGTGGAAAAACAAATAAGAAAACAATTCAAATTAAAAACGAAGAATAATGAATGTAATAACTTCAAACCCAATAATAGACGAAAATGATTTTCGTGCTGAAGATTTTGAAAACTTTTTTGGCGAAAAGGCTCGTAGAAGAAGAGCAATGAGACAAAGCAGAAGAAAAACAAAACGTGGTCAAAGAGGAAAAGATGGTACTTTTTTAGAAAGAGTTAAAGGAGGAATAGATAAGGTTAGAGATAGCGGTATTTTAGATACTATACAAGGTGTTACTCAAGGTCGTGGTGGTTATGATGCTCCAATTGATGACTCTTTCATTCCTGTAGAAACTCCCGAACAAAAAGGTATGTCAAATACTGCAAAAATTGCAATTGGTGTAGGTGTTGCAGCAATTTTAGGAATAGGAATTTATGTAGCTACTCGAAAAAAATAAAATCTTTATTTAATGTTTAAACAAGAATTAAATTCAAATAACGACAAGTTCTCATTAGTTATAACTATTAAAACTAATGGACAAAAGAATTTTCGAGTTTGGGCAGAAGATTTGGGAAAAAAGAACTCTAAATATGCAGATAGGGTTGTAAATGTGAATGGAGAGAGAAAAATATTTTTTAGCTTTCCAATCAGCCCTAAAAAGTTATTTTTTGCCTGTGTAAACAAAGATAACATTGAGGATTCGGATTATACTGTAACTATTTTAAGAACCGAACTGAAAGATTTTAATATTTGGTTAGATGATGATACAAAAAAGTTTTTAAAGTTAGCAATACCATTTAGTCAAGTTTGTGGCTTCGAAAACGCTAATGCTCAAGGAAGACTTTTTACTTCTAATAATAAGAAATTTGCAATTAAGTTTTTTGATGTTATTCGTGATTATGCTTCGGGTAAGATTTTAAACACTCCCGCAAGAATTGGTCATCAAAGTGGAAGAATAGAGGTTTCAAAAATTAAGTTTGACAAGTATACTATTCCAATGAGAATGGCAATTTTGTTACACGAGTTTTCTCACGTATTTAAAAACCCAAAATTAGACCTTGATATTTCTAATGAAATAGGTGCAGATATTAACGCACTTTATATATATTTAGGATTAGGATTTAGCAAGATAGATGCCATTTGCGTATACGCTAATGTTTTCTTAAAAGCACAAACAAAAGGTAATGTTGAAAGGATGCGTAAAATAATGGATTACATCAACAAATTTGAGAACGAAGACTTTGCATATAGAAACTAATGAGTATAAATAAAAAATATCAAGACTTAGCTAAAGAGGCATTTGGATATGCTGAAGGTTCGGAATATTTCGAAAATAATAAGGCTAAAACTGTTCACGATGATTTCGGAAACAGTTTAATTGATATTGATTTCTCTGAGATTCGAGGCAAAAACTTCAAAAGAAACTTATCTAAGGTAAATAGAAAATTAAATACGAAGGTTATTGCATCGGATAATCGTAAAGTTATTATTGAAGGAGCAGATAAAGATTTAATATTACCTAAAAGTGGTCAAAAAGTAATTGCTCCCGATAATAGAAAAGTAATTGTTGAAGGTGCGGGAATAAAAGGTTTTTCAAAGCCAAGAATGGCTTCTCCAAGAATAATGCAATCAAAGCCTGTTGAAGAAACTCAATTAGATGGAGGGGAAAGTTATAATGTGAGAAGTAAAAACTCGCAAAAGATTTCTAAAGTAATTGTACCCGATAATAAAAATGTAATTGTACAGGGAGTTTCTGATTTTATTTTGAGTCAAAGTCCAACAGGGGATATGATTAAAAATATCGGATATTATAAAGGTAAAAAATTAAAAGAGTTGGTTCTTACTTTTAATAATGATAGCGGTAATGATTTTGATTTAGAATTATTCAATCCAAGTATGCCTTTAGACTTTTTATATTCAACGTCTTTAAATCTTAATGATAAAATACAAGTGGCGGGTGGAGAAGTTGCTTATACAGACGTTTTGTTTAATATATTAGCTAATTCCACTATGATACCAAACGCAAAGTTTGTCTTTGCGGGTGCTCAAGTTAGTGCACAAAAAAATGAATCTATAAGAGTCATAAACAAAAGCATAGATGGAAAAGATAAAGTAAGCCCTTTTGGTTTAAACCTACAAGTAGATACGATGCAAGTTGCAGATGATATTGTATTCTTTGACTTTTTCAACACAATAAATAGACCATATATTCCCGATGGAATGGATGTACTGAAGTATAAGATTCTTCCAAATATGACCGTTACAATGGGGTTTTATTATGACCAAATAAGTTTAAAGAAAGTATTCCGAAAGGAATCAAGAAATGACAAAGGTGTATTATAATGACAAGTTTTTTTAGTACAAAATATCCTAATAATAGTAGAGTAGTTTCGGGAACGGCAACTATCTACAGAGATGATGTTGTATTACTTTGTGATACATCAAGTGCTCCTGTTGTTATAAATTTATTTGATATTCCCGATGGATTTTGGAGTACACAATGGAAACTTTATATTGTTGATAATTCTAACAATGCGGGAACAAATAATATTACTATAAATGCGGGAGGAACTCAAACGATAAATGATGCGGCAAGTTTGGTTCTAAATGTAAATGGAACATCGGCAGTCGTTGAGATTGTATCAGATGATAAGTTTATTGGTAATTTGACATCAGCATCGGGAAGTGGTGGAGGTGGATATGATACTATTCAAGAAGAAGGTGTTTCTTTAACTCAAAGAACTACTTTAGACGTAGTGGGTAAGTTTGGTACGGCATCCGATACAGGAAGTAAAACTCAACTTGAAATAAACCCTACGATTGAGGCAATTACCAATGCTAACTTCTTAGCGGGTATAGCTGCAAATACATTAACAAGAGGATTAACATATAAAATTACAGACCCTTTATATGGGG
>Ga0098045_1000243_pt1 | contig 22857 bp, 30 predicted proteins | sample 11_taG_FD_77071 | JGI IMG/M metagenome (GOLD analysis project Ga0098045, IMG submission 77071) | Marine viral communities from the Subarctic Pacific Ocean - 11_ETSP_OMZ_AT15265 metaG | ecosystem: Environmental > Aquatic > Marine > Oceanic | place: Pacific Ocean | collected 2015-01-16 | reverse complement strand
TCGCGAACGCGAGCGAAGCGGTCGACCGTCTCTTCGGCTTGTGCCCTGACTGTCGACGTCGTGCGCTCGACTTGCCCGCGGTAGCGCGCCTGAGCTTCGCCGGCTTCGCCCATCGTCTCGACGACGCGCCGAAGCTCGATGTCGAGTTGGATGTTGCCCTCGACGGATTCGATTAGCTCGCGATTGACGCGCGTGATCGCGTCGGCCGCGTCGTCTCGGGCGACCCGTGCGAGCCGTGACATCTCCGCGCGGTTCTCGGCAAGGCGCTCGGTCGTCGCCTCGAACTGCTCGCCGAAGCCGGCGGCGTCTTGCGTCACGTTGCGGAGCGCGGCGCCGAGGTCTTCGTCGAGGAAGGAGATCGCCGGCTCGACCGTCTCGGCGAGGTCGACGAACTTGTCGATCACGAATTGGAGCGCGTCGTTCGCGAGCTCGCGCATCGCCTGCGTCATCTCGTGCGTCACCGCGGCGAGCTCGAAAAAGAGCGCCTTGCCCGCGAGGAACGCGATCTCGAGGCCGGCCCACGTCGCCTTTAGGCCGATGACGAGCATGTTGAGCCCGCGCAAGCCCTGTATCAGCATCCGAACGGCGCCCCGCGTGAAGCGCTGGATCTCTTCTTTGTTGTTCTCGATGATGCGTTGAAAGATCGCGAACGTGTCGCCGAGCGCGTTCGAGATTAGCTCGAGGTTTCCGCCGCCCGCGATCGCCTCGCCGAACGCCATCGACATCTTGCCCATAGCCTCGGAGACGCCCGCGGCGATCTCCTTTCGGCCCTCTTCGGCGTCGATGTACTGGCGTACGGATTCGGTGCCCGCGCGAAGCGCTTTCGCTAGAACTTCCGTTGCAGCGCTCGCGCCGATCGCGCCGAGACCGACGGCGGCCGACGTTCGCGCCATCCCGGCCAGCGAGGCGCCGAGACCGCGCGCGCTAACTGCGGTCGAGTCGAGACCGCGCACGGCTTGACCGGCCCGGCGAGCAGCCCGGCCGAGGGCGCGTAGCCCGCGCATCGCGTTCTCGCCGTCAAACCGGATCTTGACCTTTGCGCCGCCTGCGCCCGACATCGGCTAGCCCTCCGCCCGTTGGACGAAGCGAGAGAGCATCGCGCGGTTATGCTGCGCGCGCTCCTCGTCTTCGACCGACGCGAAGCCGCGCCCGCGCGCCTCGGCGTCTTGCGACGCGCGAAGGTCTCTCACCGACTGGATCGTCTCGAGTAGCGTCATAGTCTGCCACGTCTCGCGGTGAGCATCGAAAGGGTGCAAGCCCGACTCGTGCCGGCGAAGCCGGTCGACGGCTCTCCAATACCACGCCGGCACGTCGAGCACGGGACACGACGCGACGTTGCGCGGCTCGGGATACGCCGGGAAGTCACGAAGCGGCCGGTTGCAGCCCCGCGCGATCCGCACTTCGTCGGGGCATTCGTAGCACCGGAAGCCGTCGCGAGAGGTTAGCGCGGCCCATCGCTCGGCCCCTTCGACTTTCCCGCCGTATCCCCGATCGCCCACTGGACGGCGAACGGGATGAGAATCGATGACGGCCAGCGCCGAAGGTGCTCGAGCCGGTCGGCGGGGAGCTCCGGCCAGTCGCCCAGATCGGTAACGTCTCGGATCTCGTCGATGACCTCCGAGAGCGCGGTCGCGCATAGGTCGGTGACGCGCCGGAGGTCTTCAACCGTCGCGGCTTCTTCGAGGCTGGTGATGATGCCGAGGAGGTCGGCGGTCGTGACGGCGTCGAGCGGGAGCCCGACGGCGCGAAACGTCCCGTGTTCCTCGACGTCGATCTCGATCTCGGTTTGCTTGCGTAGAGTAAGCGGCATGGTCGATCCGGTGTTCGTTATCGGAAAAAGATTGTGTAGGCGTCGAAGCCGGTCGACGGTACGCCGCGCAAGACGCAGTCGTAAGTGCGCATACCGTTGTTTTCCCCGATGGTCGGGAAGTCGAGATAAGCGTCGGCCAGCGCGATCACGAGCTTGTCGGCGCCGCCCGTCTCCGCGGTCACGGTGAAGGCGTTCCCGTTGTTCGCTTCGGCGTCGCCGAAGACGGCGAGGCTCGCTTCGTCGAGCCCGTCGAACGTGATCGAGAGTTGCGCTTGCCCTTGGTGCGTCGCGAACGGGAGCGTGTAGCCCGTCGAGCTCGCGGTCATATCGGAGCGCTCCGAGACGAAGTGCGCCGGGTTGAACTCGACCGCGCGGAGCCCTTCGATCTCGGAGCTCCCGCCGATGCTCTCGGTCAAGTCGACCTCGTCGGCTCGGATGATCGGCTCGGTCGTGTAGGCCGGAGTCGTGAAGACGAGGGCGTCGCCGTTCACGTCGGTGTACGCGCTCTCCGCGACCACTGCCCGATAGATGCCCGAGACCGTGCCTTGCACCCGCCAAAGCATATCCTCGCCGGCGACGAGCGTAAACGTGCCGCGCCCGCCCTCGATCGTGTGGACGTCGCCGTTCTCCTCGGCCCACGTGACCGAGACGCCCGCGGTGACGTGCGACTTCGGGACCATCGTCAAAGCCGCGCCCGTCGTGATCGTGACCGGGCACGCCGCGAAGAAGCCGGCGAGCTCGTGATCGGTCGCGCTCGACGTGTCGCCCCATTCCGTCAAATAGCATTCGAAGGAGACCGAGCGAAAGCGAGCGCCGAGCACGGGCGGAGCGCCACCGGGCAACGCCTGAATCATATCCTCGCGCGTCACTTTCGGCGTTCCGCCGACCTCGAAGGAGGGTTGCGAGATAAGCCGGATCGCCGACGTCACGCCGCCGTCTGGCGCGGCATAGGTGCCGGGCGTCGATTCGGCGACGAGGTAGAAGAGCGATTGTCGGGCGTCAGTTGCAAAGCCGCGGCGTGCCATTGGTTATCCTCGGATGGATTGGTATTGCATGACCTCGAGCACGACGTCGGTCACGCGAAGCGCGCTCGTCTGCTCTTCGATGTCGTCGAAGTTTAGGGGAAGGTTTACCGCTTCCTCGACGACGTAGGCCGTGTGAAGCGGGATCGGTATCGTAGCCGCTCGGGCGTCGGCTTCGAGGTGCGTCGTTAGGCACTGCCCGACGGCGGTCGCGTAGTCTTGCGCGCTCTCGAGGATGACGTCGAGCCGGTCGCTTGCGACGTCTTGCTCGCTCGTGATGATCGAGATCGCGTAGCGCGTCGTGGTCAAATACTCGCCGGCCATCACCTGAGTGCCGAAGTCGGTCGATTCCCAGCCGACGAGAATCGCGGGCGTCCGGTAGGCTTCGGGCGGGATGACCGAATCGACGAGCCGGCCGACGGCGTAGGAGCTCGCCGCGGGCGTCGAGAGCGTGAGCCCGTGAGCGGTCGCGAGAGGGCCGAGGAAGTCGTCGAGGTGGTCTTGCAACGTCTCGATGATCTGCCGGGCCGTCGCGACTTGGTTTGCGCTTGCTGCGGTCATATCTCGGTTTGCACCCATTCGGCCGACTGCCGGGCGCCGCCCGTTTTCTCGACGGCGGTCCGGTTAAGTTGATCGGCGAGGCCCTTTTGATGCGCGACCGCGTACCGCGCGACGACGCGTTGAAGGTCTTTCAGCGAGTCGCCCTTGATCTTCAAGAGCGGCCGAGCCGGGTGTCGACCTCCGCCGAGACGTCGCGGGATGCGTCGACGCTTGCCGAGCCGCTTCGCGTAGTCGAGTTCGGTGCCGACGATTAGGTGCCGCGCGTGCGGCTGATAGATGCGAAACGGCGACCACTGCGCGAGCGACGGGTAGAGCAGTTCACGCCCGCGAATCCACCGCAAGAGCTCGCGCTCGGGGTGAAACTTCTTTCCGTGTCGGGCGTAGATCGACCGCTTGATCGCGACGTATACGCGTTCGCCGCCGCGCTTGCGGCGCGTCTGGTAGGGCTTCCACCGGGCGCCCGTGTGACGGCCCTTCGTCCGGTACATCTTCTCGCGCGAGATCTCCCACCGCGGTTCATACCGCTTCCAGAGACCCGGCCCGCCGTCCATTGTCGGCGAGCGCACGTCGTCGATCGCGACGGCCATCTTGTCGATCACGGTGCCGATCCGAACGATGGACGGCCCGCCGAAGAAGCTAAGCATCTACAAGCCCTCGTCGTCGAAGTAGCGGCCGGCGTCCGACATCGCGTCGCTGTCGGCCGTGCTCCGAGTGTAGGTCGACCCGGTCGAGAAGCGGCCCATCGCGCCCTGCGAACTCGGCGTCGAGTCGGCGAGCGCGGCGAGGTCTTCGACGAGGTCGGCTTTGTAGCGCAAGGCGTCGTCGCGATAGGTCGTGACTTGATCATTCGCGCCGAAGCGCGAGAGCCCGAGCGAATAGGCCGACCACGCCCGCACGTACTCCGAACCGATGAGGTAGGCCGTCGAGGTCTCCGACGCCGACGCCGGCGCCCATCCGGCGATCCGTCGCTGAATGATGCGGGTCGCCTCGGCGGCCGCGCGGTCGATCATATCCTCGAGCTCGGCAACGGTCGGAGACGTGCCCGACGCGCTAACTTGCACGCGGTGATAGCACGCCGCGACGGTCGCGGTCGTGATGCCGTATCGGGCGTCTGCTGCCACGTTAGAGCGTCCCGGTTACGACGCGAAAATTCACCGTCACGGTTTCCGAGTCTGCGCCGCCGTTGTAGACGTAGGGCAGATCATCACGGCGGAAAATGCAACGGTCATATCTCGGATTAATGGCGGCGCTCATCCCCGAGCCGTTGTAAGAGCTGAGTTCCACCCCGTTTGTCGCGGACACGCTCGGGCCGCCGACGAGCATAGAACCTCGGCCGGATGTCGTAACACTTAGCATCTGAAAGTACGTCTGACCTGCCTCGCTCGCTGGCGGCTGGATCTGCGCGCTCTCTCCTGCCGGGATCGTGATCGTCGCTGCGTCGGTTTCTCTGATTGTGTATGCCACTACATATCCTCGAGATAGTCGGCGAAGTCGGAAGCGGTCGATTGACGGAAGCGGAGCCCGGTCGCGTCGAGGTAGGCGGCCGCGCCGCCCTCGCTCGACTTGATCCGGCGCCAGAGCTCCGCGCGTGTCGGCGCATTGCCGAAGCGACCGCCCTCGACCTCGACCTCGACCTCGTCGGTCGGGGCGGGATCGGAGGCGGCCGGCTCGTCGATGCGCCGAAGCACACCCCGCACGATCGCGGGGTGCGTCTCGGGTAGCGGCTCGCGTACCGTCACCGACTGCCCCGGCCAGAGGCACACCGATCCGACCCACACCGTCGCACGACGGGCGGGAAGGAATCGGGAGGTGTTGCGGTACGTCGCGCCGGTCATGCTAGCTCGTCACGTCCTTGATCAAGTAGCCCGCGCCGGAGTTCTCGACTTGGGCCTTGTACATGACATCGGCGATGACCTTCACGCCCATCGGGTCCTCGATGCGCTCCTCGCGGATTCCCGCAAGCGTCGCGCCCTCGCCCGTCGTGTCCGTGCCCTGCTCGACGAAGGTCGCCGCGAAGGTCGGGGCGGCCGTGTTCGAGTCGAGGAACGCCAAGCTGATGTGATCGCCCATGAAGCGGCCCGTCGTCCCGTCTGCCGCCTTGAAGGTCGCCGGCACGACGACGAGCTCGACGGAGAACATCTGAGCGAAGAACGCGCCGAGAGCGTCGGCCGTCGCGAGCGTGTTGTCGGCGCCGCCCTGATTCGGGCGATTCCGTACCGAGTCGTTCTGACGAAGCAAGTTCGCGACGATCGGGTTCACGAAGGCGTGGCTCGGGTAGCGGCCTTCGCTATCGTAGATCTCTTGGCAGCCGACGAGGATCTCGTCGATGATCGCGTTCGAGGTCGTGTTCAAGTCGGGGCCGTCGACGACGTGCGACCCGGCACCCGAGCCCGAGCCGTCGCCGTAGGAGGCGGGCGTCGAGTAGATATCGTTAAACACCTTGTAGGCGTGCACGCCGAGGATCTTGTGCGCGAGGGCGTCAAGGGCGGGCTGCCGGAGGTCGAAGCCCGAGCCGGCCGAGTACTGCCGGACATCGCGATCGTTGATGAAGACGTTGCGAGCGAAGCGCTCGAGGGCGACGGTCTTCGTCTCGAACGAGACGCCGGTCGGCATCGACGTATCGTTGAGGCCGAGCGCGGAGAGCTGGCCGGCCGCGAAGGCGTCGTCGGTCTGGTCGAGCGAGAGACGCGGGCGCGACGAGAGCGCGAGGTACTGGCCGGTGTAGCCGTCGATCGCCTTGGCGGGCGCGGCGGTCAGCGACTTGTAATCGGATGCGGCCTGCACCGACTGATAGAACAGCCCGGTCAGGATGGGGTCGAGGCTCTGGGAGCCCGTGATGATGTTGCTCATGATTCAGGCTCCTTAAGGCGTGTGATCGAGGCCGTCGAAGTACGGCGCGACAAAGCACGGGACGAGATCGCCGTCGGCCTCTGCGTCTGCGAGGATGTGCCCGACGATGTAGCGCTGCGTGCTGGTGTTATCGCCTGCGGCTCCTACCTTGCCAGCGGACGAAACCACGACGGCCCCGCGCTTGTTGTCCACGGTGAGCGTTGCCGCGACCATCACGAGGCAGTAACCGCGCACGACGGTAACGACCTCACCGCTTGCGGCGTCCTCAAGGGCCACGCCGATCGGGAGCTGGTCGCGCGGGTCCGTGCTCGGAGTCACGCTGCCGTTGTCGGCAAACATTAGAACCTGCCCGCGGGTGATCGCGGCGGCTGCGGAGAAGGTGCCGACGAGGTAGCCATCGCCGGACGGTCGGATATTGCCAGCCATAGTTATTCCTCGGCTAGTGGGTGGAGACGGCCCGAAGGGCGTCGGAGTAGGAAACGGTCGGGTGCTCGACGCGGTAGGCGAGCGCGGCGCTGTGGAGCGCGGAGCGGTCGCCGTCGAGCGAGAGCGTGGTCGCGTTCGGCGTGGTCGCGAGCGACCGAGCCACGGGCGAAGCGTTGCGCTGCGGCTTCGTCGGGAGCGCCGAAAGGGCGAGCTCGAAGGCGGCCGGCGTCGTGACCGAAAGCTCGACGAGGTCGTCGATCTTCGACTCGGGCACCGAGAGGAAGGCGATGCGCTCGCGAGCGGTCGCGCGGGTCGCCTCGTCGCGAAGGTCGCCGGCGACGCGCTCGGCGTTCTCGGCGCGTTGGTTCGCGGCGCCGAGCGACGTCTCGAGAGCGGAGACGCGAGAGGCGATCGACATCGCGCCCTCTTTCTCTTCGTCGCCCATCTTCTCGTCTTCGCCCATCGCGCCGGCCTTCTCCATCGCGGCGATTCGCGCCTCGAGGGAGTCGATCCGCTGCATCATGGCTTCGGCGGTCGCCGTGTCGGGAGCCGCCATCTTCTCGTCTTTCTTCGGGTTATCCATTGCGTTCGCTGTGTAGGAGAGTGAAGCCCCGCGAAGGGCGCTTGTGGGCGGCTGCCCGAATTGCTGAACTGGAATCGAGGTAAAGGAGGTCTCCGGCGTGACGAAGGGGAGCTCGGTCCCGTCGTTCGCCGTGTACGCCGCGACGATTCTCGGGCTCATGTAGAGCGCGCGGCCCTCGTCATAGGCGGCCCGAACTTCGGGCTGGAGGTCGAGCCCGTAGTAGATCGCCTCCGGGTGCTCTTGCTCGATGCCGAGCAGATCGCGCGCTTCCTCGCGAGAGAGCACGCGCATGCGCTCGACGGTGCCGAGCACGGTCGGGCCGACCTCGTGATTTGGGAGCACGGCGGGAGAGTAGCGCGAGAGGTACGCGCGAAGGCTCGACACGACCGTCGCCCACGGGATGCGGCGGCGCTTCGGATCGTAGTCGTCGGCGTCGAGATCCCACCGCTGGCCGTCGGGCGTGACGATCACGCCGCGCCCGAGCTGCCACGCCCACGCGAGATCGGAGCCGTTGATGCTAAGAAGAGCGGCGGTCAATCGTACCCCCATAGGTAGAGGAACTTACACCGGCAAAGCGAGCGGCCGCCCGTCTTCGCCGTCGACGAGCAGAGCGGGTCGGGGAGTTGCCGATACGCTTTGAATTCGTTCATCTCGTCGGGAAAGAGGAAGACCCGGCCGTCTTCGGCCCGGCAGTTAGCACAGACCTTGTTGTCTTTCGCGCTCGTGCGAACGGCCGCGACGATGACCATCCCCGGCCGCGGCGGTCGGAGCTCGCCGCCCTGCGCCTCGATTGCGTTCGCCGCGGGCTTCGCGTCGATCGTGTAGGCTTTCCCGCGCTTCGCGCTCGGCGAGGCGCGGAAGCCGCGAGCGCTGCCGGTCGTCACTTGGAAGCGCTCGAGCCGGCCGCGAATGTCGCCGACCATCTTCCGCGCCGCCGCTTCGGCCGCTTGCCGAATGCGAGCCGCCGAGAAGCCGACGCGAGGCGCGTCGACGTCTTCGGCCTCGATGTCGATGCCCGGCCCGCGAACCTGCGTGTCGGCTTGGTTGTCGCTCTCGACTTTGCGGGCGGTCGACGCCGCGCGCTCGACGTCGAGATAGAAGGCTTCGATCGCGTCGGCGACCGTCTGGCGCGCCTCGACTTCGACCTCGTCGAGCTTCGTCGTCGAGACCTCCGCCGCCTCTTCGAGTTCGTCGGTCACTTGACCGATGACCTCGTCGAGCACTTCGTCGAACTGGCGGTCGATTGCCGCCCGGCGTTCGATCTCGGTCTCGAGGGTCGAGTAGCTTTCGGGGTAGACCGTGACGCCGCGGATCGTGACCTCGAGGCCGTCGCGGTAGTGCGGCGAGCTCCCGGTCGCGGTCTGGATCACGCCGCCCGGAGGCTCGACCGCGAGCTCGTCGGAGACGTCGCACGAGCCGCACCCGCACGAGGCGAGAGCCGCTTCGGCGTCGCGGTCGAGGCGGTCGGCTTGCGACTGATACCACGTGAGCCCGGCACGCCCGCCCCATAGTTGAGCAGACGCCCACGCGGCCGAGCCCGGTTCGGCGTCGAGAAAGCGCGCGTTTCGACTCCAGAAGCGGGCGCCTTTGCGGATCTGCTCTTCGCCGATCTCGTCACCCTTCGCCAGCCGTCGCGCGGCGGCGATGGTCGAGGGCTCGATGCCGTCGCCCGTCTCGCCTGCTCGGTGTCGCTCGATGCCGTTTCGCGCGGCGTCTCTCACGCCGTGCGGCGGCCGGGCCGAGGTGTCGAGAACGTCGAAGCGGTCGAAGGCGGCCGCGTCTTCGGGCGGGTCTCCGGCCATCGCGCGCAGCGCCGCCATTCGGAGACGGCGCGACGAGCGCTTGCGGTTCCGGCCCTCGAGCACGGGGAGCTCGGCGGTCACGTAGACGAGCCGCGAGGCGTAGCCGGCCGACGCCGCCCGCTCGGCGTACTCGTCGCGCATCTTCGCGGAGAGCAGCGGAGCGACCACGGCGATCGACGGGATGCCGCGGGCGACCGCGTCGTCGAGGTCTTGAAGCGCGAGCGCGTGCGCTTGCCGGCTTGCGCTCGAGGAGTAGTATCCGCCGAGCTCGTCGAGGAGGTCGTCGACGTCGATGATCGCGCCGTGCTCGCCTCGCTTCGCGGTCTCCGACTTACCGGCGCACGGCGGCCCGGCGTAGACGGTGAGCACGCGAGCGAGCCCGAGGCGCGCTTTGTGGTCTTCGGGGAGGAGGTCGCCGTCGGCTTTGCGGTAGGCGTCCTTCACTTTGCCGCCGCGCAGCATCGTGAGAAAGCGCTTCGTCCTAGCAAGCGCCCATTGTGCGCGGGTCATGCCGGGACGGTGCGAGCCGGAGAAGGCTCCGGCGCCGCGGCGATAGACCGCTTTCAGTTGCCCGAGGTCGGGCTTCGGCGCGTCGGGGTAGCGCTCGCGGTAGTCGGCGATCTGGTTTCGGATCGCTTCCTCCTGCTCGTCGCTTATCTCGATTCCGCCGCGGCTCGAGCCCGCCGAGCCCTTCGGGTTGCGCTCGCTGCCCTCGCGGCGCTCGTCGGGCTTCGCGGGCGTCTGCGCGGCGCTCTTCGGGCCGGGTCGCTTCGCGAGCATCGAGAGCGGCGTCGGGGCGGCGTCTTCGGTCTCGGCGAGTTGAATGTCGAGCTCTTCGCGCAAGCGACGCTCGTCTTCGAGCGTCCATTGCATAAGCCCGCCCGTGACCGCCTTCGCGAGCAGTTCGACGCGAGCGCCGCGGTCGACCTCTTGCAGGCCGACCGGCACGGCTTCGCGAATGCGGCCGCCGTAGCCCTCGGCGTTCGCGACCCATCGTCCCATCCGCTCGTAGACGCGGGCGACGAAGGGCGCGATCCGGTTGGCGTTAACGCGCGCCGACTTGGCTTCCATGGCGTCCGCAACGGCGCGGCTTCCCGTTTGGGATACGCCTAGGACGTCCATTTGCGAAGCCCACATTTGAAGCGCTTGCGCGTCGATCTCGCGGATCTGCTCGATGAGGTTCGGAGGCGACCCGCTCGGGAACTCGACCGCGAACTCGGCGCCGTGCGGCACGACGACCCACGGCTCGCCATCGCCGAAGCGTTCGAGCTGCGATTCGAGCGCGGCCCGGTTTTCGTTGCCGCTCCCCATGCCTTCGCGGGCGACCACGATCCCGGCCGATCGTTGGTTGATCTGGTACTGCTGGCGCCGCACGCTCGCGAGGAGGTGGTAGAGCGGCACGAGCGCGCGGAGCTCGCCGTCGCCGTAGTACTGGCCCGGGATCGCCCGGTGCGTGAACAGGAGGAAGCGGCCGCGCTCGAGGTAGTTATTGCGGCGCGCGAGGCCGTTGCTCGTGTAGTAGCGGAGCCCGGCGTAGTCGTTCGCTTCGAGGTCGGGCTCCCATCGGTTCACGCTCGACTGTGCGACCGGCTCGACGACGAGCACGCCGCCCGCCTCGAGAGCTCCGCGCGCCTCGCCCTCTTCGCGCCCTTGCCAGTACGGCACGAGCACGGCGAATCCGAAGGCGTGAGCGGCGAACGCTTGCGCCAGAATCTCGCCGAAGCCGGAGCGCACGCCGTCGGCCATCGCGATCCCGCACCGGCGACCGAGTAGCAGCTCGGCGAGGGCTTCGTTGAAGCGCCCCTCGTCGGCCGTCTCGTCTTCGAGCGGCGGCGCCTCGACCGTGACCGAAGACACGGCGTCGAGGGTCTGGCCGTAGGCGGTTCGGAGCGCCGGCCACGTCTGCACCATTTCGAGATAGAGACCCGGTAGGCCGGAGTAGCCGAGCTTCTTCGCTAGGCTGAGCGCGCGCTTCGGTTCGACGTCAGGATACCCCGACGACCACTGCGGCACGGATGGGACAAGCAAGTTCGACAAGGGCGAGCTCCGGCTAGTCCTGCGCCCATACCAGATCACGCCCGTCGACGTGGTCGGGAGAACCGCGCGAGGCGAGAGCGGGAGGGGAACCGACGCCCCGCGCGGCCGGTCGACCATGACCTCGGGCGACGGTACGGGAGCCGGGCGGGGAGGTCGAGGGTGAGAGGGCGACGGGCAAAAGAATATCCGGCGTCGCTTTTTACTTGCTTCCGTTTCGAGGGTGGGTACAATCACTCTCACCGGCGCAGGGAAGCGCCGGCCGCCTTTCTGCTTTTTGGAGACCCGACCATGACGACCCGACCGACCGCGACCCACCGCATTTCCGACACCGCTCTCGACATCGACGGCTCGCCGTCGATCTTCCGCGGGTGTCTCGCAACGATGACCGAGATCAACGGCGGCCGCATGGCGCAGCACGTGGCTCTCGCGCACATCGAGCTCGGCGAGGCTCTTCGCCGCGAGAAGGCGCTCGCCGCCGCCGAACGCGAGCGGCACCCCGACGTGCATTTCTGGGCGCCCTCTACGCTCGACCATGTTCGCGAGCGCTACGGCGCCGACGAGGCGGGCGGCTTGCTGCAATATTGGTGCATGGAGCGCGACCTCGTGCCGCTCGACGGCGCCGCATCCTAAGCCCTCACCCGTCACCCGAACCACCGAGACCCGACCATGACGACCGACAACGCCGACCTCCTCTCCGACCTCTTCGACATCGTCGACCGTAGCTTCTCGACGCGCGCCCTCGCGCACGCCCTTAACGCGGAGCCTTGCCCTCTCGAGCTCTCGTGCATCCTCGACCGTCTCACGCTCGCGGAGCTCTCCGAGCTCGTCGAGAATCGCTATGACCCGAGCTTCGTGCTCTCCTACGGGGCCGCATCGTGAGCCGCGGCCCGAAGCCCGACCGCGACTTCGACGCGCAGATCGAAGAGGTGACGGTTCGCCTCGTCGCCCTCGGCCACGCCGCGACGCACGCCCGCGTCGCGCTCGTGCTCTCCTTCCTTCGCGGCGAGAAGGTGACGCGCTACGCCGTACGCGACCGGCGCAAGCGTGCCGCGCTTAGAGCAGTCCGCGAAGCTTCGCCCCTTCCCTAGCCGCCGCGCTCTTCGGCGACGTCCACGCCGCGCGCGAGGGCGTCGCCCATAGCCCGAACTCGCGGCCGTGATGCACGGCGAGCGCAAGCGCGATCACGCCGTCGTCATGGTGCCCGCTCGGCGCCGAGTAGCGCACGCGGCCCGATCGGATCTCGTAGCCGAAGACCTCTAGCTCGGCGCGAAGCCGCTCGTCTTCGTGCCGGATCTGCCCGCGCTGGAATGCGAGCGAGAGCCCTTCGAGAAGGGTTTGCTTGCTCGAGCTCGTGAACTTGAAGCCGGCCACGGGGAGCCCTTCGCGCTCGAGCGCTTCGACGATCGGGTCGCCGACGCCGGTCGAGTCGACGAGGGTCGGGACGCCGCGCACGATCTCGGAGATGCGTCGGATCGTCACGTCCCACGGCTCGCCCTGCCACCGCTCCGAGACGACCACGGCGCCGGCTCGGTCGAGGCCGACAACCCACGTGAAGTCGACGCTCTTCGCGAGGTCGACGCCGTAGACGATCGGCGGCCCGGTCTCGCGCAATCCCCACGCGGCCGAGAGCGAGGAGAGCCCGAACGGGTTCCCTCCTTCGTCGGCCGGTATCGCTTCGTATTCCTGCGCGAAGATCCAGTCGGGGAGCTGCCCGCGTTGCGCCTCGATCTCTTCGCGCGGGACGTGCGGGTTCGTCCACGACGGCATTCGCCACGACTGCCACTCGGGATCATCGCGCGCTTGCCCGCGCTCGAAGAGCTCATGCGCGTAGTTTCGCCCTTGCGGGGTCGTCAGGAACCACGCCGAGCCGCGCCGGTCGACGAGGGTCGGGCGTATGCTCGACGGCCACTGGCGCCGGAGCTTCGGCGCGATCGCCGCCTCGTCGATGATCGCGAGATCGAAATGCTCGCCCCGTGCCGGCTCCGCCTTGTCGAGCGTGTAGGCGTGGAGCTCGCCGCCCGTTCTCAACCAGAGCTTGCGCTTTTGCTCGCTGGCTCGCTCGATTGCCGGGCCGAGGGCGGCTTTGAGATCTTCCCACGGCCGGTCGAGGTAAGTGTAATCGGGAGCGAACCAAGCGACCTTCCCGCCGTCGAGAAGCACGCGGCTCGCCCGCTCTCGCCCGAGCACGGTCTTTCCGAAGCGGCGGCCGCACAAGAGCACGTTGAAGCGGGCCGCCTCGTCGACGACCCGGCGTTGCCCGTCGTGAAGCCGCGGGATGGTGACGGCGTCGGCGGTCATTCCTCGAAGACGACGCGCAGCTCGCCGGCGCCGAGCACGCCGACCCGCTCGGTATACAGGCCGAGAAGCTTGTTCGTCTCCTGAATCACGCGGAGCGCCCGGTCGACCGCGGTGAGGTCTCCGCCCTCGAGCGCGGCCCACGTCGCCCGAAGGAGCTCGTCGAGCCGGTGAAGTTGAAGCGCGAGCAGTTCGTCGGCCTCGTCATCCCGTGCGACGAGGAGGTCGCGGATCGCCCGCTTCACGTCCCGGTGCGCGGTGCCCGACGAGATCCCGAGCGTCTTCGCGATCGCGTGGTAGCTCTCGCCCCGCTTCCGAAGACGAAGCACTTCGGCGGCCCGCTCGAGCCGCGCGATCTGCGCCTTGCTGGTCTTGCTCTTGCTCATGCGTCGCCGTTTTCGAGGGGTAGCGTTTTAGTGATCTCGACGAGCTTCGCGAGACGCACGGCCGAGATATGCTCGCGCACCGTCTGCCCGTGGTAGTGCCGGTGGATCTCCGCGGCGCACCGCATCATCCCGCCGAGGTGTCGAAAGCCGTAGCCCTTCACGCGCCAGAGCCGCCCGCCGACTTCGACTTCGGCGCCGATGCGCGGAGCGCCTAACGTCTCGCGGAGGATGCACGCGGCGCAGAGATGCCCGGCGTAATCGACGATCAACCCGGCGTCGACGTAGTGACCGCCCGCGCACCACGTCGAGCGCTGGCGGAGAGTTTGGAGGGCTTCGCTTGTCATGGTCTTACTCTATCACGGGGAGGGGAGGCCCGCGCCGATGCGTCGGAAGCGCGAGCACGGGAGGTAGATCACGGGCTCGACGTCGCCGCGGTCTCGGGTCTTCGAGGTTCGGCCGCCGAATCGAAGCTCGCTCGCGGCGAGCTCGTCGACGTTCGAGGGCTTCACGGTGAGCGCGTAGACCTCGACGCCGCTCGGCCCGTCGACGCCGACGGCGAAGACCCACGGCCGGAGGGTCGACCGCACGAGCTCGGCGCCGCGCATCCACTTGTGAACGGCGAGCACGATGTCGGGGTATTGCCCCCACGTCATGCGCCGGCGCTTGATCTCACAGAAGGACACGAGACGGCCGTCGCGCTCGAAGACGACGTCGCAAAACTCCGCATAGTGAGCGGGCACGGCGCGCGGCGTCGAGCGCGTCGCGGCCCCGATGATGCGCGCGATCTCGTCTTGGTTGGCGAGGTCGGCTTTGCTTTCGTATCGCGGTCTCATTCGCTTCGCCTCACTGCTCGAAGGTAACTCGCCCGCACGACGACGCGATGCCGAGCCGGCAAGGGCGGCCACGCTTCGACGATGCGCACGACCCGCCAGTCGCGCGAGAAGCTGCGGCCGTTCGCCCGGTCGAGGGTCGCGCGCATGACGTCGCCCTTGTCGAGCTCCGCACGTCGCACGAGGTCGACCCGAGCGCCGGCCGGGATCTTGACCCACTGCCGACCGTGCCGGAGGTCGATCGGGTCGGTGAGCGTGTACGCCCTCACGCGAACAAGTCGAGCTGCGCGCCGAGCCCGGCGTCGGTGTCTTCGGCGGCTTTGCGCTCGACGGCGACCTCGTCGGCGGCGTGCTTCCACCTATGCCACGCGATCACGGCGTAAGGCGTCTCGCGCTCGCAGCCGGCGAAGCGAAAGCCCTCACGCTCGGCGGCGATCGCGGCGGTGCCGCTTCCGAGGTACGGATCGATCGTCAGCCCGTGCGGCGGGGTCACGAGCCGCTGAAGGTAGGCGATTAGGTTTTGCGGCTTCACCGTTGGATGCACGTTGCGGCGCTCGGTCTTGCCGCGCTGATAGGCGTTGTCGTTCGCCGTCTGGCGCCCGTCGTCGGTCGTGCCGCGATAGTCTCCGAGGGCGTCAAGCCCCGCCTCGCGCTCGGCGCGGCTCGCCTTCGGGGAGTAGAAGAATCGGGCAGCGCTGCCGGTCTCGGCGCCTCTCGGCGCGTGGCATTGGGTCTGCGGTGCGGCGCCGTGGTAGCCCATCCCCGTAGCGCGGCGCGTCGGGTTTGCTCCGCTCGTCGTCACCGGAAACCCCGCGACCACTTCCGCCGATCCGTCGTGCATGACGTTTGCGGGCCATCGGCCCCGCACCGATTCGTCACGGATGGGATCGCGCGTGCCCCACCCTTCGGACTGAATCGCCTTTTGACCGATCACGCGACCCGCGCCGCCATCCGTCCCCACCCGGCACGCATCCACATTGATCGCCCCGGTCCCGTGCGCCTGCACGTTATCCGCGACGGTTCCCGCAAGCGGCTTGCGCGCCATCACGATCGGCTCGTGCGCGGGCTTGAGCGCGGTTCCCCATCCGGCCCACTGGCGCGCGGCTTCGGTGACGGGAGGGCCCTTGTCTGTGCGCTCGTACTCAATCCCCTTCGCAACCTGCGCCACCGTGGACGGGATTACCGCGCCCGCCCGCCCCCTCCAGTGTCCTTCAGACTTGTCGATCGCCTTGCTCACGTCGTGCGATTTCGGAAACCCCGACCCGTAGATCCACATAAGCTGATCCCGAATCTCAAACCCCGCCAGCCGCACGCCGAGCGCGATCCAGTCGTAGGTGCGCGACCCGGCGAAGGCGAGCAAGTGCCCGCCCGGTTTCAGGACGCGGAACACCTCGGCCCAGACAACCGGCGAGGGGACGAAGCTGTCCCAAGCCTTACCCATGAAGCCCCGCCCGCCCGGCTTGAACTCGTCGCCGGTGAGCCACGCCGCGAGCACTTCGCGCGGGTCGGGCTCCCGGCCGAGACCGTAGGGCGGATCGGTGACGCACGAATCCACCGAGCAATCGGGGAGGGTGCGCAGCCATTCGAGGCAATCGCCGACGTGGATCGTGGTCATGGTCATAGGCTCCGAATCTGCTCGGCGTACTTCCGCCGAAAGACAAGCGCGACCGGATGATCGCCGACGAGTTGATCGGTCGCCTCGCGCATCGTGAGCACGGACGGCGCGACCCATTCCCGATCGCTATCCTCGCGCCATTGCCACGCGACCGGATAGCCCTGCGGGTCGACCTTGTACCAAAGTCGGATTGGGTGCTCGCCGTCTTCGCACGTCGACGCGCTCGCGTGCCATCCCTTCGAAGTCGTCTTGCCGATGAGGGCGAGCTCGACGCCGTAGTCGACGACGGCTTGCCACTGCTCATCGGTGAGGAGATAGCGCGTCTGGTTTGTCCCGCGAACCTTCGGGACGTTGCCGACGCGGTGCCGCATGACGCGGGCGGCGTCTCGAGGCACGCGCGGGATTACGCGGGCGATGTCGCGAGACGAGACCCATCCTTCGGCGTCGCGGTAGTCGGCGGAGATCATGCGGTCGACATCGTGCGAGAGAGACGAAGCCCGACGGGATGCACGCCGAGCAGTTGATCGAGCGCTTCGCGCATCGTGCCGACCTCGACCGAGGCGAGGCCGTCGTCGGTTCGCCACTGCCACGCCGAGACGCATCGGCGGCTTCCCTTCGCGCGAAAGAAGCAAAGCCGGAGCGGGCGCCCGGTGTCATCGTCGATGATGTCGGTGCGCGTCCACCCTTGCGCGTGGTCATAGGCGAGCACGGTCGAGACCTCTTCGGCGAAGTCGAGCAGCGCGGCGAGCTGCTCGTCGGTGAGGCGGTAGCGCATTCGCCCGCCTTGCCGGTCGGTGTTCTCCTGCGTCGACGTGAAGCCGAGCCGGGAGCGCATCGCGATAACGGCCGGGCCGGCTTCGCATCGGAGAAGGCGCCCGACGTCGACCGACGAGATCCACCCGTCGGCGTCGCGGAGCTCGAGACGGATGATCACGGGTCGACCTCCTTCGATGCGAACAACGGAAGATCGCTTGCGCGCGCCTTTAGACAGTGGGGCGAAAACCAGACGCGCTCGCGGTTCACGTTCTCGCGCCCCTGCTCTACGTGCTTTGCTTGGCTTGCGTATCCGAGGCCGCGCGGCTTCCACGCTTCAACGGCCCACCCGATTCGCTCTAGCTCCTCGTGCTCGCCCTCGTACCCGGCCAGAGCGATCCGAAGCTTCGGATCGTCTCCGTTCTCGGCGCACCATTTGCGCACGTCGTCGGCCACCGTCAGCGAATCCTCGGAATACAGATCGGCTTTTCGCTTTGCTGCATCCGAGTACGGCGGATCGAGGTAAACCCCGGTGATGGTTCCGTACCGAATCACGCCCGACTGCACGGCCTTTGACCAGTCACCGCAAAGGATACGCACGCGCCGCATCCTTTGAGAAAGGCGCATCATCCGATCGATCGAGCTTGCATCCGAGTGCACGCCCATGCCTGCGTTGCCCGCGTGGATGCGCTGTCTGAACGTGCTGGCCGAGTGCACGCCCATGCCTGAGTTGCCCGCGTGGATGCGCTGTCTGGACGTGCTGAAGCACCATCCCGAGCCAATCCAGCAACAGACCCCCCACACCCACCATCCTGCGATCTTTGCGTCGTAGAAGTCGGGGCAAGACTGCAACGAATCCACAAGCGAGCCCTCGGCTTTGAGGCGTACAAGCCAATCGTGCCGAGCCCAGAGATCCAGATCGGCGGGCGGGCTGTCCGCGTACCACGCGACGCGCTCAGGGTCGTCTCGGACTGCGCGCCAGAAGTTGACCACGAAGCCCTCTAAGTCGTTGATCGTTTCAACGACATTGTGCGGGCTCGGTCGGTTGAGGAGCACGCCGCCCGAACCGAAGAACGGTTCTACGTAGTTCGTCGGATCCCCGAAGCGCGCCCAGATCATATCGGACTGCATCACCTTGCCCCCGTACCACGGAAACGGGGCGGCGGTTTTATGCTTTGGAAAAGGCATCTGATCCCCCCTCGTCTTCATGCCAGTAGACGAGCCAATCGACGTAATCGCTCTCGGCGAGCGCCTTCCGCGCGACGAGCGATTCGAGGTGGCAGTCGTCCGGCGTGCATCCCGCCCGCTGTAGCGCGTCGAGAATCGCCTTCGCGACGTTGTCGATGTCGCCCGCGGTCTTCGGAATCTTGCCGGTGCTCTTCGCTGGCGCGAAGTAGGCGTCGACGATCACGCGGTACGGCGCCGGGCATTGGCCGACCTCGGCCCGGTCGAAGACGCCGCGCACGTGCTCCTCGATCGCATCTTGATCGGCGCGGTATCGCTTGGCTCGAGGCGTCCACCGCTCCCGCCCGACGCGGACGTGCGGCACGATCTTGCGACTGATGCGGCCGGACACGGCCCGCATGTTCTCGGCGTTCTCTTCTGTCATTCGCAAAGCCCGTAAACGCTAGTGCATTGGGCCGGCTCGGCCGTTGTCGTCCAGTCTAACTGTCGGCCGCCGCGTGACGTCGCGGCCCATTCGGCCTTCATCCAGATCCCGTGAAGCTCGGGATCGATCTTGTCGTAGTCTTCGGGTTTGAACGTCGGATCGTCGCTTACGTTGAAAAGCGTCGACGAGCCGCGCTTGCTTGCTGCCGCGACGATCTTCTCCCATTCCGCGACCCTGTCGAACTCCTCCGGCCATCGTTGCGCGATCGTATGGATCTCAGATTTTCGCGCCATGATGCACGGCATACACCCGACACGGCTTAGGCCCTGCCGATAGAGCGGGTTTGCTTCGGTTGAGCACTCCTCGTGTTTCCTGAACACGTCGGCGGCCGTCCATCCGGCGATCGGGTAGTAGCGAAGCAAGCCGCCGCCGTTCCCGTCGTTAAAGTCGTGTTCCCAGTCTGGCGTCGATGCGCGCGCGCGTGATTCGTCGCGCCGGACGCCGATCCAAGACACAACGCGCGGCGCCTCAATGCTTAAAAGGTATTCTTCGATCGGCTTAACCTTGAGTTCGCCCGTGCAAAATCGGCCGCGGCTTGATGGAAAGCGCCCCTTCCACAGACACAGATCCAAGAATGGGTTCCCGGTCGGGCTGGCGAGGACCGACATTGCCCGAGACCGCCTCGGCTCCGGCCAGTTCTCGTCGACGAAAGCCCTCTTCTTTGCGATCCGATCGGTGAAATCTGCCGCAAGCCGGACGATCTCAACGTCTAGCGTCTTTCTCAAATAGTCGACGTATTCGACCGTCTTCGGGTGCTCGTGCCCGGTGTCGCACCAGACCGCGCGAACCTCTTCGCCGGTACGCTGCCCGTGCTCTAGTGCGAGAAGAAGCGTCGCCGTCGAGTCTTTGCCGCCGCTAACGCTAACGACGTGGACCGACCGCCCGCTATATTCTGGTATCGTCATGGTCTACCTCTCCCCTCGTGAGAGCGCGCGAGACGCGCTCGACTGTCGCGCCGATACGTCGGCGCCCATTTGCGAAATGAAAACCAACGGCGCACGCTTGCGCGCGTCTGGCGTGAGATTATAGCGCGAGGCGATCGCGGCGGAGAGCTCCCGACGCTTCTCGACCGCGCACGCGTGACAGCGGCGGCGCCGATGATGCTCGGCGCTCGGGCCTAGCTGGTGCCCGCATTCGAGCTTGACGCGGCCGTTCGGGAGGTCGGCGACGATTCGGCGAAGCGGTGCTTTCATCCCTCGGCCCTCCGCTTGCGCTCGGCGTCGAGCGGGATGACGTCGGGCGTCACCCGCACGGGAGCGATCCAGACCTCGCCGCCGTTCGCCTCCTGCCAGACCCGCGCGAGCTCGTCGCGACGTCGAGAGCGGCCGCCATCGTCGAAGGCGTTGAGCGAGACCGCGAGGTGCGCGTCGTGCGTCGCGAGCTCGAGGCACGTCGAGCTGCCGACCGTCGTGAGCGAGACCACGCGGAGAAGCCCGCGGGCGAAGTAGAGGCGGTCGGCTTCGAGTTGGGTCTCGAAGCCGGCGACCTCTCCGGCCGTCGGCGGTCGAGGTGCTTCGGCGTTGAAGGTCGGCGCGACGGTCTCGCCCTCTTCGACTCTCGTGCGATGCTCGATCTTCGTCCCTTCGGGATGGATGCGGCCGAGCAGGGCGGCGCGCTTGCGGCTGTACGTCGCGAGCCATTCGCCCGCGTCGCCGTCGAAGACGAAGCCCGCCGAGCGAAGCGCTCGCGTTACCGGCTTGCCCGGTCCGCTCTTCGCGAATCGGGCGTAAGCGTTCCCGTCTTCGTCGCGGCCCATCGCGAGCACCAGAGAAGAAGGAACGGCGAGCACGTCGTCGCCCACGTCGACGAGGGTCGCCCCGTCTGCGGTATATCGGATCATGGTTGACGGTCGATCATGGTGGTTCGTGTTTTGGTTCTTGTTCTTGTTCTTATCTGAGTGTCTCGCGACCGTCGCGCTACCATCCCGCGACCGTCTCGCTTCTGTCTCACGAGGTAAGCTAACCCGTTGATCTTTAAGGGTGAGACCATCCCGCGACCGTCTCGCGACCGTCGCGCTACCATCCCGCGACCGTCGCACGCGATCGGGCGGGTCTGGCGTCGGGTGATACCGCCCGAAAGCGGTGAGCGTGAGCACGGCGAGACGAGGCCCGCGGCGCTCGATCGTGAGCCATCCTCGACGCTTGAAGCGCTGGATCGCGAGCGAGACCTCGCGCGGGCTCCACTGCCAGAGCGTCGCGAGCTCGGAGGCGGAGACGAGCACTTGACCGCGCAGAAGGTCGCGCCCGTCTTCGTACCGCGCGCGGCTAATGAGGTATCCCCACGCGGCACGCTCGCACCACCGTTCGTCGGGGAACTCGCGATCGATCCACATCGACCGCGCGATCGCATTCCAGCCGCGATCCGTCACGTCGTCGAGCTCGCGGGCGGCGGACCGAGAGCCGGCACGAGGTCGGCAGGGAGGTAGCGCAACGGCTTGATCATCGTGCGCGGCTGCGCGTCGACCATGCGGATCGCGTACCGCACTTGGCGCGGGCTGCGGTCGAAGAGGCGCGCAAGCTGCGCGACGGTCATCGGGTCTACTTTCATTGTCTCCCTGTGTTTCGAGTTGTCACGCAATGTTATTGACAGACCCGCGCGGCTTCGTCAACAATGCGATCCACGTCGAGCGACTTCCGCTCGGCGAGACCATGACCACGAGAGAACATGACCGAGCTTAGGAAGGGCCTACCGGCTCACGAATATCACGCCTTGCCGCGGCTCTCTTCGAGCATCCTTCGTCGCGCAAATAGCCGCGCCCTCTACCGTCACGCCCTCGACAACCCGCCGCGCACGTCGCCCGAGATGGAGCTCGGCACGGCGATTCACGCGCGACTGCTCAACACGTGGGCCGAGGAGGTCGCCGAGATGCCCGAGAACGCCGTCGACGCTTCGAGCTTGTCGACGCTGAAGGCTTACGCCGAGAGCATCGGCGCGAAGCGACGCCGCTCGCTCGCCGAGCAAAAGACCGAGATCCGCGCGCACGATCCCGACGTCGTCTTCTCCGATGAGGTCGACGCCGGCGACGGCCGCATTATCGTGACGCCCGACCTCGTCGAGCGCGTCGATCGTATCTGTGACGCGGTGCGCCGTAACCCGTACGCGGCCGGGATGCTCGTCGGCGCCGAGCCGGAGGTCTCCGCGCTATGGGACGAAGAGCACGACGGCGTGAAGCTGCCCTCGAAGGCGCGCGCCGACCTCTTGCACGCCGACGCCTTGATCGACGTCAAGACGACCTCGAAGCGCGACATCGTCGCGGACCCGGCCGCGTTCACAAAGCACGTCTTCAACTACGGATGGCACCGTCAACTCGACTGGTATGAGCGCGGCTTCGGCCGGCGCGAGTCGGTCTTCGTGATCGCGATCTATGTCGGCGATCCCGCGCTCTGCGAAGTCTACCAGATCGATCGCGACTTCCTCGAGATCGGCCGCGAGGCGAACGACCTCGCCCTCGATCGGATCGTGTCGTGGCAACGTCACCCCGACGGATGGGGCGGCCCGTCTGCCGACGCGAACGGCCGACCGACGATCGCGGAGATCGCCCCGCTGCCTTGGATGTTCCGATAACCCTGACCCCACCCTCACAGGAGACCGACCATGACTGACAACCAGATGACAGCCTTGCAAAAGGTTCACGCAGCACTGCCTGAGGCACAGCAGGTGGAGCTTTCCAGAATCATGAATTCCATGGTTGCTGGTGGCTTCTCAATCAACGCAGACGGCAAGAGCCGCCCCGCCTCGAGCGCCGAGCGCTTCGTTCTCGCGCGCGTCGCCCAGCACTACGGGCTCGACCCGTTGATGGGTCAGCTCTACCTCCTCGGCGGGAAGCCGTATGTCTCCTACAAGGCGCTATACCGGGCCGCCGTCGAGCGAGGCTTTCGCATCGAGTCGCGCCCGATGACCCGCGAAGAGCGCGAACTCCTGATGCTCGACGATGACGAGATCGGCTTCGCTTCGTCGATCTACCGCGGCGCCGATGTCGTCGGCTCCGACTACGGCACCGCGTGCGAGGCCGACGTCGGGATCGCTCGCGGCCGAGCTGGCCGTCGCATCGTGCGCAATATGGCGCAGACCCGCGCAGAGCGTCGCGTGCTCGACAAGGTGCTCGGGATCTCCGCGCACGACTCCGACGAGCCCGCGGTCGTCGACGCTCGCCGCTCCGCTCCCGCGCCCTCTTCGTCGCGTCGGCGTCTGCCCGCGTCGGAGGCGACCGACGTCGAG
>Ga0098045_1000239_pt1 | contig 23278 bp, 17 predicted proteins | sample 11_taG_FD_77071 | JGI IMG/M metagenome (GOLD analysis project Ga0098045, IMG submission 77071) | Marine viral communities from the Subarctic Pacific Ocean - 11_ETSP_OMZ_AT15265 metaG | ecosystem: Environmental > Aquatic > Marine > Oceanic | place: Pacific Ocean | collected 2015-01-16 | reverse complement strand
TTATTGGTTATTCCAAAACAAGTAGATACATATGTATTTGCTTGTGTAATAATTTCAGCATTATTGTCTAAATTAAGTGATTTTACAGCTATTTCAAGAGCATCAGTTCCATTAGCAACACCTACACAATAGTTTGCGTTAATATAGTTGGCAAAATTATTTTCAAATAGTTCCAATTCTTTTCCCAAAATAAAATTTGTTTGATTAAAAACAATATTATTCATAGTGGATTGCATCTCTTGTTTAATTGGGATTAATTCTCTGGATAAATCTATAAATGGTATTTTATTCATATTCAATTATATTATTATGTATTAAATATATACATAATAAAACATTTTTATCCGCAACTTTTAATATTATTATAATTCAAGTATTGCCACCAATTCATTAATTTTTTGTGTTGAAGTTAAATGTTCATTAGCATGATTATAACCACACATTCTTATATTTTCAAACAATGGTATGTTATTAAATATATAATTAATTTGTTCTGAAATATTTTTGCTAAAATCAATAAAATAACAATTTTTTAAATGAACAAGTCCTATTGATTTTAATGATTCTATTTCTGTATGTGGCAATACTAATAATGAACCACTTGCTAATATTTCAAATGTTTTCAATAATATAGCATGTGTATTAATATGCGTCTTATTATTAGTGGTTTGTACATGAACACTTGATGAAAAACAAGCAAAATATTTATTTAAAGTTAAATTATAATTATTATTATTATTGTTCAAATCAGATTGGTTTTTATTGTACACATCAATAAATTTATGATTTAAATTAGCCATAAAATGTCTTTCCTTGTAAGTTGCTAATACCCGAGTTCCTGATATTAATAATTTATAAATAGGATTATTATTAAAATTACAAAAACTACTGTCGTAACATGACCAAAAATTGTTAAAAATTATATTTTTTTTATATTTTGAATAATCAAATCCGTGAAATTTATTTAATTGTTCAATATTTTTAGCAAAACATATAGTTTTATAATTATTTGATTTAAATACATTTCTAATATACTTATTTCTCAATACACATCCAGAATTAAACGCATGAGCCCAAAAATCAAACGTAAATATTATTATTTTAATTTTTAAAACGGTACAACTTTGTAAATAACTAATTAATTTAATATTAAAATCAGTTATTGTACATTGACTGTAATATATTAAGGTTGTGTGTTCATAATTATTATTATCAATAAATGTTTTTAATTCTTGAAAATTAAAATGTAATTGTTTGTAAAATGGTAATAAATATTTATGTAAAATATCGTGAGATTTAGGATTAAATAGTGTTAAATTTTTCTTATCAAAAATAATGTATTTATTAATTAACATGGTTGTATATATATATATATATTAAATTATTAAATTATTAAATTATTAAAAAGGACACAATTTAAGTATGTGTTTTGTTTTTATTGGAAAATTTGGATTTATGTAATTATTAATTAATTCTTGCATTTCTTCAACAGTTAATATGGTCTTCAACTCATAAGGTATTTGCGTGTCATAATTTGACACATTTACAGAACCATAATAATCTCTAAACTCAAAACAACCTCCTTCAATTAAATTAGATATTTTTATCCACATACAACGAATATTATATGCATGTGACACAATAATTCCATGCAATGAAGACGACATTGTCATTTTACATGTTAATATATCATGTATAACTTGTTCAATTGGATTTGTTACATCAATAATTTTTATTGATTGCTGGCAATTTTTAAATAATTCGGTACATTTTAGTACATCTACATAGTGAGGTAATATACCTATTTCATATTGTTTAATTACAATTGGTCTATAAAAATAAGGCAATATTAATCCAATATCCCCATATATTTCTGGACAAGGTATATTTTGTTTTAAAATTCGGTTTCTTGTTAAAGGTCCACGAACTGACAAAATTTTAGCAGGTTTTATAATAGTTTGGTTATTCATCATTAAACCAGTTCCCCATATTATTGAATTTGCTTTACATGAATTTAAAATACTACCAGATCCAAATATTACTTTATCATGTTTTTTACCTCCATTAATATCTAAAATAGGTGTTTGATTGGTTATTTTTTTATAAATATAAGCGGTTATTTCATCTCCAAAATTACGACCTTTACATTTACATATATCATAATATATATATTTACATCTTGCTATGTAATTTTTGGTCATTATATTTCCTCTTATATTTGTATTCCAATGTGAAATGCCACTTGTATTATGTAAATAATAAGTTTGACAAGGTGTTAAATTATTAGGATTAATGTACCAATCTAAATGTTTTGCTGAATAAGGTGCTAAAAAACGAGCACAATTTCCATGTGGAAATGTTTTTGGAATATTTTTAGCAAAAAACAATTGAAAAGTTGTGTCTATATCGCAATCTATATATTTATAATTATTTTTATTAAATGACATAGTTTTCCGTAGTTTACTCCAAAACTGACTTGTATGAGATTTTAAAACAGTTTGTTTTTGCGGATAATAATTCGGTATGTCATTAATTTCCAACATAGGACCGACTGATATTTTTTTTAAAGCATGTAAAGCATGAATATACACTTTTAAAATATCACCATTTATATTGTGCAACTTAATATCTGGGTCAGTCATTACGCAATATTTACATTCAGGATGTAAATTTAAATAATGTTTTATTGAATTTAAAACACTATGATGATTATTTACTTTTGTACGATAAACTGTATATCCCTGTAATTCTTTTTCTGCCAAATAATTAATAGTTTCATAATATGTAGAAGCAACATCGTGAAAAATAATTTTATATGGTGTGTTTTTTATACTTGTTTCGTATGAATTAACACTTTGTTTAAGTATTTCAAACTGGTCGTGTACAATTATAAAAATAGGAATATGTTCCGAACCATGTGTATAACAATTTTCAATAGTATGATTATTTGTGTTAATAAAAACGGAGTTTTGTTTTCTATTAATGTATAATTGTTTCCTTTTAATAGCAAATTTTTTCCTTTTAATAGCTAATTGTTTTCTTTTAATAACTAATGGGTTTCTTTTAATAGCTAATTGTTTTCTTTTAATAGCTAATTGTTTTCTTTTAATGGCTAATTGTTTTCTTTTAATGGCTAATTGTTTTAATATGTATAATTTCATATTATATTATATAATAATATATAAAATATTATATAAATGAAATCATATGATGAAATTATTTCTTTGGGTTCTAATTGCAGTCCTGGTCTATCATTAAGACAATTAAATTTAAAAAAAGAAACTTATCCATTTGACTGGGTAAGAAGTAATTCTAAAATTATTTATGATGTATTATTGCACGGTAAGAATAATTATATTAATTTTGACACAATTAATAATACTAATAGTAAATATTATGTGAATGATTTACATAATAATACTCATCCTAATTTTATTTCTTCACATATTAATTATTATGGACAACATTTCACACATTATACAAATATATCAAAAACTGAATTAATATTTAAATTTGATACATATTTAAATAGATTTTTTAAAGTGCTTAATAGTAATAAAACAATATTATTTATTCATTCAAATGAAGAATATATATATCACAAACAGTCCAGAGATAATAAAATAGAATTATTTAATTATTTGTGTAAAATAAATGACATTTTAAAAACAAAATACCCAACATTAAATTTTACAATAATTAATATTGACGCAAATAATAATTTTGAAAATTATAAAAATATCATCAATTTAAATATTAAATATAAATTTCCTCTTTCAAATAAATGCGAAAATCATAAACCTCATTTTTATAATTCATATAGAAATGCTATTACTACTAAAATAAATCAATATTTAAACACGTAGTATTTTTATATTTAAATATAATTAAATATATATATATTAATAATATATATGCCATATTTTCCAAAAAAACACATATTATTCATTCATATACCAAAAACAGGTGGTTCTACTGTGGAAAATTGTTTAAAAGAAAATGATGATATTCAATTATTTGACATAAATAATTTTAACCATAAATTTTTAAATAAACCAATGAAACATATATCTTTACAACATCAAACATACAACACTATTTATACACATCAAACTGATTTTAACATTGAATTTAATGATTCTTTACGAATTATTAGTGTAGTTAGAAATCCATATGATAGAATTATAAGCGATTTGTTTTTTTATAATTTAATTAATGATAAAACTCCACCTCACCAAGTATTTAATATTATTGACACGTATTTAAAAGAACCCGTGACTAAGTACGACAATCATAACATTCCACAATATAAATTTGTTACCAATAATGATAAACAACTTATTGAAAATATAACTATTTTTAAAACAGAAACACTTAATGATGAACTTGAAAATTATGGGTTTATCATAAAAAATAATAAAATGGTAAATAAAACAAAAACAAATTACAACAAATTTTTAAACAACAATAGCATTTTATTAATCAATAAATTTTATAAAGACGATTTTATTTTATTTAATTATGATTTTAAACCTACCACGACTAATATTATTAAACCTCATAAACGTGTTGTACCAAAACAAACTAAGTCTCACTTACCAACCAAATATCCTGGATTAATTAATAAAATAAATAAACCTATTCAAGTTAAACGACCTATCCAAGTTAAACGACCTATCCAAGTTAAACGACATGCACAAATTAATAAACCTATTAAATCTAAAATACCTAAATTTAAAATTACATTTAAAAAAAAATAAAATGTTACATATATAACATTAATATATATGTTTGACTGTGAAAATTTTTTTATTTCACAAGTAAATTAAACATGTTTTTACTAACCACAGGTTTTTTATTAAACATATTTTTACTAACCAAAAGTTTTTTATTAACTAAGGGTTTTTTAATAACCGCGGGTTTTTTATTAACTAAGGGTTTTTTATTAACCATAGGTTTTTTATTAACTAAGGGTTTTTTATTAATAATTGACATTGATTTTAATACAGGTTTATTTACCTTTTTATTTAATACTGGTTTTGGTATATTAGCTTTTAATGACATTACTAATGCACCTTTTCCATAATTACGTTGATATTTATATAAATCTAATGATTTTAAATGTACTTTATTAATTGAATTATGTTCTTTTTCTATTACTTCATTTCTATTATTACTAATAATAATCATTTGTTCAGATTCAAGTTTTTTCATTGTATTATTGTTACTATTAGGATGTTGTGGAGAAAATCCCAATATTTTATTTTCATCTAAAATTAATTGATTTTTAATTCTTAATAAATTATTCATATTTAAATTCATCGTTTTTAACTCTTTTAAATATGGTAACATATTTAACAGGTGTTTTTTATGTAAAATACCCATATCCATTGTAGGTCTAATTTTAGGATTAATAAATGGAACCGAATATATATCATCCGTTTGACTTAAATGTGTGTTATAAAAAGATAATATATTGTCAAAAAAATTTTTTCCAAAATCAATTGTATCTGGCAAACAAATCCAATACTTAATATTTTCATATTTTTCAATATTTTCACAAACATATAGCATTGCTGTTAAATGAAGTGCTGTATATTTTACATCAATTATTTTAATATTATCTACATTATACTGTTTAGGTTGGTTTTCTTGTGCTGATACGATTAATACATTTTCATTGGGAAATTTAGAATGTGTTATTTGAGGTATTAATTTTGTTAAACAACTTTTATAAGATTTGCAAGTATTTATTAATAAACAAATATCCATAATATAATATAATTAATATATTATTTTATTTACTATTTATTAATTATTTAAATTCACCTATAAATACTATTATATCTAAGCATTCCATAAAATTAACGAGCATTTTAATCTGGGGTTTCCTAATTCATAATAATTCATAAGAATACAATGTTTTTTATTAATATTTTTTGGTTACCTTGCTATACGTAGAACCCTTGCGATTTGATTTTACACCTGGTCCTGACGCATCTCCACTAAATAAACTTACATCATGTTCCATATCCTTTGATTTTTCCCAAAATTCCTTTGAACCCACCTTAAATGGCTCATGACTCTCGGCTTTGTAAAAAAATATCTGGTCTTCCAACTTGTTTGAACGAACATTATTTGACACCACTAAACACTCGTAATTTTCCGTACAACTATCCATTACCTGACAAAACGATTCAAATGTTGGAAACATACCTGCATAATTATCAAATATACGTCTACGATTAGTTAAATTTGGCTCTCGCAATATAAACGTATAATCCACATTACAACGAAGCATTGGCGGAATTCCCATTGGATATTGCATCGTAATTATTAACATCACTTTCCAATGACGACCATTTACAAATAAAAATTTCATATATTTATCTTTTGACCATCCATTCGCATCATGCAAACAATCGTCCAATATCACAAACACTCTCGTATCTATATCTGATTTTCCATACGAATCAATATTCTTTTTTACTTCTTTCATAAGCATTTCTTGTCTTTTTAATATATTCAACACCTTATCACTCGTATATTCATAATGTAAAAACATTTTTGGCACAAACTTTTCAAAATATCCATTTACTGCCTCCGTTCCCGATATTACTATTCCCATCGGTATTGTTTTATGGTTATACAATATATCCTTTACTAAAAAAGATTTTCCCGTTCCACGACTACCCACCAACACTATCACTGGTCCCTCACCTTTTGAAGTTTTTGAAAATACAATTTGGTCAGTTTTAAACCTTTTTATATCCAATGACATTTTATTTAATAAAAATAGTATATATTATACTTACATAATAATTAATTTTTTCATTATACACGCATTGTTATTTAACACTATTTAATAATAATAGAGTTTGCTAAATATTATCATTAACTAAATAACATATTATATTATATTGTAAAAAATGAATATTTAATTAATAATTTATGATTTTATTTTAATATCAATTAATAATAATAATAATAACATAATATAACAACATAATATAACAACATAATATAATAACATAATATAATAACATAACTATGAATGAAAATTGCTGGCATTTAACAGATTATAATAAGTGGTTATTAGATGGTTCGCCAATAAATAATAATGTTAATATACTTGATTTAAGAAATAATAATTTAAATAAATTATCTGAAAAAATAGGAAATTTAACAAATGTAAACATATTATTTTTAAGCAATAACCAATTAAAAGCATTACCTGAAAGCATTGGTAATTTATCACAATTGGTCAGTATTTACACAAGCAACAACCGACTAACTACATTACCTGAAAGTATAGGTAATTTAACAGAGTTGGTTAGTCTTTACATAAGTAGCAACCATTTATCTGTATTACCTAAAAGTATTGGAAATTTAATAAAATTAAGAATTTTTGATTTAAGCAACAATAATTTAACAGTACCTGAAAGTGTTGATGAAAACTTTGCCCTAATTGGAAATATAATAACATTAACCTCTATAAATATAAGCAATAATCAATTAAATGTTTTGCCAGAAAATATAGGAAATTTGGTAAATTTAAAGTACATTAATTTAATAAATAATAATCTAAAAACATTGCCCGAAAGTATTGGAAATTTAACAAAATTAGTATATCTTTGTGTTGACAACTATGATGAATGGAATACATTCCCAGAAAGCATTGTAAAACTTACTAATTTAGGCAATGATGTTAAAAAAAATATACATATTATCACAGAACGTATAGAAAAAAAAATAAATAAATCAAAGGAACTACATAAAGATTATTTTTATAACAATATATTTGAAGAATTAATTGCTGAATCTATGAACCCAAAACGTATTTGTAAATATATTATTAATGATAAATGTGATGATTTATAATATTATTAATAGCTATTTTAATTAAAGGGTTAAATTTCTCGCAATTAATATTAAACAAATAATCATTCGCAAACTCTTTACTTTTTTATTTAAATTTTAAAAAGATACGTTATATTTGCGTTAATAATATCATATTATATGTTATAATAACAATTTTTATATAAATAATTATAAATATGCATATCATTATACAACCTAATCATTTTGAACCATCAAATTATAAATTATCAAACCCTATAACCATATCTAACGGTACTTATTTTTCTAAATTAACTTCTACTTCCAATGGGTCCGTTTATTTACAAACACCCACTTGTACCTTTAAAAACGCATTAAATACTACTAAAAATAAACATAAAAATCATATTATAAGCGATTTAATTATACAAAATAATAGTGTTGATTTTATTAATTGGTTGTATAATATTGAAGATAGATGTGTAAATTTATTGGCACAAAATAGTGAAAAATGGTTTCAAAATGCCTTTTCAAGTAAAAAAATAAAAGATGCTTTTAACAATATTTTTAAAAAATCTACTCCCACTGACAAAATAATTAGAACCATTTTACCCATTTGCAAAACATCAGGTAAAACATCCATTAACATTTTTAATGAATCCGGCAAATTATTATCTTTTGATGATGTAGTTGATAATACACACGCCATCAATATTATTGAATTAATTGGGGTTAAATTTACATCTCAACAATTTCAATTAGATATTGAATTAAAACAAATTATGATTTGTGACACACCTCAATTATTTAACACCTGCATCATACAAAAAGAATATAATCATTCTACTAATATTCATAACCAAGAACTCGACACATTACATACATTACCACCAATTACTTTGGAAAAGAACACCAATAACATTAACGATTTAAATAGTGATGATGATATTTCTGATTTAAATATTAATGACCTTGATAATAATAGCAACAATGATAATAATAACGCAATTATTGAAAATAATATTGATAATAACAACGCAATTATTGAAAATAATATTGATAATGATAATAATATTGATAATGATGATAATGATGATACTCTTGATAATGATGATAATGATGATAATGATGATAATGATAATGATGATAATGATAATGATGATGATGATAATGATGATAATATGTCTATCAAAATAACAGACGTACAAACAGATAATTTAATATATGATGATATAATTGATTTAAATTATGAAATTACTTTAAATAATACTAATGCGAATACAACAATTGAAAATATTCAAATAAGTGATTTAAATAGCAATAATAATAATGATAATATTGATATAAATGATGATAATAATTTAGAAAAAAACATACATATGATGGAGGATGAAAATGTTAATAAATACAATAAATTAATGGAACAATATCATTCTATTATAAAATCCGCAGAATTAATAAAAAAACAAGCAGATGATTTAGGAATGATAATTGGAAAATGTTGAATAAAAAATAAAAATAATTAATTAAAATTCATAAATATAAATATACTATAAATATATATATATATATAATATGTTTAATTTTTATAACCAATCCAGACTTGGACAGGATAAAAGTGTCCGTAATACCCAAAATACCAAATATTCCGATTATTTATCAAGCAATCTAATGTTTAATGTTAGTACTCCTATTCATTTAGCCAATAATCAACCAGGACTAATCTATCAGGGCTCTCATATGGGTGATTTAGCTCAGTCAATTTTGAGTGGAGCAACACCTTTACAATTACAGCAGGAAAATAATAAACTACAATTAGAACAATTGGATTTATATGCTCGCCCATTTGCCACGGTTCCTTATTTAGGGCGTGGAACAGTGGATCCAACTATGGAATCTAAAATATTACAAGGAGACAGCATTGTTCAGCGTCGTGACGAGTTAGGTCGTAGTACAATTAAAGAATCCGAAAATACCAATTATAAACCACTTATTATTAACTATGATAATATGATGAAGGATGTTAGTCAAGAACGTCTTGGTTATAATGATTCTCGTAACCAATTTAGAGATTTAAACCGATAGATAATTTTCGCAAACTCTTTTAATAATTAAAAAATATAACAATAATTAATTAAATACAAAATAAAAACTCTTTTTTTCCCAATATTATTACATAAAAAATGATTAACAAATTAGATTAATCATTTTATATTTTTATATTTTATATTTTTTATTAGACATTTATATATTTATATATATATACAAATGATATGGTAAAATCAGTTGCTATTATAATACGTTCTCATGGGTCAATTATAACTTATTTTGACAAAACATCTAAACCTTTGGAACAAATCATATCTATTCAAAAAGCACCATTAAGAAATTTTAAATTGGTTTCATTGGCAAATTTAGGAGGAGTATGTTATGGAGACTCATTAGATGAATATATGTCATTCATTATAAAATTATTAAAAAATAATAAAAAAGGTTTTGGAACAATGACAATAGATGATAAAATAAACTATTTATATAATTTAGATAATGGTCGTTATTTATCATCATCTGAAAATAATACATTTGTTGATAATAGAACTATTATTACCAATGTTAATAATGGATATGTTGATAAAATATATTCAAATGATACAAAAAATTTAGATTTTGGGAGTAAATTCTCAATTAAATTGTTATTTCCAGAAGGATATTCTATCGAAGAAATTGCCGAATTTAGACAAAAAATAAAAAATATAAATGATTCTCTTAAATCATCAGATAAAAATATATATTTAAGTAGAAGCAATATAGTTAAATTAGCATTAGATTTTAATACAGACAATTTGTATTTAATTGATTTAACGTGTGATGCATATAAACAGTACAATAATAGTGAAATTAGTGAAGAACAAGCAAGTTGGATAACTAATGAATTAAACAAAATTGAACTTCGTGGTGGAAAACTTAATAAACTTAATAAACACAATAAAATCAATAAAAGTAATAAAAACAATAAAAGTAATAAAATCAATAAAAGTAATAAATCCAAGAAATTCAAAAAATCAAATAAAAGTAATAAATCCAATAAATTCAAAAAATCCAATAAAAGTAAGAAATCCAATAAATCCAAGAAATAATAATGTTTAAGCACATTTATGACCAACACAATAAAAATTATAAAAGAGTTTGCGAATTATTTTAAAAAAAATAATATAAAAAAATGAAATGAAATTTTCAAGTTATAATGAAACATATATAGGAATTTATTATTAAGTAAAATGTCTGTAACTGATGCCGAATTATCAAAAACTTATCAATACAAGACTGAAATTGAACATATTTTACAACGTCCCGATACTTTTATTGGTAGCGTTGGCGAATGTGACTTGCAATTGACAAATGTGTATGATGACGCACATTCAAACATTGTGTCACGAAATATTCAATATGTTCCAGGATTATACAAGATTTTTGACGAAGCACTCGTTAATTGTCGCGACCACGTTGTTCGTATGCTTGAATTAAAAAAAAAGAATGATAAATGTAATACAGTCAGCTATATTAATGTAGAAGTTGGTACAGAAGGAGATATTTGCTTTACAAATGATGGTAATGGCATTGATATTGCTATGCATCCTGAATTAAATATATGGATTCCTGAAATGATTTTTAGCACTTTTAGAACTGGTACTAATTTTGATAGTGACGAGGGTGAAACGGGAACTAAACGGACTGTCGGGGGTAAAAACGGTTATGGCGTGAAACTCATTTCCGTATGGTCCCTATGGTGCGTTATTGAAACCGTTGATAGCAATAGAAAACTCAAATATACCCAGAAATACAGCAATAATCTTTTAACCATTGAAAAACCAACAATTACTAAACTAACCGCAAAGGAAAGCACAAAACCATATACAAAAATTCATTTTATGCCTGATTATAAACGCTTTGGTATTCCACAAGGTCTAAGCACTGATTTCAAGGATTTACTTCATAAACGCGTGATTGATATTTCATCCATTACTGGAAAAATTAAAATAAAGTACAACGGCGAATTAGTACCCATTAATACTTTTCAATCTTATGTTGATTTATATATTGGCAAGGATAAAACCACTGTTCCTCGCATTTATGACAAAACTGATGATGGTAGGTGGGAATATATCGTTTCCTTGTCTAAAACAGGTGTATTTGAACAGGTTTCCTTTGTTAATGGCATTTGTACATCAAAAGGTGGAAAACACGTTGATTATTTGGTAAATCAAATTACTAAAAAAGTTGGTGATATTATTGAAACAAAGAAAAAAATTAAAATTAATAAAAATCTTATTAAGGAACAACTTAGCATCTTTATTCGTTGCGATATTGAAAACCCCGCATTTGATAGTCAAACCAAAGAAAACCTAACTACAAAAATTGCCGATTTTGGCTCAAAATGCGATGTTAGTACGGATATTATTGCTAAAATTATTAAATGGGGTGTTGTAAATACGGCTTGTTCTTTGCAAGAAATCAAAGAAATTAAGAATGCGAATACCGTATCTACAACACATAGGGCAAAGCGTTTGCGAGGAATTAGTAAATTGAATGATGCGAACTGGGCTGGAACGGATAAATCAAATAAATGTATTTTGATTTTATGTGAGGGAGATTCGGCAAAAACGGGTGTTGTATCTGGATTAACAGATAATGCGAATGATTATATTGGTGTATATTCAATGAAAGGAAAGGCGTTGAATGTAAGAGATAAAAGTAATCGTGATATTGTTGGTAATTCGGAAATTGCTGATATTATTAAGATTTTGGGTATTGAGATTAATAAAAAATATACTTTGGATGATGTTAAAAATAAGTTGAGATATGGAAAAATTATGATTATGTGTGACCAGGATTTGGATGGGTCGCATATTAAGGGATTGCTTATTAACTTATTTCAAGCTGCGTGGCCGTCTTTATATGAAATTCCTGGCTTTCTATGCTTTATGAATACTCCAATTTTAAAAGTGAAAAAAGGTAATATTGAACATTCATTTTATAATAAGCAGGAATATGATACTTGGAAGGATAATACTGTGGATAATCATACTTGGACGGTTAAATATTACAAGGGATTGGGTACAAGTACAGCCAAAGAATTCAAGGAATATTTTAAACAAATGCGTTATATTTCCTATGACCGCAAAGATATTCATTGTGACGAAGCAATTAATATGGCTTTTAATAAAAAATGTGCTGATTCAAGAAAAGAATGGTTGCTTAATTATCAAAAAGATGATGTACTGGATATTACTTCCGGACACATAAATTACAAGGATTTTATTTACAAAGAAATGTTGCATTATTCTATTTATGATTGCGAACGTTCAATCCCTCATTTAATGGATGGATTGAAAACAAGTTTGCGTAAGATTTTGTTTTCAGCTTTTCATAAAAATTTAACGAGTGAAATCAAGGTGGCACAATTTGCTGGTTATGTATCTGAAAAATCAGAATATCACCACGGTGAAGCAAGTTTAAACAAAGGTATTATTGGAATGGCACAGAATTATATTGGTTCTAATAATATTAATTTGCTACAACCAATTGGGCAATTTGGAACTCGTCTTACAGGTGGTAAAGATGCTGCCGCGGAAAGATATATATTTACACGATTGGACCCCATTACTAAAACAATGTTTTGTAAAGCAGACGACCATCCAGATGTTTTGGAATATCAAACGGACGAAGGTATTCCAATTGAACCTGTTTGTTATGCTCCAATTATCCCGACTTTGTTGGTTAATGGAAGCACTGGTATTGGAACGGGTTATAGTTCAACAATTCCATCTTTTAATCCAATTGAATTGGTAGCTTATTTAAAAAATAAATTAATGAATAATAATGAAGCTAATAAAAATATGAAATGGGTTCCCCATTATAACGAATTCAAGGGAATTATTTTACCATTAAATGAATACTACAATTCCTTTATTATTAAAGGTAAATATACGGTTATTGATGAAAATACAGTACATATTACTGAATTGCCAGTAGGTACTTGGACAAAGACGGCGATTGATTATTATGAAGAGGCTTGTATTGATAAGGAAGACCCTAAAACAAAAGAAAAAAGTCCTGCTATTTTGAAAGATGTGTATCATAATTGTTCAGAGCAGCATGTAAATATTACAGTAACTTTTCAAAAAGGTAAATTGGCGTCGTTAAATAAACCGTCGGCAATTGATGGAGAACCGACTAAATTGGAGAAATTTTTAAAATTATCAACCACAATATCTACATCAAATATGCATGTATTTCATAAAAATAAGCTTACAAAATATAATGATATTTCATCAATGATTGATGATTTTTATGAGGAAAGATTGCGTATGTATCATTGTCGTAAAGTAGTAATGATAGATACGATTAAATATGAATTGAATAGGTTATATAATAAAAAGCGATATATCCAGGAGATTGTTAATTCAACAATTGACTTGCGTAATAAAAAACGAGATGTTATTTATGAAATGCTTAAATCAAAAGAATACGATGATATTAATGACGATAAGTATGCTTATTTGGTGAAAATGTCAATGGATAGTGTAAATGAAGAAAATGTAATCAAATTAAATAAAGAACATAGTGCTCAACAAATGTTGCTCACCAATACAATTAATACACAAGTGGAACAAATGTGGCTAACAGACTTGGAGTATTTTAGCAGTGCTTATGATACCTTTTGTAAAGAGCGATCCGAAGAATTCAAGGCAAACGCAGCAACTGCCGATAATGGACCCGCAAAAAAGGTAGCTAAGAAAAAAGTAGTCAAGGCTGTAAAGGGTTAAATTAGTTATGTAATATTTGTAAAGGGTTAAATTAGTTATGTAATATTTGTAAAGGGTTAAATATTGTATATTTTTTTAATTTTTTTAATGTTATTTGGCAACAAATCAGTTACATTTCAATCGTCTTTGTAAGAAAGCAATTTGTTTTTCCAACTCCTTAATTTGATTAGCTTGTTTTGTAATAATTTCACTTTGTTTTTTACGTGTTGCCTTTTCAATGTCTGGTTTAAAATGAATATCTCCTTCTTTATATGAATCTAATATATTTTCCACTTTTGTAAGTATAAAAGTTTTTATAGTTTCATTATACACCAAGGTATCCAAGGTTTCTTTGGTTGATTTCATTAATGGTGATAATTTTAGCATTTGCTTATTACACGAGTTTTGAGAATGTGCCAATACCATCAAGGTTAATTTTGGTTCTAATTGAATAATAGGTATAGTATAATTATTTAAAAATGAAGTTTCTTCTCCTACACAATCAGTATCATTGAATACTAATTTTGCCTGATGTTTCCAAAAAATAAGTGATGCTGCGGTGGAATGCTTATCGTGCCAAGGACCCCATTGTTTTACTATTTTATCTTGCACATAATAAATATTCATAGCACTGGAACCCGCACAAAATCTATCAGGATGTAGTAATAAACTATAAACTCCGTGTGTAATACGGTCAGGTGGGTAATAATCATCATCATCCATATATACGATGATTTGACTATGTGCCAATGAATTTAACATATTTCTTTTCTTTCCCATACTTAATTTTGAATTTAAATATACATAACGAACTTTTATATTATCCATATTATTTTCATATTGATGAAATAAATCTTGTACTGGGTCAGTACCATCATCAATAATTAGCCATTCTATTAAATGATGGGGATAATTTTGTTGCATAACTACATCTTTTATAAAAGGAATTAATGGTCGTCTATTAAATGTTGGAGTAGCAATAGTAACAGTAGGATATTCCATTTTTAGTGTAGAAAGTAATTGTTTTAATTTATTAAATTCATCGGTATATATAACATCATTGGTTTCTTTAAAATTCATATTTATTATTATCTATTATATAAATCTTTTAAATTACATATTTATATATGATTTAACGACATTCTTTTATTCTTTTATTCTTTTTTAATTTTAAATATATTAACTAAATGAAAAAATGAAATTTAATTGTATTTAAAAATATAATGAATAATATTTATAATAAATAAATTATGGAAGATATTAACATAATTGAATATCCATGGAATAAAGATAATATTATTAAATTGAAACAATATGAAAAAGAATTATTATTATATGAACCTAATTTGACAGATTGGCAAATTAGGTATAAATTAAAATTAGAATGGCGTCGTTTAGAATATATTGAGCAAGAAAAGGTAGAAAAAGAAAGAGAATTAGTATTTTTTAAAGTAACATTGCCATTATATAAATTTAAAGTTGATGAACTTAATAAACAAATTAACTTTTTAAATAGTTCTTATAAAAAAATACAATATTATTATAATAGAGAAGTTGGTTATCATCAATGGGAACAAGATTTTTGTGGCGATTTATTAGAATTAAAATTAAAACACAGAAACTTACAAAACGATTTACGAAAAAAATGTATTCATAAATTTACACCTTTTAATGATTTTGAAGATTATATACATAAATCATCGTGTATTTATTGCCAATTGTCTGGAAAAGAATTGTATAATAACGAATTTAAACATTATTAAAAACCCTAAAATTAAAAATAATAATAAATATGTATGTAATATATATATTATTATATACAACAATGATTACATCTAAATTAATACCTATTTTTTTCATTATTGCTGGTTCATTATTGCTACACCTCAAAAAAATATTGGGTTCTGTTAAATCAATGTCTTATTATTACAGTATTATGCAATATATTGGTATTTTATTATATGCTAATGGTTGGTTATCTTATTCTTTACAACTTTCAAACAAATCAATTCATAAGGGATATTTACTTACCATTTGTTATGCTATTATATTAGCCGAATTAATGATGTATTACTATCATTACACCGAATATATTTATTTATTTATAATTGCTTGGGCGTTGCTTGGTAGTATAATGGCAAAATCATTTTCCAAAAATGTCGGTATATTATTTATTATTGCCAGTACAATGTATTTATTATGGAATAAAAAATTAAATTTACCAACTTATGTACTTAGTGCTATTTTATTAACATTGGGTTGGTATTTATATGCTATTTAGATTGTATATACTATAATAATTTGGATTAATATAAAATATAAAAACTGAGGTATGTAAAACAAACAAAAATAAAACAAAAATAAAACAAAAATAAAAAATAAAACAAAGAAAAAACAAAGAAAAAAGTAAGAAATCATTTAAAATAAACATTCGCAAACTCTTTTTTATTTTTTATTTTTGTTTGATGGTTACATATTTATCACATCCAGCAGCGTGTCTTAATGTAATTTTCGTCTTTTTTTTCCAATCGTGACCGGTTGCTTTATCACTCATAATATACATATCACCACAATTGACTTGTATTTTAAACCTATCACCAATAGGCTTGCTATTAAAAAACCATTGCCAATGAATTTCAGTAGATGACCCTAATGATGCGGCAATTACTTTTTTTCGTTCGCTATCGCCGTGAAATCCAATTCCACATTTATTTACATCATAATATAAATTTCCTTCTGCTTGTAAATTATCACCACAAATAAAAGTTGATAAATTAGTTTTCCATTTATTTAAAATAGGAACATTTGAATATGCTACTACAGTTCCTTTTTTATTTTCTAAATCCGCATTTTGACTTGTATCTCCAAAACAATTATTATACCGAGCGTGTTTATTTAATACTTTTTTGCGTCTTGTATCATAATATCTCTTGTCCCAATTTACAGATAAACATTCATTAAACATATCATTACTATTATTTATATTACCATCTGTTTTATTTAATAATGCATTGATTCCGTTTCTAATTATTAATATATGAGCATCATCTACTAAATCAATAACATCCATTATATCAGGGGATTTAAAAAAATTATCTTTTAAATCATACAATTCACACAAAGCACCCATTTCTTCAAATTTATCTTTCCAAGATATTAAATCTTTTTCACTAAAACCACAATTACTTAATCCTGAACCATGAATTTCCATACCGACATGATTTTCAGATTGCTCCCCACAAGTAATCGCAATTCGCTGCATCTTATTTATATACTTGATAAATAAACCAATTATCAAGTATTTCATTTTTTTTTATTATTTCACATTTTTTTAAATAATAAAAAATATAAAAAATATAAAAATAAACACCAAACACCAGATTAAAATAATTCGCAAACACTTTATTTTTCACCTAACTATACATTTTAATTATAGTACGTACTATAATATGTAACTATTTGTACGTACTTTATCGTAAATAAGTCTCGTCAATTAGCAAAATACCATTATTTGTGTCTTGTTCTTGTTTAATTGTTTTTCTAAATTGACGAATAAAAGTGTCCTTCATTTCCACATTTGTTGTAAAACCATATTCAATTTTTTCAAAAGTAAATAATTCACTATCAAATCCCAATAAATTAAACATAGATGCCTTTGTATTTACTATCCACAAGGATGAATAAATACATTCATTCGTTTGTGTATTCACATAAAACCGAAAACAATTAAACAAATAATTATTTAAATATCCAAATTGCTGTACAAATCCCTTGTTAATATTAATTAGTCTAAATTCAATATTTTCATCATATTCCATTGGTTTATTATAGGTCACTCGGTAAAGGGTTAATGAATTAGAATTCATTGTGTCATAGAACTGTGCGTCTAAACTTTTATACAATGGCTGTTCATTCTCATCTTCCATCATAATACCAAAACTACTTTTCAATTGCTTAAATTGCGAATCAGTCATAATCTTTGGACATAATCTTTCACGAATAGTCTCTTCCGTTTCCTCAATAATCTTGGGAATAGATTGTTCCGTCCTAAACTTTGCCAATCGCTCCTTTTCCTTTTCTACTTGTTTTTTAGTTTTCATTTCTTTGGCATATACTTCCAACTCATTACAAATACATTCAGCTTCTACACGATTAAACTCGTTCGTCAATTCATCAATGCGATTAATCAATGGAACAGATAATTCAAGTGACTTTACGGAACCATTAATCTTTTTAAGCAAAATATCATCACTCAATTTACTATATTTAGGAGACAATAATGATGATGGTAACGACATTTTATTAACAAACACTTTCTATTTGAACACATAAAAAAACCAATTATTATAATTCATTTTTTTAATTTTAATTACATTTAGGAGAAAATGTATTAATTATATGCTTCCAAGTATTTTATATATTACTCCATGATTTAACACAAAAAAATAATTTGTAGATTACTTATTTACATTTATAACGCACACAATCATCTAAACTTACTGTGAATTTTATTTCTGTTTTTTATTTTTTTTGGCATCCTTTTCTTTTAATTTTGCTTCTGCTTTATCTTCCTTTTCTTTTAATTTTGCTGCTGCTTTATCTTCCTTTTCTTTTAATTTTGCCGCTGCTTTATCTTCCTTTTCTTTTAATTTTGCCGCTGCTTTATCTTCCTTTTCCTTTAATTTTGCCGCTGCTTTATCTTCCTTTTCCTTTAATTTTTCTGCTGCTTTATCCGCTTTTATTTGTTGTTTGTCAGTTAATTTAATTGGATTTAATAATATGGGAATTTTCATAACAACCTCTTTATCTTCAACAATATCATTATCATTATTATCCTCTTCAACAATATCATTATCATTATTATCCTCTTCAACAATATCATTATCATTATTATCCTCTTCAACGTCATCCTTAATTATTATGTTTTGTACATTATCATCAATTACATCATCATTTTCATCAATTACATTAACATTTTCTACTATACTTGTATCTTTGTCAAATAATACAACATCTGCGGCATTAATATTACGAACCTTTTTAAATATAAAATAATTATTTAGGAAAGATATTTGTTGTTCAATTTCCGTCATATTAGCAGCATTTTTATATATATTTTGGGAATGAACTGGTCTATCTGCGATTTCTTGATTCATATCATCAAATAAATCAGCAAATGACCCAATACCTCGTGTAAATCCCTTGGATTTTGCTTCCATATCTGACAATGGCTCAAATCCATATTTATCCATGATTGAAATGAAATAATCAAAATTTACTAAATATTCTCCTATTAATTTTCCAATACTTGCTTGATAAATATCCACCTGGTACCCCACAGAAGTCTCATCATTTGGAAATGTTGATTGTTTATATTGCTTCACTACTTCCCAAATCTTGACATCTTGGTCAGTTAATACAATATTATTTTTAAACGCAACTGGTTCTAATAATTTAAACAACGCACTTCCATTAAATGCCGTTCCCACAAAATACCCACTTAATGCCGTATTTTCACACACATTTACCATAAAAGATTGTAATACAGTAGTATTTTTAAAGAAATAATGCAAAGCAAACTGACAAGACGTAATATCCGCCCCATTAGACACGATACCATGATTTTTATACAATACTTTACCTAAGTCCTTTGTTTCCGAATTTTTAGACGCCGTACCAGACAAATAACTTATAATATCCTTGCCATTTTGCGTATATTCAGCATCCCCATTACGAATATTTAATTCTGAATTTGCTCTCACAAACACACAATCAGGTACGTAATTATTAGGTGCCCGATTTTTATGTGCATCCAATACTCGAACACAAGCTCCATTTTTTCTATTTTCCAAATTATCATTAGCAATATCTAATCCCAATACAAACTTAATTCGGGCATGAATCCACTTTGGTAAATCGCCTGCCTTTCCACAAGCAAAATCAATTAATGTGTTGGCATTATTACCTACCATAATAAGTTTGTGTTTTACAAATAAATTATGAAAATCCCTTAATGCGGGTGTTAATGACCTTGATTTTTCGGTAGAAGTGTAATAAATCTCCTCAATAGATGTTTCATCCAAAGAAGGAATACTACCGTCTTCTTTATATCCCGTACTAATCATATGTGTGGTTACTGGGTAATGGATTGAATGCCAAATATTATTCGCCACATTATAATAATTTCCAAAATTATTCTTTAAAGTAATCATTTGATTTGTCTTGTCATTACGCACTCGTAATGGCTTCCATTGCCAACCAATCTTGGCATTCACATCAAACGACCATTCTACTATGGTATTGTCATAAAATACATCGCCTTCGGTTGTAACCATACTCATTGTGCCGTCATCACCCTTTGTAAGCATTACATGTGCAATACCAGCATTATCATTTACAGGGTGAGTTGGACTAAATTGTACAGCAATAGGTTTAGAATGGTTATGTTCATAAATATGTTTCTTCTTTGGATAATCACCTTCCAATAATTGCTTGCATGGATTGTGATATTTCATGTTTTCACTTTCACTAAATGTACATTTTAATACCACCGTTTTATATTGCTCAATATTTGTATTTGATGGATTGGCTGTGGCTATGCCTCCTGAAAAGATTGAACTAATCTTATCTTCTCCATTTTTTAGTTTGATTGTTTGTACTGAAAAATCAATTGTATTATATTCGGCAGGTTTATATTTAAAGGAAGTAGTCCAAGTAATACGTTTTAATGGACCTGTTTCGCCTTTTTTTAATCCCCCAACTCCTAAATAAGCAGGTGTTAAAATAAGACCATCATTATTATATGGAAATAAATGTTCATCGCATTTTTTAAGTAATTTGGCACATTCTTCAAATATATTTTTACCAGTGTAGAATATCTTCGCTTCCAAACTCTTGAAATATAATTTATTTTTCAGTTTTTTAACACCCTTTTTAACACCCTTTCCATTACTATTCTCAGTTGCCACCTCTACCGCACTTTGTACCATTATATTATTTATTTCCGTAACAATGTTATACATTTCCTGCGTTCTACTCTTTTCTTCCACATCACTCTTTTCCTCCAACATTTCTTGTAAAGGGTTATTTATCAAGGGATAATGACGAACATCTTTACCACCATAAAAGTATAAATCAAATGGCATATATTTATTTAAATATTTATTATGCTTATCTGTTTGAATCCACTCTCCATCAATAAGCGTATTTAATAAATGCTTATTAATAGGGTCAATAAATCCCGCATAAATAAATTTCATATTGGTGGTAATAAAATAAATCGTTCCCTTACCATCAATAAACAACATACGACGCTCTCCATCTGCCTTGTCAGTAACAGTATAATTACTATAACCATCTTTATTTACTTCGGCAATAGTTGTTGCGTTTAGGTTATTGTCAGTCAAAATTTGAGGTGGTAAAATATTAACCCTTTCAAGAGTAATTGAACTTGGACCGATAAAATTGATAGGTTTTAATTTAAAAGTGTCAGTTTTAATAAGTTTAGAATATTGGGTCATTCCATTGGATAATACGGAATAATCTACTGGAAACTCGGTTTCTTGGAGTGCACTTAATATATGTTTAATTCCCTTTTTAATTTTATTTTCAATTTCCTTTATACATTGATTAGTTGTTTTTTGTTGGCTTTGTAATAAATTAAATAATGACTTTATTTTAGGATTATCCAATTCAATTTCAATTTCATAAGCAGTCTTGTCTAATTTTACAGGGTCAAAAATTTTAGATTGTAAATATAATGAGGTAACAATACTTAATTCAACTCTAAATGGATAGTCGTCATGTTCATAAACCACACGGTTCATAAGACGATATGATTTATCCGTAGAAGACCATTCATCCAATATATTTTTATAAGTTCCAAATACAGATTGTATATTTGATGGCGTAAATTCTTTTTCATTTTGTAAGGAAATTCTAATATTTTTATCCGCAAAATCTGTAAAACCAATTGGCATATTGGACACCATTATATTATTTTTAGATTGAAAGGAAATAACATTATCCTGTCCAAATGTTTCAATTATTGATTTTAAATCATTGTATTTACAATATGACTCTATTGGAGCATAACCCATAATTTCTACACGCCAATTTGTTTTATTTGTTGACATTCGCAACATCTGTAATCCCTGTTCATAAGCACACTTATAATTTAACCCTTTTAAATTCTTAATAACCCTTTCATAATCCATATTAGTTAGTGTATCGTTTTTATTTAAAGTGTTGAATCTAATTTCAAATTCAGGATTAGTCACGATATTATTTGTTACATTTGATTTGTCCAAATTTAATTTTAAATATTCATTCAAAAGTTCGGTTAATGTCAATGTTTTATATTGAATTTTTTTTTTATTATTATCATGTCTATTTCCACCAAGGGCACCTGTTACGCCATTTTCCCACAAAACACCCTCTTCATCTGTATTTGGAACGTATTGAATCTTACTCATAATATATATATATATTATACAACATATATTTATATTAAATAATCATTTTTTTAAAAAACAGTTGTATATTTAAATGAAGCACTAAAATGTATTACTCAATATATGTTATATATTTTTATTATTTATTTTTTTATTTTTTTATTTTTTTATTTTTTTATT
>Ga0098045_1000237_pt1 | contig 23450 bp, 38 predicted proteins | sample 11_taG_FD_77071 | JGI IMG/M metagenome (GOLD analysis project Ga0098045, IMG submission 77071) | Marine viral communities from the Subarctic Pacific Ocean - 11_ETSP_OMZ_AT15265 metaG | ecosystem: Environmental > Aquatic > Marine > Oceanic | place: Pacific Ocean | collected 2015-01-16 | reverse complement strand
TGGTTCTGTCCTTGGTATTCAGTATTCTCGAATACTTGCTTGGAATGAGAAGACACAACGATAATCTTATCCATTTCGTTTGACTTATGAATCCATTGGTGTGCGACCTTTGTGGTCTCAATACCAGCGGTGTAGCCAATGTTGATTGGTGCGAGACGCTGAAACTCGTTAGGGATGGTTACCTGCACAGACATATCAAATTGTCCGCCCTGCTGAATGTATCCGATTGTCTTTTCAATAACCTGATCTATCCAAACTCGCTCTTCATCCATTTCAGAGGACCATGAGGTCTTACCCCATTGCAAGGGCTGAATGAAGACTTCAAATAGATCTTCGCGAGATCGGAGCGAACGAAGAGCAAAACGAGCCTGCTCGCCGTATCCCGAACGGGTCAACAGCGGACCCTTTAATAGAACCTTCTTTTTCACGCTACCTCCATAAGATGCCACCGCTGGTAACCTTCTCTTGTTTCCCAAGAGCCCATTTCCGTAGTGACCTGATCCATAAGTTCAACCCAAGACTTCTCAAATGTCTCGAAGTTATAAGACTTTAACACATGCTGTCTGCCCTGTGTAGACATTTGACGATACTTCTTGGTTGGATTCTTGATTGCCTTAGTTAGGGTCTTCTCAAAATCTCGCTGTGAGATACGGTCTTCATAAATGTATGGAACTTGTAAAGAACCTATCACGGTCTTTGAGGCGGGCTCAATACCATAGCCAAACCAATTCTTTCCATCAGTCACTTGCTCTTGAAGACCGCCAGTCATGTTAACGATGATTGGTGTTCCGCAAGAAAGCGACTCAAGAGTTGCAAGACCAAATCCTTCAGCATCAGAGATGTTGATGGTGTAGTCAGCCATTCTGTAAAGATTTGCTAGCTCTTGTGGCGGTATCTTCTTGGTTGATAATAGCACTTGACCATTATCTAAGCCGAGATGATTGATAAGATGGGGCAGGTCCTGCCCGTGCTGGTCTCTGGGGTCTGTGTGCATAAGAAGGGTAGCCTTGTCGTGACCGACCTTATCAAGCCATTCCTTAAACCACCAAATAAGAGTACCAGACTGCTTGCGGCGAGCGTTGCGGTTGTTCCAGAAGAATATCTTCTTGTTATTGCTCTTGATTGTTGAAGAGTCCATAATGCGCTGTCGTATGACTTCTTGTGCTCTTTCTTCTTCTTCTGTTCTCGCAGGGTGAAAGAACTCTTCATTTACAGCATGTGGAAGATAACAAGACTGAGTATCAGGCGCAACTTCTTGAACAATAGCGTGTGTAACCTTAGAAATACAAGCCACAACATCAGTAGAGTTGTAGAAATTGGCGTTAAACTTTGGTGCTGGAAAGTTATCCCAAACATGATAGTAAACCATTGGAATGTTTGCGCGGACCTCGTTCTCGATCTCCCAAAGCCAGCCATAGAAGCGTGGGTCGGTCATAAACCACAGGGCGTCGGGGCGTTCCTTCTGTAACACAGAACGAATAATTTCGTGGTTACCATAACCATCTACTGGAAAAATGCGCCAGTCATCGCCCCAAGGCTCAACCTTCTGGGGTGTGTAGTTTTGGTGCTTTACTGCGCCACCAAGACAAACAAACTGGTAACGACCAGTCTTGAGGAGTGCCTCAATCATGTACTTTGTCTGGGTACCTACGCCTGAAGGCGATAGGGGGTGGTCTGATAAGACCAAAATCTTCTTTTTCATCTGTTCTCCATAACTGTTTTTAAGATTAAGCCGCAGACGAGATAAGGATCACAATCTGCGTTTGGGCGACGATCTTCGATGTAACCCTTTCCTGCCTTCGCAACTCCCCAAGGAATACGGATAGAGGCAGTTCTATCTGATACGCCCCAACGGAATTCCTTGTAGGAGCAAGTTTCGTGTGCGCCTGTTAGTCTTGACTCGATGTCGTGACCGTAATTGCGAATGTGCTCTTCGGTATTCTCACCAAGAGCCCGGCAGGCATCCTCACAAGCCTCAATAGACTGTCTCATTGCTACTGTTGAGAAGTTAGCGTGACATCCAGCGCCATTCCAATCTCCAGGCATAGGCTTGGCGGCATAACTAATTTCAACACCATGGTCTTCACTAATGCGCTCTAAGAGATAGCGAGCCACAGTTAAATGGTCACCAGTCTCTACCGTGCCGAGGGGTCCAATCTGAAACTCCCACTGACCGGGCATAACCTCGGCATTAACGCCACTGATTTCTAGACCAGCATCCATACAGGCGCGTAGGTGCTCTTCTACGATATCACGACCGAAAACACGACCTCCACCAGCAGAACAGTAATACTTGCCCTGTGGCTCTGGGAATCCCCCTTCAGGGAATCCTAACGGGCGACCGTCCTTAAAGATAGTGTATTCCTGCTCTAAACCAAAAAGAGCCGCTTCGACTTGGTATCTTTCTTCGATTTCTTGAGCGAATACTCTTGTATTTGTTGAGTGTGGCTCCAACTCGGGGGTCAGAACATCACAAAGAACCAAAACTGCGTCATAGCGCAGCGGGTCATCACAAACAAAAACAGGGCGAAGAACACAGTCGGAACTGTTTCCCTCAGCCTGATTTGTGGAAGAACCATCAAAATTCCATAATGGAAACTCTTCTGGTCTTTCCTTAAAAACTCTAGTTTTGCTTCGTAGCAGGCGGTATGGTGAAGATCCATCAACCCAAATGTATTCTGCTAGCATTTATCATCCTCTATCTACAATGCTCGGTCTTGTTGAACGTACAGTTCCTACAAGAAAGTCTGTTCTTAATATACCTCTTGTTCTTGATGTTGTATAGCGCTTTGTTCAACAATTTTAGAGCATTTTGTGTCTTTCGCGGTCCAGAAGTAACTCTGAAAAATTCAACCTTGTCCTTCTTTGAAGTTCTCTTGAGAAGAGCGAAGTGCGTTTCTACATTCTTTGGGTCTACACCCATCTTACGAGCAAAGAAGTGCTTGTAAAGTGTAAGCTGATAAGTCGTCATTGGCTCGCTACGACGCTTAGCATCCCAACCCCACGAACAGGTCTTCCAGTCAAAGATATGTACCTTGCCGTCAGGTGTTGCGACAACACCGTCGATGTATCCCTTAAAGATAATGCTATCTTCACCCTCAATCGCTTCTTCAAGAGGAATTTCTGATCCTAGAACTTCGTATTCGCCAAAATAATCTTCCAGCGCATCTTCAATCTCGGGCAAAATAGCTTTACCCTGCTCTCGCATGTCTGATACAAGCTTTGGATCTTGCTCTTCTTTTAGTTCTCCAAGAAAGTACTCAAATCGCTCAAGGAATAGATCGTCTTCATTTACCTTTTCTCTTAGGAGCTTCTTCTCGCATACTTCATGAATAGCATTGCCGAAAGCAGTGAAAGCATTGCCTTCAAAACCTCCGATACCATCAATGCGAGTTAGCTTGTGATACCAAGCGCAGTAGTTCCAATCCTTCAATGCCGAAAATGAAATGTGAGGCATAATAATCTCCTTATGCCTCTAATATAACACGCCAAGCGGCTGTTGTCAAGCGTCTCCAAGTTTATGAAGTTGAACTAATTTTCTGTATAACTCTGGGGAAGTCTTCTGTAAGTAACTGTGGCTGTCAGGATGGAGATAAAACTCAGTAAAGCCTGTGGCGAAATACTCACGTAAGCATGTTGCCGAGTATGGCGTAACCATTATGCCCTTTAAGATTTCTGAAAGCTTGTCGTAGCCAACATCTTTCAAAAGAAATTCATCAAACTCTTGATCGTATTCAGTATCAAAGAACATTTCTCGTGGTGCCTTAAATCCCATATTCCATAATACATTATAGAGATGCATTCTCTTTCTTAGAAATTCATCTTTAATTTCTTGGTCACCATAGATCTCCATTCCATACTGTTCTTCTACGGAGTGTGCTGTCTCATGAACCAAGTCATCTAGAAGGTCTTCGCCATCATCTTGTACATTTGAAACATAGAGCGCACCGTCCTTATAGAAAGCGTTAATACCTCGTTCGCCAAACTCATCAAAATGACCAACTATGACCATCTCAACTCCATCACGAATGTGCTCTGGTAGTTTTGCCTCTAGTTCAGAAATGACGCTCTCAAGATCAACTTGGTCATTGACCATTTGGTCTTTAGTATAAACATGGATGCCATTTGAAGTATAGAAGTTGTTTTTACCTTCAAGCATCTTCTGGCGCTGCTGTATGTAATCTACTAGCATCATCTATCCCCTGTTGGTATCCTCGAACCCAGTTTTCTTCTGCCATGATCATTACGAACTCTGGAAACTCATGAGCCAGAGTGTCTACAATCATTTGGACCGTGACTTCAAATTCGCCTTCGTCTTCTTCAGTTGCGAACTTCTTGCCGACATACTCAAGCAACATTTCTTTTAATGGGTTCTCGGCAGCAACAACTACGCCAGCCAAATCATTTGTTTCTGTACTCATACTTTCTCCGTGTTCCTAAAATGTAATCTGCGAGTGGGTGTACTACGCACCAGTTCTTGTCTTGGTCTTTACCCATGTGATGATCGTAATGCCATCTCAAGTATTTAAAGCACCAATCTGGTCTCTTATGTGCGTAATTATGTACAACTAGATACACCATAGCATGAAAAAACATGGCTGTGTAGGTAACCGGTGATACGAGCATTAGCGGTGAGAAAATTAGGCATAATAAGAAGACCCCAACTATTTCTCTAGCAGAAACAGCGGGGTCTAAAAACTTGTTTTTTCTTGCCTGTCTGTGATGAATGCCCCAATGAAATGAAAACAAAGAGGCTTTCTTCTTACCGAGATCATGTAAAAAGTATTTATGTATAATCCATTCTAGAAAACTAGCGAGAACCAAACCTAGAATGAACTGAATAAACATTACAATACCTTTGACGCCAATGTAGCAACCTCAGAACGCTCACCCTTTGTGAAGGTAACGTGACCAGCGATTGGAAACTCTTTAAATTTCTCAACAGCATGAGCAAGTCCGTTGGAGGTCTCATTTACATAAACATTGTCGATCTGTTCAACATCGCCAGTAAGAACTATCTTTGTACCCTCGCCTACACGAGTCATGATAGTCTTGATTTCGTGTGCCGTCAAGTTTTGTGCCTCGTCAATGATGATAAAAGCATTAGCAATAGAACGACCACGAATGTATGTAAGAGCCTCAATCTCAATCTTGCCCTTGTCCATGTACATTTGTAGGGTGTTTTTGTCGCCACCAACCAAAAATTGTAGGTTATCTTGGATGGGCATTAGCCAAGGAAGCATTTTTTCTTCCATAGTTCCGGGCAAGAATCCAATGTCCTTACCAAGTGGCTGAACTGGGCGAGAAACAATCATGCGGTCATAGTGGTTGTCTCTCAAACCAATAGTCTGCTGTAATCCAGCAGCAATCGCACAGAGAGTCTTACCAGAACCAGCACGACCAACAAGTGAAACGACCTTTACAGACGGATCCATAAGAAGGTCAATTGCGAACGCCTGCTCCTTGTTCCTTGACGAGATTTTCCAATCAGGTATCTTGGAGTGGGTAATTTTTATTATGGGGCTAAAGTGGCTGTAGAAGCGCCCTAAACAGGTCTTTTTCTCATTGGCGTTGGATACCATGAGTACATACTGGTTTGGATGCCAAGCCTCATCTACTTCATCTTCTTCAATATAAATGTCTTCGTCTTCATAAAAACGATCGATTACTTGATCATCAACAAGGTGGACAGCTAATCCAGAGTAAAGCTCGTCTGAAGAATGGACAACTCGCTCGGTGGTGTAGTCTTCTGAAGGCATACCGATAGAATCGCAAATGACGCGCATGTTGATGTCGCGAGATACAACGCAAGTCTTGCGTGTAGATTCTTCGCGCACCGCCATTGCTGTAGCGATGATCATATGGTCGGGTATGCTTAAGTCTAAATCAGAAGGAAATACAACGTCTTTGAGGACTTCATAAGAAACTGCCTTTAAAAGCCCCTGTCCCTTGCCGAGGCGCACACCTTTTTGCAAATTACCTTTTGCACGTAGTTCGTCAAGGGTTCTGATAATCCTACGAGCATTGATTCCTACGGAATCTTGGCGCTTCTTGTGCTTATCAATTTCCTCTAATACCTTGAGAGGTATGAAGATGTCGTGGTTGTCAAACTTGAAGAGAGCATCGGCATCTGTTAGATAGACACTTGTATCAAGGACATAGTTTTTCTTAGCCATTTATTCTCCTATGACTGCTGTAAATAGTATAGCTAAAGGAAGATCGGTTTTGTATCTAGAATGTAGGATCACCGAAAACCTCTGCCTACGTTTGGGTCGGCAGCCCCCCACCGTTATTACCGACGATGCAGCGGTTACCATAAGTATATGTTCCAAATAGGCTGAACATCTCCGATATGCTTCAAGACAGAATGTTTTGGTTTTACTGGCTTTTGATACAATTTCATATCTGCTTCTTCGGGTGTTCTATCTCTTTTTAATTGATTGCATTTCTTGCAACAAGCAACTAGGTTTGTCCAAGTATTTGGTCCTCCACGAGACTTGGGCATAACGTGGTCTATTGTCAATTCAGAATTTGAAAAAATATTACCACAATATTGGCACCTGTTATTATCTCGCCACAATATGTTTCTTCTGGTTGGTCTAAGCCCGGTGTTAATGAATTTAACAACTGTTTTTAGAACAATTACAGAAGGTATCTTAAAACTAGTTGAAGGAGAAAATACTTCTTTTTCGTATTCTTCTACTGCTATTGCCTTACCAACGATACAGAGAACAAGTGCCTCTAAACAATCTATAACGCCCACAGGGCGGTATGTTGAATCAAGTTTTAGGGTTTTCATTTTTAACTCTGCTGCCATGACTCATAATAAATAGAGTCTATCTCTGCGAAACCTTTGATTGGACCACAACTCTCTCAACAAGGTCTGAACTTGAATTAGCCTTATCGTTGCCTCCAACGCCCCAAAGCATTGTTACTCCAAGTTCTTCGCACACCACCTGTTCGGGAGTATTGTGCTTTTTGCGATCGCCACCATTAGCAAAATAGTCTGGCTTGTGTCTCCTTATTGCTTCGCAAACTGTGCCATCTGAGTCATCAACGTTAGTTACCTTTACTACTCCTTTTACTGCTGCTAAAATTTCTGCTCTCTGATCAAATTCCATGAAAACAAAGCCCTTCTTACGAAAAAGCCAAGAATCAGAGTTAGCAACCACTATTACATCGCCGTGAGTTGCCGCATCTAGAATCATTCTAATATGACCTATATGAACAGGATCAAACCCACCGCTAACCATTACAGTCTTTCTTTTTTCTTTATCAAACATGTCTTTATGTACTGTCATCCTAATTCTCCTACTAATCTATGTAAATGAATATCGATAATTTCTACTGTTTCTTCTGGACCACTAGTTTCAAAAGAGCGACCTAGTGGCTGTAAATGATTGTATAGTTCCCAGTCATTTCCAGATGGAGAGCACCTATCGCCAACAAAGAAAACATCCCAATCAGTTTCTGGAAAATGCTTTAAGGCGTAGGTCTTGTCCCAACCATCAGGAAAAATGTCAAAAGAAGTATCACCAGCAATCTTAACCAATACATCAAGAATACCGTGCTCATGAAGAATCTTCAAAAATCTATGATGATAATCTTTTCTTAAACCAAAAAGTTTATCTATTGACATAAATTGCTTTCTATCACCGTCGTTAGTGTTTCTACCAATTGGGCTCCAATTTATCATGGAGTCCCTATTTTGAATATGATGCCCAGTAAAAGGAACATCGTGTTGTGACATAGCTATTTCTGCCTGGAACTCCATGATAATTTTCATGATTATCTGGAACTTTTCGTGACCCAGCTTACTGTACATATCATTTTCATGAATTGTAATAAAATGACCCGGTGTATCGGGGTTTGGAATGTAGTACTTTGTGCCATTACACGGCAAAACATGACAATTGACGTTTAACTCAGGGTCAGCAAAAATTGGCCAAAGTTGTTCCTTAGCGAATTCTAAATCCGAACCCGTTAAAAAACCAATCTCTGTAACAAACGAAAGTTCTCTCAAAGAATCTATGACAGTTCTTTGTACCAACTTTCTTGACTCTGTTAGAGTTCCATCAACGTCGAACAAACAAATTGAATTTTTTATATTTTCCATTTTTACTCTCAGGCTTTATACCTGATGCTAACACAATCTGGCAAATATGTTCAACTCTTTCTATATGTTCAAACGCTTCCCAAGGATCTTTCCCAACTGCCGTAACGCCATGATTCTTTTGCCCTACGATATCAAACTTTCTGATACCATTTTCTACACCAAGGTTTTGTGTTGTATGCTCAGCCAGTTCTTTTGATAAAGCTTTCCAAGCAGCGACATTTGGTCCAACACGAGTATAGCGAAAAACCTCTGGAAATGGTTCTACCATTTCATTTAGATTCCAGCCAGCGTACATTGCGGCAACAATATTAGGTGGGTGAAGATGAACTGTGCTTAAAGTTCTTTTTGATTCTTTAAGAATACGATAATGCATTTCCCACTCGCCTGTGGGGCTCATATTCATTGGGGATTGAAATTCAATTTCATTTCCAATTTTCATCTTTACTATCATCTCTGGGCAAATCAAAGTCTTTCTGACTGCCGAAGGCGTCATATAAATTACATCTGAGTTCTTTTTCTTCACGGCTACGTTGCCGTCTCTTGTGGTAATCCAGTTGCGATCATATGCTTCACGCATAACGTCGCCCATTGCTGTTAACATTTTATCTCCAAAATTATAAGTAGGAAATATAGCCAATTTTAATTATTGAGTTTGGTTCTATTTCAAATTCAAAGTACACAGTGTTGGTATTCTCTAAGAAATACCAGTCTTGTTGTACCATACCATCTTTGTATACAACAATACTATCTCTTAAAGGTGCCTCGTCAAGCTTTTTGTAAGAAATAGGAGTCAAAAGAAAACTACTATCTGCTAAAGCAAGCTGAAAGTCGCCACATATGTCTATTATTTGCTTATTATAGTAATTTGCAAATCTTAAAAATCTATTCTCATCATCATCGTCTAGATAGAAAAACTGCCTACATTCTTCTGAGGAAGTATCACTTATACCTATAACTACGACATCATGAGCCACATCACTGTTATAATCATCCATCCAGTCTTTAAAGATGTCAACGGGTATTGGGCTCTGCTCGTGTTCATCTGAGATGAATACATACAACTTATCAACATTTGGTCTTAAAAATTCTTGACCTTCGGGGGTTGTAGTAAAAATGTATAGGCTAGAAAATAATTCTTCAAATCTATCTCTATCTAAGAAGTAAGGAGCCATAAACAATTCTACTGCTGTTGAATCTTTATCAAATGGTCCAGCGAAATACTGCTCACTCATGGAGGAGTTTATTATTCCCATTTGATAATCGTAGGTAAGGGTTTCAATGTCCCCACGTAATAAATCAAGACCAATAGAAACATTCTCAAAGTTATCACTCATTGAGCATGAAGTATCAAGAATGAAGAGAACGTCAAGATTCTCTGGCTTGTCTGGCTGAACAAAGTATTCAACTACAACCTGTTTTTCTCTTTTCTCGGCTGTATCTATTATTACTAGTTCTTTATTGGTGATGACTGAGTAATCTGTAACACAGGTCATCAGGAGAGCACTTAATAAAAATAATCTTAGTCTATTGATCATAACAGTCACAAGGATCGCATCCACAACATGGGCACGGTTCAAAGTAACTAGTGATAATGTTTAAGATTGTTATTAGCATTTTAAAAAAATGGCGGAAAGGGTGGGATTCGAACCCACGGTAGGGGATGCCTACAGCGGTTTTCTAAACCGCCACCTTCGTCCACTCGGTCACCTTTCCATTTATGACTTGGTGCGGATCTCTTGCTCACCGCAGCTAGTCTACATTTTAATTACGGATTCAGATTCCGATAGGTCGTGATAGACATGGACCTAATAACCATAAATCCCCGCCAAGCCTCGGGGCAGAACACAACTTATTACAACTTGCTAATCTTATTAATTAGGGCTTCCTTATCAAAAATATGTAATTTATCCATACGATACCAATCAGAGTACTTATCATACCCTCTTAGCCGTATAACTCTTTGACGATCAACTTCAAACCCTTCATCGTCAATCCACTTAACCCTAACGTACTTCCACCCTTCACAGGTGTCCTCTTCTATAACCTTGCCGCAACGAAACTCATTGTTCCCGAACAGGGTCCAAACATTCTTTCCTATCATAAGTCCTCCAGTTATATTTGTTCTATTGTGGAATACCTTGGCATACCAACTCTTCCTAGATCTATTATAACAGGTTCCTCGCCTCGCTGCAACACATTTGAAGCTTTTAGATCGGTAAAAGTGGTACCCATGTTCTTCAAGAAGGTCAACCCAGATGCAATCTTGTCTATGTACATCTTTATTTGTTCTGGATTAAATCCTTTCTCAGTTTCTCCGCTGGAAGCAATAGAATTGATTACTCTATCTAGTTTTTCGTTGCTTCCAAAACCACGCCATCTATGAAAACCCTTCTCTCCCATTCTAACAAGAGGATAAAGCGAACCCATAGCATACTGTATTTCTGGAATGGGTTGGTCTAACAACTCTGTTACAATAGCATATCTTGGAGGTCCTTTACCGGGTAACTTACCTACTTTAAATACTTTGTAAACATTTGGATGGTCTTTGCCTGATTGAATCAAGTTAGCAACGCTGTGTGCTTCTGAAGAATCTTTAGTTATTTTTAAAACAGATTCTCCAAAGTCTTTGCTGTTTATCTTGTAAGCACTTCCCATTGAAGCAGTTCCAAGATGTTTTATTGAACCAGTATCAACAACACCAGCCCACTCAAAAACCTTATTTAGTGTTTCTTCATCTATATCTTTTGATATACCAACTGCTATTTCTTCATTTAAGAAATTTCTAAAGTTTTCAATTATTAGTTTCATTTTTTAAGTGTGTCCTCAATTAAATCAATAAATTGATCCATTGATTCAATAACTTCAATAGGGATTGAAGACTGGTTTCCATAAATTTTACCTAATTCATCTCCTATTAAACCTTCTAATTTTACAATTTTTTGAACATCTTCTTCTGAAGTCTTGGGTTCTTGAGGAAATTGAATTACCTCGCCTTCCATAAGTTTTCTAAAGTTTTCAATTATGAGTTTCATTAAAGTAGTCCTGTAAGTCATACTCATTTACTAACTTACGCAGACCTTCATAATCTATTCCAAGAAATCTAGCTGCATCTGTTTTAGACTGAGTAGCACTGATAGCAAATTTAATTATTGCTTCTTTAACTAGTCTATTAGTATTAGATAATAAATTGAAAGCATAAAGTTTATTATTAATATGTCTTGCTGACATTTCTAACTTAACAGCAATCAAATCTTCTAAGGTCATACTGTCAATGAATGTTAGATTACTTTCATTTATAATATTATTATTTAATAATTTATTAATAATACTCTTATGCTTATACTTTGATCTTCTCTTCTTCATATAGAGATCATAACAGACAGATCTCAGAACGTCAAATTAAATTTCAAGATCTATGGTTTCTTGAAGTGCCCCTAAGTTACCTTCATCTCCTGCCTGCGAAGGTTCTTGCTTAGCAGAATCATATGCTTGGTTAGAGGGCTCTGGAACATCTGGCTGAATCTCAGCTTCAAACTTATCAAAGTACAACTTGAGATTAGCAATCAGATAGTCAAAGAATAATTCTTGATCTTCGGGATTAGAGAGCATGTCGTAAGCATCGATGATTTGAGTTTCAATTTTCTTAAAAGTTGTGTACGCCATGTTGCGACCTGTGGTATCTTTACCTTCGATACCGAAAGCATCCCTTGGATCCGCCTCTTCTTCCTCTTCTTCTGGCTCCTCGGGATTGATATCAATAAACATATCATCATCTTCATCATCGTCGGAGATCTGAACATCAACTTCTTCTTCGAGACCAGCATCAACCTGTTCTGGTGCATCATTGTTGAGATCAACAGGTGTAAGGGTCTTTACCACGGCATCAATGATATGGGAACGGTATGACTCACGCTGCTCTTCAGAAGTTGTAAGCAACTTGTAATCATCTTCAATTTGTGGTATGATTTTCTTTAGAAGGTCTTCAAGAACATTGATGCCAGTAGATTTGTGTGGGGCAGGATCATTGTCTGCAACTGCAGCCTCTTTTAGCTCGTGACGCAAGAACTCACGAATTATAGTTCTTAATTGTTGTTCTTCAGAAACAGGCTTTTTGTTTTTTTTCTTGACAAGAGAGATTAGTTCTCTTACATTCTCTCTAAGCAAATCTTCTGGGGTCTTCATTTGATAATTCCTTCTTTCATAAGTAGTTTCAAAACTTCTTTGTATAAGTATAGCTCATTATACGGCGGGTGTTTGGTCTTTTTATTTTGTTCTCTTCTAAGTGTCTTACTCTCTTTTTCATCAACACTTGCAGCAGAACCTTCGATAGAACCGCCTCCACCGCCAACCATAGCAGACATCTCTTCCAATGAGGCGTCAAAACCTAGTATAGAACGCACAACCTCAGTTTTATCGGCTCCAAAAAATTCATCAGCGTTCTCACCCTGCTCTAACTTTTCACGGGCGTCAGTGGCGCTAAAATCCTCTCCATTATCCCTAACTGCTGGTGTTACAGCCGTCTCTTTTGGTGATAATAGATTGATGCCCGGTTTAACATATTTTTCTGCCCCAAGCCAACGCTGCCAATCCGGGCGACCTCTTTTATCTTTCTTGGTAGAAGCACCAAGAATAAGATTGATTCCGGGTTCAAGGTCTCCTTCCTCCCCTATTTTTTTATATGCAGCAGAGATTGGAGAAGGCTCACTTGATTTTTCAACTCTTACTTTTGGTTTACTAAGCCCAGCATCACTAAGGAACATATTCCAGATTTCAATAGACTGTTCGGCAGTAATAGGCTTGTCGCCAATAAGCCTGTTGTTATTGAGAGGAGAAGAAACAAGAACAACTACTTCGTCTGCCATTTTAGAATACTGGCGGACCATATCTACGTGACCTAAATGCGGAGGCTTAAACGCACCGGGCACAATAGCAAGAGTGCGACCACCAACGGGGTCGCCATCTTCATCTTCTAACTCAAGCATGAGTTCGTCTATGCTGTTTACTAGATCAGACACAAAAGTCTCCTACAGGTCTAAGTCTTCCTCAAGTATGGAGACTTTATTTTTTAAAACTGAATTTTCGTGCTTTAGCTTCTTGACTTTTAGTCTAGCCTCTGTTAGATTATCTCTAATAGAAGATAGTCTCGCTTCCTCTGTAAGAGAGCGAGCCTTAAGTTCCTTAAGCTCAGCCTCAAGAGTCTCTAGAAGACTCTCAAGGTCACGGCTTGGTTCTACACCGTCAAGAAAATCACGCCACCTAGACATTATCAGTTCTCTCTAACAGTCTTTTTACGACGGGTGGAGCGACGGCGTTTTGGCTTAGGAGCCTCAACTACAGGCTCTTCAGCTACTTCTTCTGCAACAGGCTCAGCCTCAACTACAGGTGCCTCTTCGACAACCTCTGGCTCTGGAGCAGGTGCGGGAGCAGCAGCTTCCATTCTTTCAATCATTTCAGAATTAGAAACAACTGGTGCGGGCGCTGGAGCAGGCGCTGCCTGCTGTGCTCTACGCTGGACTAATAGTCTCTTCCATTTCTTACCCATTTTACTTGTTCTCCTTTTTGTTCATTGCTTCCTTGACGAGCTTACGGATTAGATTGCGAATCTGTGCTTCATCCATCTTGCCCTTAACGTGCTTGCGAAGTTGTGGTGGGACCTTGGAGAGATCTTTATCAGACTTCTCTTCTTCATCCTTATCTTTATTATCATCTTCACCGGGCTTCTTATCAGCATAATCTGGAACGCCATCACCATCGGCATCAGGCTTCTTGTCTTCACCCTCTTCCATAGGACGACAGCCGCATGGGTTAGGCGCACACTGTTGGCACATGCCTTCTTCGACTGCTTCATCAAGCTCTTCGCCTTCTTGGAATTCAAATTCTTCGTCGCCCAATTTTGGTCGTGCTGGTTCTTTAGTATATTCGGCTACATAAAAGTCTTGGAAAGAATTGTCCATTCTTTTATATCTTTCAAGTGCAGCGATAGCCTTTTCTTCGGTGTCGAGGACCTTGACGACGCCGCCGACATCATCATACACAGCATAGCGACCCTTGCTTAGCTCCTCTAAAGCCTCTTCTTGAGACTCGGTGAGCATATTGAATGAGAAGCCCCATTTTTCAGTTAGGAGAGTTGGCAACTCTCTGTTTTTCCAATCTTTAGTAGACATATTAAGTTTTCCTTCTTTTTGAATGTTGACATTCAGGTTCTGAATGTAAATAGTGTTCTTTATGCTATCTTCCCAGTCTCGAAAGCATAAATTGCCTTGCTCGTAAGCCTCCCGCTCCATTTCGCGTAGATGGGGGTCTCTTTGAGCATAACCCTCTCCCATTTCTGAGTCTCTATTGAACTGACCATTACAATTTTGAGTGTGGTGGACCAACTCGTGAGATAGGGAGCGCATAATATCTTTTGGGTGCCTTCCGTGTATGTACAAAGTTACAGACATTTGCTCTGGGTCATAGTACGCTGTCTTGCCCAAAGGATTTTGGGCGTTCTGCGGATCGTCACGCAGAAACACCCTTGGAGGCTTGTTAAACCCCATTCGCTTTTGTGCGAAAGGTATGAATTGATTAAACAGCGGCTGTAGAATGTCTTTCATTTGAGAAAGGTCTCACTTTGATCTGGAGAGTACCAAATATACTCTAAATAGTTACCGAACGGGTCTTTAACATATACCCCGATGGTACCATCCCGATGCTCAACGCGCATTCCCCCTTCAGGTAGATCTTTTTTGTCTTCTACCAATATACCTATGTGGGCATATGGATAGTATTGCTCGTCAATTAGAGCAATATTGGTGTTTCCAACCTTTAATCGTATGTATTTATAGTCTCGAAATGTAATTTCAGCTTTCAAATGCTGCAAATACCATGCTTCAGCTTGCTCTAGATTGCTTACTTTGATTGCTATGTGGTCTATTATGTCCATTTTATACCTCTTTTTTTGCCCCTGAAGACACTAATTTAAGGGAGAAAGTGAACAATTCTAGAGGTATTTTGGGGTCTTTTAAGGGCATAACAAGTGTTACACACACCATTCTATTACTCAAAATGGTGTTTTTGACCTCTAAAACGACCCCAAGTAGCTGTTTCCAGTCTAATTCTTGCGAATCCCACTTGGACCAAGCCACAATATCGCCAATTTTTATATTTTCTGACGCTATTTCACCAAAATTGCTCTTTTCATCCATTATTCAGGAGTAAGTAGCGCTGAAAATGGTGTTTTTATCAGAATTCTTCTGAATTAGCCCACAAATTGCCTAAAATACCAGCAATCCCGGTCACAACAGCAATTTCAAAGCCGAAAAAACCATAAAAAACCCAAAAAACCACAATAGTGAGAATAAATCTTATCAATTTATCAATACTGAAGTTCATTTTAGTTAAATCCTATCTCTTCAAGGTCATCTGGGTGAATTGCAAGCAAGCTATAGCCATCAAAAATCAAAACTCTATCTTTTTCATCCATATCATAGCTTACAACGTATACTCTGATGCCTCTATTGACTTTTACTAGTGTTTTTTTGGTTGGAGACCATAAAAAAATGATACCTGACCCTTTTATCATAGCGGGCGTTATCAAATCTTTGCTCTTATCAAGCCCTTTGCCATTGATTTGGCGAACTATTTGGGCGATTCTATCAGTATCAAGGTCTTTCCACGCCATTTTCACCTGCTTTGCTTAAAATAATAATATCTACATTGTCGTTTTTACGACAATAAGACATTCTTGTTAGTAAATAGCGATTATTAAGTTCTTGGAACACTTCGCCTTCAAATTCACACCAGAAATTCTTATTATAAGATAGCCACTTTACTTCGTAAACGTCTTCATTTGAGAAAACAACGATACCTTTTTTCAAAAAAGTCTTTTCAGAGGGGTGTAATTGTGCTACATAATCGCCTAATTGTATCATAGTGGCTCCTATGTTTATAATTTAACATCGTATTTTTTAAAGTCAATTAATAAAGTTCATTGCAAACAAAATTGCACCCATACCAAATTGCACAACTGCAAAAATGGTTACTGCTTTTGTTTTAAAATTACTAAGGTCTTGGACTTCTTGGACCAATTTTGCTAGTTGAGTGGGTGAGGCAACTTCATCGACCTTCTGTTTCCACTCACGAAGCTCTACAACCTTGTCTTCTTTGGCTTTTAGTTCAGTTATCTCCTGACGAACAAGTTGTAGATCTCCTCGTAGGGCTTCGATAGCCTGTGAAAGTGATTGCAATTGTGCTAAAACAAGTTGATTGTAGTTTTCAGGCACGAGTAAGTTCTCCTAGACTCTTTTAATTAGTCAAGACTTGTAACTACCGCCACGCTTTTGCCTTTTACAATACTGTTTCTGGCTAAAACCTTTTGGGTTAGAACAATTTATGCTGCTTTTGTATTTTCTCGACCACTTCTTGGCTTCTTCAAGTTGTTCCGAAGAGTACCAGTCCTTCTTTTGCTTGATTCTTTTGTTCAAGAATACATAAACCTGCTTTCTACCCTCGGGTGTTTCCATTTTTGATAGAAGATCCATAGCCTCTTCGGGACTGACGAACATTCTGTAACCCGCTGGAATGTCGTTTTGGGCAAATGATAGGAATCTTCGGAGGTCTTGGACAATCTTATCGCTATCTTCGCCGTCAATTACACGCTGCTTGACGACTGCCTTACGAATCCCCGCCCTACCGGAGAGCACAGCATAGATTCCAGCCTGTAATTTCTGTAAATTCTGGTAGGTTGGGTTGGGAATCTTAAAATCCTTCTCGCCACCAGTAACATAAAGCCCCTCAACACCCCCGCCAAGGACGCTTTGAACATTCGGAGACAGGATAATCGCCTTAATGCGCTCCGCAATCTCTTGCTTGTCGCGCTTTCTAAGCCTATCTCCTGCCCTTGAACGCAAACCGACCAACTCTTGGCGCTGTTCATCAGTTAGATCGAACTGATTGCGACGGATTTGCTGCTTAGTCATAAAGGTATTCTGTTCATTGGATAGAGATTTCGCCATTTCATCAGTAAGCCGACCAGAAAAGTCCACAAAAATGGTGCTGTCGGTCAAATAATTGACGTAATCTGGTCGGTTATCGGGCGAGATCATCTCAAAAACATACTCTCCGTCACCATCGTGAGCAGCAAAGATGGTTTTGAACGGCTCTCGTGCTTCTCTGAACTCTGGTTCGTTCTTATACTTGGTATAGACCTGCCCGTCTTCAATTTTTACAGATAGATTTTGTCCTGCTAACTTCTCAGAAGCGTCTAAAACGGACTCTTCGCCAAGGATTAGGTCAATCAAGGCGATAATGTCGGCATTTCCAAGGTTTGCTATCCGTGGAGTGGCTGCTTCTTCAAGCATTCCGTCTTCAACTGCCGCTCTGAGCCTGTCGTTTGCTGTCTTACAGAGAATATTGCCCTTCAATCCAAGACGCTCCCAGTTTTGAAGCCAGTAATCTTCCAACTCTTCTGGAATGTAGCCACATCTGTTCTGTTCTCCGCTTGGTAGTGTCTCTTTGTTGCCTTTCGTGCGGTCAAGAATGGTCAAATAAGCATCAAGTGCTCTGTTTCTGTCTTGTTCTGACGCATTGTCCATTAACCACCCTAGCGCGCCCTCAAATGTATTGAAAGTTTCAGGCGACACATTGGACCCGTAGAGTTTTCCAAGCAGTCTCATGGCTTCTGCGGGGCTGTGAGCCACCTTTTTACCTGTCTCGCGGTCAAACACACCACCGACGTGCTTAAAAGAGTGGTTTTTCGCCAAGAAGATAGCCAAAAGCAACTGAGTTCTGTGTAGACCCTTCAAGAGTGGTTGAGATTCGGTGGGATCTGGTGAGAAGTAAGAGAACTTAAGCCAGTTTCGGTTGCCCATCATCCAATCTATCTGGACACCAACATCTTTTTGCTCGCCAGAGTCCGAGATCTGAGGGAAGAGGGAAAACATTTGACCGGGACGCACCTTTTTTAGATCTGTTTTGATGATCTGGGAGTTCTCACCGATGTATTTTGCTATCTCATACAAGAACGCACGCAGTTCCACCTCTGCTGGCTTGGCTGTTCTAGCGCGCTTGACCATCTTCTCATAGGTAGCACGCCAAGCGGCAGGGTCAAGGTTCCAACTTTGTAAGTCTTCGTCGGTTACCTTACCTTGCGGGAACAATTCTTCAACATCAACGGCTAAATCAATGTCGCCAGACTTTGCTTTCTTGCCGACAGAGCCCAGAGGAGCAAATTCAGCAAACTTAGAGGCGTGCTGTGGGAATAATTTTGATAGTTCTTCGTAGTATTGCTCTAGTGTGGGCTGAATAAAAGCGAGCGGAATAGAATCAACACGCTCTCCTTTAAAAACATTACCACCTTCAGTAAGAAACTTACGCCATTTTGTATGAAATTTCATTTTGCTTCCATAAATTTAACTAGTCTTTCAGCCTCGCCATCGCTAAGGATCCAGTTGTATGGCGGCATACTTTTGATACCAGTGTTTACAATCTCAACTCTTTGTTCGGTTGTGCTTTCTGTTTGTAGGGGAATAATTTCTAGATTCTCTCCATGACAACTGACGCAATAACTGCTAAAGATCTGCGCAGACTTGTCTTCTGGTTCGTCAGCCATCGCGCTCATCGCGAAAATAAGTAAAAAAATCATTTGTCGTATCTCTCGGCGTAGCCTTCAGCGAGTAGTCTCTGGTTTATGTCCTCGCCGTGAACATAAATAGTTCCTATACACCTTCCGTACTTTCCTACGCCGTGAGATTTCAAAACAAACTTGTGCCCGCATTCGTCCATGATACCCTGTAGAAAGGCTTTGGTTTTTAAGCCAGCCTGCTTTTCCTCTAAGTTTTTTGTACGGGTCTCGGGGGCGTCTATGCCCTCTAATCGCACTCTACACTCTATCCAGACACTGAATCCTAGGTCTACTCTCGCATCGATGGTATCGCCATCAACAACTCTGGTGCAAATGGCATTATATTCAAACAAGACTTAGGGCTTTCCTTATGATACTTACAGGTACTACTGATTTTTCAAACTCGGCTATTTCTTCTAGTGTAGCCCACTTGTATTCATCATGTTCAATAATACCGGTTGTTGGGTTGGGCTCAAGAGATACTGTGCCTTCGTAATCGCGAGTAACAAAAAAATACTTTACAATTCTGTCCATAGGTTTTGCTTCAACTTCCTGTAGGTTGTAGACCGTCAGCCCTGACTCTTCTTTTGTTTCTCTTGTGGCTCCTTGTAATGGAGTCTCTTCGCCATCAAGATGTCCACCGGGCAAATCCCACCACCCAGGCTTCCAGGGGTCAGTAGCACCTCTTAGCAAAACAAGCACTCTGTCTTGATTATCAACGATTATACAGGCACCAACTTGTTTTTTGTTACGTTCAGTCATAAAATTTCTTTACCCCTTCATTGTGTTTTATATGTTAAATCTCCCGAGATCAACAATAACCATATCATTTGTGCCGGGACGCATCATGACGTTGCCAGCATGAACATCATAAGGTTTAAAATCCCGACCAGCAAATTCTTTCATTGCTGCTCGTACACCAATAATCTCTGGAAAATCTTCTTCAGCTTCTTCTTCGCCGAACCAAGTGAAATCGAATCCACGCAGACCTGATTTTGGTGGCGGTGTTATACCGGCTGCGCCTGTAACCAATGGTCTCGCATAAGCTTGATAGAATGACTCTATTAAATCTTCTTTTATTGTTCTTTCAGAATCTTCAATAAGTTGTTTAATTTTTGTTTCATAATCTTCAATCTTGCCTTTTTCCTCTTCGGGAGGCAAATGATTTAGCATTTCTTGATAAGTGATATTTGTATAGAGAGTCATTAACTCTTTACCCTTATCGCTCATAGCCATTCTTCTTATGTACGAATTGTTCATTGGCTCAGTATTAGTGGTGAAAAAAAGTTCTAAAATTTTAGGCTCTGCCGCTTCTACTGCTTCAAAAGTCAATAGCTTTTCTGTTGTCTTAGGGTTTACAAGTCCCCAAGCCATTCCCAACATTGAAGTAACCAAAGCAGGGTTCTTCAAAAGACGCCTATCTCTTTTTATTCTAGCTTCCTTATTTGTCTTTGAGCCACCTCCAATTACAAACATTGCTCTTGCAACCTCTGATGGAAGTGGTTCTAATTGCTCCATGATAATAAAGCCTTTTCTCATTGTTATGCCGTCCATGCCTTCGCCCTGTACCGGGATATCTTCCATCGAGGCTTCGTAAACAACAGGTAGATATTTTTTATTTTCTCCAAGAGAGTCATAATTGTCTTTTACAAACTTATAGTTTTTTACTTCTCTCTCTGCGTCGGCACCTTCGCCCTGGTCAATAGCAATTGTTTTTACGGCGACCTTTTGCCCTGTCTTTACATTTGTGGCTTGATAGACAATACCGTCTGCACCTGAACCCAATACTTTATCTAAATAATAACCTTTCTCTTTTAGGAAAAGACCTAATCCCGTAAGTGATCGGCGAGCGGGCTGAGGATCTGGCTTTGTTGGCTTCTCATCGCCAAGATCAAAGGTAGGCTCAGCCACCTCCGTGAGGAATTGATTCCAAAATTTTTGATACATTATTTACGCCCCATTATTAGAAAGTATAACAAAAAACAAGTAATGTTAAATAGTGCTAATAATTGTAGTTGGGGCATCGCTGAGAATAAAGCAAAAACAAAAAGACCAAAGTTTATCAAGACGCACGTTAATGACATCGCCTCGACAAAACTGTTGGTCTGCTTCATTACGAGAGCCCTCTAAGTAATTAGGGAGCTACTCTTCTATGTTTGAAATTATATCTATTTCTTTTGGCGAGAACCATCTTAGGCGGTTTGTCTTAAACATATAGACTTCAACAAACAAAATTCCGCTCTCTTGGTGGGGGCAATTCATGACAATACCCAAATCGCCGACATCTTCTTTTGCATCAAAGTTTATGGTTTTTTTGCTAACAACCCTTATCAAGTCGCCGACACGGTGGGCAAAATGCCAATTTGCATTTTTATCCATGCTTCTGCTTCCTTCGGTGTGCTAAATAATTCTGATAATTGCCCAAGAAATTTGAGGGTTCCACCCTCTGCTATACACCAAGCCCACTTCCAGTCGGTGTTCTCGTTCATCATGAGACAAGCTTCAGTTTTATTTTCAGCAAGCTTGGGGAACTTTTTGCCAGCTAGTTTACTCAAGAAAGAGATTCTTTGTCTTTCAAACTTTTCTTTTTCTTCATCTCTTACTTCTGCTTGTCTTTCTTGTGGCTCTTCTGTATTCAAGACTAGCCAATTTGACTTTTTTAGTTTGTCACTTAATGTAGGCAAGATTGATTCAAAAAAGTGCTGACCATCGTCGGCATCAAATGTAGTATAAGGACTCTTTGCTCTCTTGCCGTTAGCAAAGACCTTGTAGACATTCCAGCTTGGCATCTTATTCTCCGTGTTTGATGCTGTGTAATTCAATTGTTCCTATAATGATAGACATCTTCAAGCCTTCTTCTTCCATAAATTCTAGATTGTTGTAGGTTTCTTCAAGATGAGAAAACCAAATAACACTCCAAATATAGATGTCATCTTCAATAATATCTATCTTTCTTTCTCTCTTTCTCAAGAAACCTTTTGATTTAGTGCGGACATCATAAATCATGTCGCCCACATGTAATATAACATGTGTGGCTTGATCACGCAACTCATTAAGGGTTTTCATTGCCCCTTAGTTCCCAAACACCACCGTTTAGAAGCCCCAATACAGCATCTTCAAGAAATGGCGTGTTGCGGTTAAACTCATCCGTGGCGGGACCTGTCCAAGTCATACTCCACACCCAGACAGGATCATGATCCAACAAAGAAGAAAAAATATTGAATCGCTCAATAAGCAAACCAAGATCGCCAGTCTGAATGTCTTGTAATAGCACTCCTGGCTTTAGATCCTCAGTCTTGTGTGTCTTCTGGGGCATTACTGTAAGTAGTATTGCCTTTATTGATTAGGAGCCAGTCGTCATGAGAGTTTATACATGCTGCCGCAAATTCGCGCATTTTGGCTACATCTATCTCAGAAGTAGCCTTAATAATACATACGCTTCCTGGCATGTAGATCGCTTTGCCAGAAGAGATAATAGACTCAACCTGTACTCTTTCTACTTCTTTGTTTATTGAATCTAACTTCCAATGAGTTGAAAATATTGCTAGGGTGGCACTTAGCATAAAGATGCCAATGATAATTTTGTCGTTCATGGTGTCTCCTAATCAACAACTTGTAGTAAATGTTTTTTAACAGATCCGAGTCTTCTGATTCTCAACCAGTAGACCAGGATATCTTCATCATCCATTTTGGAGATTATTCCCAGGTCTCCATCGGAGAGTCCAAAAGAATAAAGCCAGATTGGATATCTTGTTTTGAGTTTAACTAGATCGCCCTCAATCATAACACCTTATATTGACCAAAATTGTGTACGGTTAGCCACCTCAAATTCATCGTCTCAAAACAATGAACCTGCATAAAACCAGTTTGGCTGTCAAGTCCTATAACTAGTCCGCATAGTTTGGTTTTAGGGTAGAATACCCAATCACCGATATCGGCTTGGGTATGTTGTATCGTGAGGGGGTCGGTGTTATCTTTGCTCACGCCTATAATATAACATCAGACCTTGATGCGGTCAATAATGTATGGGTGCTCTAGTGAAAGATCCTTGTAAAGCTTCTTCATAATCTTCTTTACAATCTCGCCCATTTGGTCCTTGGTGTCCTTCTTCTTGAGTAGCTTACCAAGTTCGTCTTGGACCATCTTCTTTACATCGGTCTTGTCTTGGCGGGTGAGTTCTTCGTTGATTACTTCTTCCTCGCTTTCCTCAAGTTCTTCCTGTTCTTCTTTCTGAGTGCGAGGAACACCGGGAAGGTCTTTTGAGCCGGGCTGCTTATGGGGGCGTGCTGGGAGGTCTTTTGAGCCGGGCTTCTTGTGAGGCTTGTCTGGACGAGCACCAGTTTTATATGGAGAATACTCTTCAAGATTCTCAAGCTCTTCCTTTATGATTTGCTTTAGTCTTGCTTTGGTAATCTTCATAATAATCATCCTCTTTGTAGTTAATTAGATCGTTCAAGAACTTGCGGAAGTTCTTAACTAATGGTTTCATTTCTTTTTGACGCAGTTTGGATACATCTTGCCAAACATCTTCTTCATACCCTTCTTTTCATAACCGGGCCAACACTTTTCTGTAAGCATTTCTTCTCTTCGTTTATGTCGTCATTCCAATCTTTCTCGCCTGATTGGGGCGAGAACACCGATGCGTCAATAATTTTGAGAGTGTGGTCTTTCATATCAACACCAACATTGCCTTCGGCAAGATCGACCCACTGGACACCGTATCTCTTCATA
>Ga0098045_1000236_pt1 | contig 23498 bp, 43 predicted proteins | sample 11_taG_FD_77071 | JGI IMG/M metagenome (GOLD analysis project Ga0098045, IMG submission 77071) | Marine viral communities from the Subarctic Pacific Ocean - 11_ETSP_OMZ_AT15265 metaG | ecosystem: Environmental > Aquatic > Marine > Oceanic | place: Pacific Ocean | collected 2015-01-16 | reverse complement strand
ACCACCACTTTCAATATTTAGTAAATCTGAAGAACCTGTTACACTTCTTATTTTAAATTTATTAGAATCATTACCAGCAACAATTATTTCATATTCTTGATTAGTGTTTGATAACATAAATCCTGGAAAACCAGTTTCTGCGTTACCAGTTGTTTTAACTCTAGGGCTTAATTGACCTGAAAATATTCCATTTCCTGTAAAAGTTGCAATATTAAAAGCACTTGTACCAGCACCATCAAAATAATAACTAGAATTATTTGTATCATAATATATAGGTGCATAAACATTATTGGTAAAACTGGCACCACCTGTAACACTAACACCTGTGTTTGTAGTTTCAAACTTTTTACTACCATTATACCATAAATCTACTTTTCCATTTGAGGTACAAGTAATCCAATTTTCATTTTGGGAATTGCTTTTAAAATTTAATGAAGCATCAGCTCGTATAAATAAACTTCCTTCGCCAACATCATCTATATAACTGTGTCCTCCATCGTGATATATTTGTAAATCTCCTGAGTTACCAAACTCAGCTTTTACATTATCTATAAATGCAATGTTTTTATTTGCTATTGTTTTAATAGCACCCCCATCTAATCTTAAATACTCGGTCAAAGAACCACCGCCATCATCTAAGTTAAATTTAATATCACCATCTGTTACAAATGAATTAAAAATTAAATCGCCTGTATTAATTCTAAATAGTGTATTTGTTTGATTATGATATGCTTTAAAATCTGAGCCACTACCCAAAATTAATTCATCATTATCTTGTATAATTAGATTATTAGAGCCAGATGTATTACCAACAGCTAAAACAGCACTTAATGCTGGTGTTGTAACAGTAGGTGTATTATCATCAACATATTTTTTTGTAGCAAAATTTAAATCAGATGTTGGTGCAATACCAGTTACTAAGCCAGTAAATGTTGCTGTTGTGCCACTTATATTATTATCTACCTCAAGTTGATTTTCAATTATTGTTTTTTCAAATAAATGTACAGTATTAGTAGTGTCTTCTGTAAACCTCATAAACTCTGCACCACCAGTAAAAAACCTCAATCTATCATCAATATCCTCATTAATATATGTATGGCTACCACCACCAAATTTTAATTTTTTAGAAACTGCTATACTTACATCATCACTAAAAGTTCCAGTTGTACCAGATATTGTACCACCAGTTACATTACCCTCTAAATTAGCGACTAAAGTACCAGTAACAGTTGTTGCAAATGTATTGCCTGGCTCAACAGTTCCAAAACCTAAATTAAATTTTGGCGTTGCAATACCAGTTGATGCATCATAAGCCATTCCAACATACTTAGTACCAGTAGATACTATTTTACCATACCAGCCAATGTCTTTTGTATTAGCTGTATTGCCTTTGGCCATTTCAATCATATTATCACCAATAGCAATAATTGTTGAATCAATAATTGTAGTTGTACCATTTACTGTTAAATCACCAGCAATAATTAAATTACCACCAATTTTAGCGTTTGCACTTGTTTGAAATTGATATGTTGGAGTTACACCAATACCTAATCTAGTAGTCGATAAATAAACAGCGGATGCATTACCAAGGCCATCGCTTAGTAGTTTTGCAGTTCCAGTTAAATTTGTATTATCGCCTATTTTTAGGATTGCATTATAAGTATCTTGAACCCTTAAGCCAGTAAATGTAGTAGCCATATATTTATTTTAAACTACAAATTTAAGCAATTTTAGCTACCTTGATTTTCCTTGACCCCTAGATTTTTTCTTATAACCATTTTGACTTTTGGATGCGTTTTTAGAATGAACACCTGGCCGCCTTTTTTTATGCTTTTTTCTGTAATTGTTTACTATGTTTTTAGCCATTGTTAAATTTAGCTTTATATAGTTTATTAATTAAAATTTTAAATAATACTATAACCAAAATTAATGTAAATATATTTGGATGTGATTCCCCACAAAATCCAAAAATGTGTTTTATAGTTTCCATTGTTTATTTATTTTTTATTGCTAGTAATTATATTTGCACCCTTTTCAAATGTACGCCCACCAAAAAATGAAAATACAACTGCTAACATAACCTTTTCAAAAGTATCATTCCATAATGAATTAATTTGAAAATCTATTGAATTTACACTATCTAAAATACCAGCTAATGAAAAAACTACTATGCACCACACTAATACTAATGGGCGTACATTTTTACTTAGCCAACCTGAGTTTACACTATTCATGTCAGCTTTCCATCTGTCAGTAACAGAATCCATCTCTTTATTTTGTTGGTCGTAAATTAATTGCTGTAATTTTATTTTGTCATCAGTAGATATTTTTGATTTGCTTATTTCAGCTAATGCATCTTGCGGTGAACTTACACCACTTAATACTTTGCCTAATGTTGGGTTTATCATTGATGCCGCACCAAATAATAATTTACCAACAGTAGTTTCTTTGAATTTTTTTTTATTACTCATTATTATAAAATTTAAAATGCATTACAAATAAAATTAAATATAAATTAAATTCTGTCCAGTCATTAAAGTCATCTGCTGGATAGTAGCTAAACCCTAATAATGGTCCAGTTGTTAATTTTTCTACTATTGCAAACTCCCAGTTCATTTAACTATTTGTAATATCTATATATTTAGTTTTACCCTTGTCTCTAACCGCTTTTAATATGCGGTTTCTATTAACTGAATCACTTACATAACTAACATGGACCCAGTCAGGATTTGTACTATCACCAAACTCCCATATCATTTGGTCAAAGTTTAAATTTTCTTTTATATAATTAAACATTTCAGCATTTGTTTTATGACCATAGATATCATCAATATCCATTGCATATCCAAAACAATGTTGCGAGGTTTGTTTGCCATTTTTTGATGCACCGCCAATGGCTTTATTAAGTGCCTCAGACCTATAAAAAGAATTTATCTTTATTGGACCACCAACCCATTTTCTAAGCGGCTCAAATATGTTTTCCGCAACTGCTTTCATATTAGATAAAATGTTGCCATCTGGTGTATTTGCAAGTCCTAATCGCATTGCTGTAATACTTTTAGTAGCTTCTTTTTCAGAAATGTGTTTACTAATCATAATTTATTTTTAGTTTGTTGTTGCCCTTCTAGGTTTTGTGCCTTCTAGCATTATTTCATTAATTCTTTGCTGTATTTCATCTTTTGTAGCTGTAATTTTGAAACTTAAATCAGCTTTCCATTGGCCTCGAGGTTTACCATTTTTATCAAGTAAAATAATTATTGGCACAGATTTAATCTGAGACCTTAATGAGGGTGCCTGGTCCTCTAATAATGCAAATTTAACTTTTGCATTTTCAATACCTCTTAAATTAAAATTATTTGATACATTCCAACTAGCGTTAATATGCATCAATGTTAAATCTTGAGCTTTAACACAAACCGCAACCAATACAAATATCACACATAATATAAATTTTTTCATCTTTTTTTATAAACTTTATCTTCTAAATCTTTTATTGCTTCTTTATTTTCCTCAACATCCTCTTTTATGTTTTCTGTTAATTTATCAATTTGAACAATGTTAGTTCTAATTAATTCATCTTTAAATTTAAACTCCATTTGTTGTACAAATTCATCACCAGAAAAATTATCAATTTTATTTTGTAAATCAGTTATATCGCCTTGTAATGTAAACCACATACTAGCTAGTGAAATTGTACCAGCAATGATAATTCCGATTGTTTTTAAATCTAGTTGTACGTTAGTATCTTCACTAATTTTTGTCGCCATCTTGTTTTTTACTTTTTATTTTTTGTATTGTATATATTATAGTTGCAATAAGCAAAACTATTCGCAAAGTTACTTCAATATTTGTTAATGATAAACCTAGTGCAATTGTATTAAATAAATATATTTTCATGTCTTGTAATGCCATTTTTTTAATTTGTTTGTTCAACTTTATTTGATAATTCTAATATTGCCCTAAAATATGTATGGTCTGTTAAATCCTCTTGTAAATATGTTACGCCAGAATTTTGAACCGCATAACAATTAAAATTATTAGATGTTAAATCAAATGCACTTTGATTTTTACTTATAATTAAATTCATTATATCACTCATGATTGTATTAGCTTGTAAATCACCACCTGTTGTACTTTGAAATCTAGTAACAACCTCAATTCTAGTAATACATTCAACATTATATTTTGTTTGGTTATCATCAATAGCATTTGTTGATAAACCATAAACTCTCACATAAGGGAATGATACATTATTAGGCACTCTGTTATAAAATGGCACATTTGCACCATTATAACTTATATTACCACCGCAAGTTGTAATTATTTTTTGTCTTATAAATTTTATAGGGTCTTTCATTATTTTGTTGCTTTTTTTAGCTCTTGTTCTAATTTTTGTAATAATTCATAAAAACCCTCTCTAACAGAATTAAAAAAATATGGTTGTGGCTTCATTGTAACCTCTCTTTTACCTTGGCCACTAAACATAGCTTTTATCATTGATGCACTTATACCTAGTTCCTCAGCATCATTAGTATTTATGGCACCACCAGTACCAAACTCAATATAAGGTGCATATTTTGCAGTCGCTTCAACATACGCTTTATTCTTTTGTGAACCAAAGCTAATTGATTGTTTTAAATTACCAGTATCAACAGGAACTTTTTTAACAGCTTTTGATACTATGTTAGCGGCTGTATAACCTATTTGACTACTTAGTTTTTGTTCGCTAATTTTTTTAAGTTTTTTTAACTTTTTATTTAGCAAAACTAAATCACTACTATTTATTTTAACACCAGCTTTTGCCATTATTCAATTTTAATTCCTATTATTTTTGTATAATTTTTATATTCACTTTCGTAAATATCATTTATTCTGTAATCCTCATCAACGCCATCTATTTGAAAAAACCACTCTTGACCACCAATATTAGCATCAATAAAATCTATTGTATCAGCTCGGCATATTAATTCAACCTCAGTCCTGGTTTGTCTTTGGCCATCTGTTGATGTTCTTAATCCTTTGACTTGTTTGTACTTAGCCCAAATATCAATATAATTAGTAACAGAATTGGTCCAACCGCCAAAATTATCAGATACATTAGTTAATTTTTTTATCTGTATTCTAGTATTTAGTTTACCTATATTCATTATAAAAACATTGCTTTATATGAATTTAAAATATCCCTTGTATCGGTTGGTATTAAATCAGATGCATTGTTTTCATCACCAGAATTAAAATCAACTCTATTTTCATAATATGTTGTGGCTAGTTGCAATATAGCTTGTTGTAATAAAGAATCATTAAGACCAGCAGTAATATATACAACAGTTACTTTTTTAGCATAACCATTATCCAGCTCAATAGTTTCTTTGTCTAAACCAACATTTGTATGTGTTAATGCAACGCCATCAGCATGAATACTAGATATTGATGCAACTGGCCCAAATGGTATTGTAAATGTACCGCTGGTTTCATCTAAATAATAGCTTCTATTTTTTGCAACAATATCCCTTGAAATATAATTCTCACACCATATCCTAGCTTGAGTTATTTGCCTTGCAATAATCGCATCATCAGCTGTTGTATCTATTTTTGCAAATAGTTTTAAATCAGCGGATGTAACAATTTCCGACCCAGTAGTTGAATTAATCTTTACTTGCCTCATTTTTGGTTTCTTTAGATTTTAATTTTAGTTCTTTAGTTTCTTTTTTTGGCTTAGCTTCTTTTTTAACAATAGCTTCACCCCATCCTTTAGAAATCCATTTACTTGAATTAAGTTCGTTAATTTCAATTATATCACCCTCATTGTAATTACGACCCTCTTTACTAATTGGTATTAAAAGTTTTATTTTCATGATATTAATTTTATGTAAAGATAAAAAAAAAGTGCCACTAGGTTTTTAATCTAATGGCACATCAAACTTATTTATGAAATCAATGCAAAGTTATTAAAATTTTCTTTATACTTTCCATTGATATTTATTTTCAAACAAGATTGACCTAAGTTTGGAATTATAAAAAAACCATTATTACCCTCATCCCACAATGCAAAGAAATCAACATATTTTTTCTCATAGGATGGCAAACCTGTACGCCTTAATGTTATTTGTATGCTGTTTTTATGTCTCCGCCTATCTTTGCCTAAATACTTAATTTGTATTTTGAACATATTGCCATCCTTTTCAAGAATACAGTCATAATAACTTGAACCTATTAAGGGAGTTGATACGTTGTAACCATGTTGAATGGCAATTGCCGCAAAATGACATTCCGCAAAACAACCCTTTTGGTTATGGTTCATAAAAAAGAATATATAAAAAAAACCAGCTAAATTAATAACTGGCTTTTTAACATTCCAAGATTTCAAACAAAACAACAATTACAAAAATTTATCCTCGGAATGTACTATTTTATGAATATCATTAGCTAATTTATATATCCTTATTTTTTTTATAGGTGGCAAATTATCCCATGTCTTACGCTCAATAGAACCTTGTATCATGTCATCAATATGTATCATTTTTTTACTGCTCATTTGTCAATATTGAAACGCCAAAAACACATAGTATTGTGGCTGTTAAAAAGTCGCTTGATAGTAACACTACCCTAACGCTCAAAAAGAACATTATAAACGCTAAAAAGTGCTTTAAATTAGGTTTACTCATTATCCTTAGTTATTTTAATTAAACCTTTTGAGTAGTTTTTAAATAAATTATTAAGTACAGCCCTTTCATTTTTTCTCTGCCTTTTAGCTTTATTTAAATTGTGTAAAAATTTTTCTCTATTTGCCATAACTATATATCTAACATTAAGAATAAACATATTGTGTAAACAACTACATGAATGGCAATTAACCACTTCCAGTTGTTAGGGTCTTGTTTTAAAAACTTTTTATACATATCAAACATTGTCTTTATTTTTAATTAGTGATTTAGATAATTCATGCAGTAACAATTGCCTATAACCTTTTGGCATATTTAGTGCATTATCTTTTATTTTTTTATAGTATATTATTTTCATATTAAGTGATTACCTTATCCTCAAATTTAAAAATGCCATTATTGTAAATATTTAATGCCTCTTTAATTGACCAACAAGGCGTTGACAATAAACCATAATCACCACCATTTTCAAAACATACACCTTTTTTATTGTTAACTATTAATGCATATTTAGGCGGATTATCTGTATCATCGAAAAAACCCCAGTATGGTAAATTAAATTGGATTGTACAATAACCTTGTGCCTCTAATGCTTTTTTTGAATTTACTTTTTTTAAATTTATTTTCATATCTAAGTTTTTAAAAGGGGGTTTTTACACCCCCATTGTTTTTATTTATTTTTCTAATTCATTAAATAATTTATCTCTCTTGTCTATTAATCTTTGTAAATCTAATAATCTAAAATCAGGATAAACTTTTTCTGAGTTTCTAATTTCGTTACTTAATGTTTTAATTTGCTTTTCTAATTCTTTCATAATAATAATTTTTATTGTTTTGTTTTTAATTATACACCAAATATAAAAGAATATTTTTAAATACCAAATATATTTTGCATTTATTTTAAAAAAAAACCTATTTTAAATTTTTTACTGGTGGGTTGTTATTTCATATACTCAACCAATACACTATCATACTTTTTAAAAAACATTCTCAATGTAGGCAGTTATTTCGTGTACTCTACCAATATACATTTATCAATGCTTTCAGTTTTTTTTATTTCAATGAACTTAATTTGAAAAGGTGGGCGGACTTGCACCGCCTTTGTAGGGCATTCACCCCTAACTTGTACTAACCACCTTTTTAATGAACGTAATAATTATTAACTAATTACATGACAAATATAAAAGTTTTTTTTTAATTACAAAATTTATTTTGCATTTATTTTATTATTATTTCAGTTTACCCCATAAAAAAAGGGGTAATAAATACCCCTCTTTTACTATAATAATAGTTATTATTATGGAGTTATAGCCGCTTTTGCAGTACTAAATGTACCATCAATAATAGCTTTTGGCAAGTATGTTGCAAGTGCAACTCTTTCCATTACTCTAACAGTAACAAAACCATCCCTTACGTTAGTTCCATCCTCTGTAAAGAATTCAACAGATACGTTGTCTCTAACCCATAATTGAGCCGCTTGACCAAAGTTACCCACTAGGAATGTTCCTGGGTTAACTTCGTTATTTACAGCGATTGGCACACCTAAGAAATTAGGTTGTAACCCTTGATACACTTGGTCCTTAAGATAGTTATTAGTAGTATCTTTTAATAATAGGATTTTGTGAAAATCAGTTGGGTTTAATAGAATATAATCTGCTTTGTAATTATTAATTTCTAATTGATTAATAGCCGCAACAAGTACATCAAATTCATTAGCCGCAGTTACAGATTCGTAGAATTTACCACTAGCGGAAACATCAAAGTTAGTTCCAGAGTTATAAAAACCATTTAAATTTGGAGCTGAACCATTACCGCCTAAAATTTGGTCATCCTCAACTTCCATTAATTTAGCTGGTACCCTAGCTGATAAATAGCTAGAAATTTGCGGAGTATCGTGTAGCATTTCATCTGAAATCCTTAGATATGTTCCAATTTTTCTAACATTAGCATCAACAGCAGTCATATTAAAATCTGATTGCCCTAATGTAGCACCCTCAGCTTTTGCCGCACCACCATTTACATATCCACTTTCTTTTACATATTTAACAACATCGCTATTAGTTGAACCAATTGGGATTAATTGTCTTATGTTTTGTGGAGTTGTAGGGTCAAATTTATACCCTGGTATTCTTTGTGGTGGTATCACCGCTCCAGTAAAGTCAGCCGCAACAGTCATGTCCGCCTTTATATCAAACGAGGCACCTCTATTTGAGCCATTTCGCATTGAATCCAATGCACCCTCTTTGATAGCTTTTGTTAAATTGCCACCAAAAGATTTATCCTCTTTTTGTGAGGCTTCAAATCTTTTTTTATTAGATACTTCAATAGCATCCATTCTCTCAGTAAATTTTTGTGTTAGGTTTTTGATTTCGCCTTTTAATGCTTCATCCGCCTTACCAGTTGCTGAATCAACTGCTTGTCCATGAGCTTTTTCCAATTTAGCATCGATAATATCGCCTAATTGGTCAAGCTGGTTTTTTACATTTTCATCCATTTTAATAGAATTTTTTTAAAGTTTATTAATTAAGTATTTGTAAATATCAACCTCTTGTACCATTTTTTCAACTGGCTCAGTAGTTTCCTCAACTGGCTGAGTAGCGTTCATGAAATATGTTTTGAGTTTAAGTATTTCCGATTCTAAGGCATATCCCATATCATCAGATATATTGCCTTTTCTAAGTAGCTTACAAATGTTGTCATAACGCTTGTAAACTTTGTCAATATCAACCATGCCTTTGACATCTAATATCTTGGCCTGGTCATTTGCCGCTAATGTAACAGCACTAATTTCATATAGTTTGACTTCTTTTATTTCTCTATAATCGCCCTTGTTTTCTTTTATTATTGGCATAATACCAACAGAGTTTTCAGTAATAACACCAGCTTTCATCAATTCAATAACATCATTACCTAATTGAGTTTTTGGTATTTCAGCTGTAAAAACTAAACCTTTGTCATCCTCATATAATTCAGACATTTTACCGATAGGTTGCATCATATCATGTTGATATAAATATTTTACTCTATTCCCATTTTCTTGTATTGTCTTTTGATATGCACCCTTGCGGATTATATCCATGTCGCTATCCTTGTTATCAAAATAAGAACCATAACCTTTGACAATATTATTTTTTTCATCAAAGTCAATAATTTCATCGCCTATTGGAGCTGATTTATATATAAAATCCATAATTATATTTTTTACAAAATTACTAAATTAATTTAACTATATTAATTGACCACCAGCCAGGCCAAAACCAATATTATCTAACTGGTTAATTGTATTAGCATCTTTGACTGGTAAATATACAGCTGAGCATCTACAATTTATAACATTACGAGCTGAACCCTCACCTGGTCGCATTATTGATTCGCCACCAACAGTAAAAGTTTCTTGTTGTGGCCGCTCCTGATTATTAGCTTGATTATGCCAGTCTCGTTCCCTACCATCAATTGCCGCTGACCATCTTTTAATTAAATCGCTACCAGCAAAAACACTTAATGCACTACGCTCAATTCCATAATTTGCCGCTCTTGTAGTTTCTGTTCTTACTACTCTTAGAGCTTGATACCTTGAATATTTTTTTAATTGTTTTTTTAATATCCTAGCTTTTGCATCAGCTCCAAGGGCCATAAATTCCTGGTCTTGAAATAATCTTTGTATAACTTTAATTGCTGTTTTTTTACCAGTATTAGCAACACCAGTAATTGAAAGTGCTGTATATTTTTGAGCATAAGCCATAAATGCCAATTCCCATTCAGTTAAATATTTTCTAAAATCAACGCCTTTGTTTATATACAAGTCAAATGTTTTAGCATACCATTTAGCAAAATGCATTGATGTATCTAAATAAAGCTCATCATATAATTTTCTTAAATCATTATACTTAAATAAATCATTGTATCTAATATTATTATAATTAATCATATTATCAACTGCTTTATTATATTGGCTTTGGTAAAAATCCCTAAATCTTTTAGTGTTACGCCTTTCAGTTATTTTTCTTTGTTTTTCATTTGCATTTTTCCATGCATCACCAAATTTTTTAGATAGCTTAAATGTTTTAGTATCTAATAAATTTTCATCTTTATTTTCATATTGAGAATAGCAAAAAGCAATACGCTGGTCAGCATCAGGAAAATCATTTCTAGCTTCATCATCAATAACACATCTAGCAATAAACTGTCTTTGGCTTTCCCCTGGATTTGGTGTTGGCATTATTCTTTTATTTGATTTAATTTACGTTCACTATATGTTAACATACTTTGGCCACCCCATCCTAAAAATGCAACATAACCTTTGTCACGCCATGGTGTATCTTTAAACTTAGGATTTATTTTATTATAGCCACCGCCTTTGGTCCTAGATAAAAAACTAAATGTCCGCTTCAATGTTGACAATGAAAGTTTTTCCCTAGCAATTAATTGGTTCATTCTCGAAAGGCCAATTGATGTCATACCATCAACCTCATCACGCCCATGTTTATCAATCCAATTTTTTACCCTCTTAGCGTTATTAGTTGCACTTTGTGGATAATCAGAATAACCCTCTGCTTTGTACTCATCGTATTTTTCATTATCAACAGCATCCATGTACTCATCATGACTTTCAAAAGGCATAAAAACTGGTTCGCCATCGTATGTATGTTGATGGCTTCCTGAGCCGCCAAGTTCAATAGCTCTGTCCTCAGCTTCTTGTTGAGTTGTATAAACATCAGTCATTCCGCTGACTAATGATTTAATATTTGTGTTAGTTATTAGATTTTTTTTTTTAGTATCATCCTCATTGTCAATATCAACTTCAATATCATTTATTGGAGTTTCAACAACATCTGGCATATCAATATCATCACCACTAGCTGGTATTAAATTAGCTGGTATGTAATAATCATTAAGTATTGGGTTTTGTTCATCATGGTCATAACTCATGGCCGCTCTTTTTTCATTTGGAGTTAACCACCATGCCTTAGACATTTGGTCCACTATTTTATCAGTTTCCTCTTGTAATTCTGGGATAACACTAAAATCATATTCAATACAAATATCATCACCATACATTGGAGCTAACCATCTATTTAACTCATCTTTAATTTTTAATAACTCAGGAATAACACAATTTTGATATAATGCCTTTTTAGCTTCTTTCATATTGTTATATGTTGAGCTTTCAGTATTATTTAATAATTGTACTGGCACATTGTATATGTTACATAAATCTTTTATTGATGCATTATATTGCTCAATTAAACTCATATCACTAGCATTTAAACCAAAGTTAACCCATGATAATTTTTTTGGAGTTATAATAATATCACCAGCTTTTTTACTGCCTTGATGCTCTTTCCTAAATTTATCTTTTAATTGCTGAGCTTGTACCTCATTTAAATCACCCTCATCACTCATTAATAAACCCCTAGCTGTCTGGTTTTGTAAAAATTTAACTCCGCTTTCTGTCGCCTCATTGTTAGTAGTCATTGAACGTAAACCAGCTTTTAGAGGTGATTGACCATAAAGATGTGAACCAGTACCATCATAAAAAGGGTTAAAATCTTTTATATGGCACATTTGGTCAGCTGGTATATGGTATGTACCATTATACTCAATAGTATATGATTCAACTGGCTTCATTATACCCCCAGAATTTATTTCCATAATCTGTGATGGCATAATGTAAAGCTCAGTATATTTATTTATGTTTTCACCAGTTTCTGGTCCAATACCATAAATGTAGCGGTTACCAGTTAATTTACCAAAGGCAATCATTTCAGTAATCCAAGTTGCATAGGATTGAGCTGGATTTGGTCGCTCTAATAGTTTGTGTAAATCAGTATGCTCAAGCTCAACAAGAGCGTGTTTTTTTAACATATTAGATTTAAGCATAACATTAGGGTCAGCAATACCACTACTCATTGCCTTATATCTTTTATAGCTATTGTCATTTACCTTACGATAAATGTGATAGGGTATTGTAGATGCCGCCTTAGTAATAATATTTACAATTGAATAAATAGTTGCATTTTTTCTGTAACCATCATTTATATAGGTTTCATCATTTTCACTATTCCAAACAATAGTATTGCCGAGCCAATTATAAATTGCTCGGTTATATTGTTCACTTGTATTTTGGGATTTACTGGTTATTATAGACCTTAACCTATCAAAGAATGTTGCCATTAATATAAAATTTTATGTAAAAATACAAAATAATAAATTCTTTTTTATACAACAAAGAAATCGTTACGATTCCGCCACCTTGAATAAACACAATATCTAATGCTATCAAGCAAATGGTCTTGTTGATTTGCTTTTGGTTTGTTGATTATTGTGCCATCTTTTAACTCATCATATATGTAACCTATTTGCTCTTTAAGAATGTTTGTTGATTCCTCACTAACGTATATGTCAAACTCTTTTAACAAGCTAATTGATGCATTTATACTGCCTTGCCCTTTTGTTGCTCCTTTTGCCCAAATTGACATCTGGCGTAATTCCTCAATTGACTTTGGTTCGGCACTATCACAATACATTAGCATATCATCTAATTTACTATCCTTAATAAAGTTTGCAATGTCTCTGTTAGTCATTCCCTTTTTATAAATAAGCTCATGAATATATAAGCTGTTATTATGTTTACCAACTTTTACAATAGCTAAATTATCTTGGCTAAATCCAAAATCACATCCCAGCACCTCATCATCTAATTGTGGAAAATCTTTATAAGGAATATAATTCCAATTCTTAAATATTTGTTTTTCACTAAACTCAGCTCTTTGGCCCTCACCATACACACGCCAGTAATCTGGGTCACGCTCTTTAATCCTTTCAATTTCATTAACTAACTCTTTTGGTAAAAACTTATTATCCTTATATGTGCTTATAAATAATGCCGCATCATCACGCTCAGCTAAATCATATAAATAGTGTACTGGGTCTGATGGGTTAAAATCAATATAAATATTTTTTCTGGTCCTCATCACTAATTGCTGGTAATCTTCAAAAAATAATTCATTACCCTCATTAATCCATAATACATCCCTAGCTGACCCCCTAATTTTTTGTGCATCATCCGCACTAAACATTTCTAATGTATGGCCATTGTATTCAAATGTATTTTCTGTTTTATTATGCACTCCATGCCAGTAGATACCCAGCTGTTTAGATATATGTAAAAAATCCCTTAATACTGACCTTTTAAGAGCTGGTAATGTTTTACGAACTATTGATATTGTTAATGGCTCTTTGTGAGTAGTCATTAAGTATAAACAGTATTGCATTAGTGACCAAGATTTACCGCTTCTGGTACCGCCTTGAAATATGTTTAATCTTTTATCTGAGTTAACCGCCTGGTAAAATTGTTTATTGCAATACTCAGTTACTTTTTGTCTTTGGCTGGTGTCCATTCAATTAGTTTGCTTTCAATAGTACTATCGTGCTGTATTTCTTGCCTTTCGATATACCCTCTTTTTTTCCCTTTTGTTTTTAATAGAAATATAGTTGCTGTTACATTGCCCTCTCGTATCTGTTCATGTAATTGGCTTTCCGCAAAATCTAATGTAACATTCTCAATGTCTTTTACTTTGGCCGCATAATCTGGGTCTTTCTTTAACCAATTGTAATGAGTTTGTCTATCAATGCCAACTTGTTTTACAGCTGTTGTAACAACTGATAAACTTTTTTCCAATGCTTTAAGCATTAATCTTTTTTTATGTGTCGAAACTTGTCTAATTGCCATTTAACAAAAATACATAAAAAAAAGGGAGTTGTGAAACCCCCTTTGATTACCTAATGCCAATAGAATTAACCTGGCTTTTTATATTAGGTTTTTATATAGTTATTTAGTTCTTGTAACTCTTTTTGATATAATCCTATTTCTCTTTTTTTATTTGGATAATAATGTTTTAATATATCGATATTATTCATTAACTCTCTTTTTTTTACATAAACACAAACCATTGTAGGTTTGCCATCTATTATTTCTTTTATATATTTCATAATTATATTTCTTTTATTTCTTTTAATGATTCATTTGCTTTTATCATTTTTTTTGCAAATAAAATAACCTCAGATTGATTTGTTCTTAAATTATTATCATCTTTACTATCCTCACTTAACCAGTTTAATAATATTTGTAACTCACCAACTGTATGGTCACTCATAACTCTAACAGCAATACCAGTAGCTCTTAATTCAAAATTTATTGAATCGTAATAAGATGATACAACTGATAGTTTTAAATTTAAATTTGCTATTTTAACACCGCTTCCCAAATTTTCAATTTTGTTTAATTTTAATTCATTCATAATTGTAATTTTTAATTTATATTAATTTGTTTGTTTAATACAGCTAAATTACAAATATATTTTAAAAAACAAAATATTTTTTTAATTTATTTTAATTGTTTTGCTTTTTTTCATATAAATACAAGTATAAATCCCATATTTTACTACTGGCTATTGATTGATTTTTATAAGTATCTGGTGATTTAATAAATAAACCATTGTCGCTTATTTCAATATGACATTCTTTTTTATTCTTTATTGGTACTATATAGATTTTAATATTATTATCTAAACACCAGGATTGAGCTTTTAAATACTTATTCATTCTGTGCCAGATATTATATCTTTTTTATTTTGTTCATCAACAAGTAATGAAAAACCTAAAAACAAATAGTTTATTGCATCAGCATAACGACTATCAATTGGCTCAGCTTGTATCATATTTGGATTACCAGCATGAGTTAATATAGCTTGTATATGTTTATTAAAAAATACCGCCCAAACTTCCATAGGTTTTATACCTATACTTTCAGCAGTTGTTTTAAAATTGTTTAATACATCAATACTTTTGTTTGTGTATTCTGGTTGCTTAGCATCCATTATATCCTGAGCTTTATTTAAGATATATTTTCTAGTTTCTTGATATTCTTTTTTAGTCATATTAATTTGATTTAAATTTTTTAATTGCTTTTATAAAAAAATCTGGTTTATATTTTTTAGGTATATGCATTTTTTCTAAATCTTTATAATATTCTTTTATATCTATTGCTAAATCGGTATCTAAAGAATTTAAAATTTTTAAATATTCTTTTGGATTTTCTTGAATAAAAATTGCTAAAATTAATCTTTCAAAATCTCCCTCTTGTTCTAGTTTTATCATAATTTAATTTTTAAAATGGTACATTATCTTTTATTATTTCTAATTTTTTATCTGTCGTGTAAATTGGTTTATATATGCCGCCATTGTCAAAATCTGGTGCAATTTCAAAATCACCTAGTTGGCCATTTTCTTTACGCTTTACTTTCTCAACATGGATTCTAACAACATCACTTTTATATTTAGTTTTTTGGCCTATGCATCTATATGCAATTAAACCATTATATGCCTTATTAAAAAAATCAGCAGAACCAGAAATATCATAAAGAGTTGGTTTTTTATATACACCACCCTCACTTTCAATTTTTCTTGGATGTGCCACTAAAAATAAATGTGTATTAGTTTGCTGACAAAATTGTGTTATTTGACTTAATATTTTTCCTATGTAACTAAAATCTCTTTGTGCGGAATGGTCTAACATATTATAAGGGTCAATAACACATACATTGATACCCTTTTGAAATACAAGCTCTCTAAATGCATTTAAAATGCCTTTAAGGGTTAAGTTTTCTAAATCTATCTTAATCCAAAAAAAATGGTCCATTATAAAATCCTTAGTATTATTTAAATCATCAGCATTACAATTTTTATTATTTAATTTATTTGCTATTCTTTTGATATGGCCCTCGTATGGAAAACTCTCTGGCGAAAACATTGCACATCTAAAGTCATGTTTTGTAGCCAAGTTGCATAGTATTTGGTCCAATATATCAGATTTACCACTATTAGGAATACCGCTTACAACTGACCATTCACCAAATGCCATTTTAAAATAATCATCTGACCCTGGTAAACCAATACTATAATTAGTAATGCCATTATCATTAAAATTTAAAACATCATTCCAAATATTATCAATATTTAAAACACCCTCTAATGGAAAGTTTTTAGCTTCTTTAATTATATTTCTTAAAGTTTCCGCACCTTTACTAATTAAAACCTCATTAGCATCTTTATAATCACCAAACTCAACATACTTACAACGATAGTTTCCAAACCGCCTAGCCAGTTCATTTCTTAATTGCAATCCAGCATCATCATTATCGGTACAAAGTATTATTTCTTTTTTATCTTTAAAATATTCCCAACAATTGTCTAAATATTCCAATTTTTGTGAACCTTTACTAGCTCCATTTGGTACTGAACAAACACTATATAAACCAGATTCATGTAAACTTAAAGCATCCATTTCACCCTCAACTATATAACATCTTTTAGAATCATTTAAATTATCAATACCATAAAATATTAATTCAGCACCAGAAACTAATTTAAAATTCTTTTGACCATCCCTATATTTAACATTGATAACCTCATTTGACCTATAATAGTTAAAATTTATACATCGCCTTTTGGCTTGAACTTGAGGCATATATTCTAATGATTCGCCTATTTTCCAATGTATTAATGTTGGTTCTGTAATGCCTCTAGTATTAAACCATTTAATTACTTTGTCATTTAAATTACAATTTACTTTTGGTGGTAAAACATATTCAACCTTTTGTTTAAATTTTACATTACCACCCCAACCGCAATTATGACAATTATATAAACCCTCATTTATATCAACAGATAAACAATCATCTTTTTTGTTTTTTCTAGTATGTGAGCATTTTGGACATTTAGTTTTGACCGAGCCAGTAGAGCGTTTAAGTATAATGCCTAAGTCAATAAGCTCATTGTAGTGATTCATAAATAATAAATTTTTTTAAATATAAAAAAAAACTTTTATATTATAATGATAATTTTGTAATATTCCATTTATCTAAGATATTTTGCAAATATGGTTTTAATGGTTTTTTGCATTTATACCATTTACTATCATAATAATAATTAGTTACCCAACATTCAGCTAAGGGTATATCAATTGTATCATCTTTAAAATCATGTTTGACAATTATAGCAATTGATTTTTCTGTATGCCAACTATCAACTAATCTTTCAAGTAATAACCTTTGACCAGTAGGTAAATTGTTACCAACTTTTTTTGCCTCAAATAATATCAATGCTTTATTGTCAAATTCTAAAACAGCATCAATATCGGTTGGATGTATTTTATCATCACCAATACCACTAAAATCAATAGCTTGTTTTACTTGATTACTGTTCCTAATTAGCTTACTCATTATTTTAAATAATTTAACAATTCATTTATTTCATTTCTGTCTAATATTTGACTTAAATTAAATTCATTAAGTTTATTAGTTTTTGTTATTGCTCCTAATTTATTTTTACCATCAACATCAACATAACTTACATATTCTTTTATACCTTTTACTTTATAATAGCATTTGGGTTTATTTTGTTTTTTATAATTTTCCATAAACCGATGAATAAACATGATTCCATTTTTGTCGTTATTTCTTAATTTAAGTAATGTTAAAAAATGGTCTTTCCAAAAGTCATCATTTCTATGATATTTAACAGCTAAGTAAATATCTTTTAAATCGTATTTATCAATTCTAACACATCTATCTAAAACTTGCATCCATTTATTTTTTTGTGTATCACTTTTTGGTTGATACCTTTTGTCAAATAAATCAACAAAATGTACATAAGAATTTACAATTTGTGAATCGTGGTTAATATTACTTTTATTAGTATATATATTATTAATATTACTTTGTGGCGGATTTTCCGACATCGGTTTTGTCGATTTCGGTTTTTTACCTTTATGGTTTGCTTTTAGTATATAGTTAAATCCTTTAAATTTACCTTTGTCGGTTATTCTTTTACGCTCTAAATAACCACATTCAATTAGCTCTTTTATCTTGGCTCTAACAGCATCTTTGCCCTCTTTAAAATGGCCGCATATAAATTCAATAGTAATTTCTTGGTCAGCTGTATGTGAAAATAAATAAGAATAAAGACCAGTAGCACCAACAGAAATACCTTTGTCTCTGAAAATATAGCTAGGTATTATGGTAAAATTATCAAACTTTTTAGGTTTAAATATCTTATTGTATTTCATAAATAAGTTAAATATTATTCTTTGTCAACCAAACCTTTTATTGAATCGCAAAAATCTCTAATTTGTTTATAAGTATCAAAGAATTGATTGTAGGTAATTTCTTTATCCTCATAAAGAAACCACAAAAAATCTAAAAGCAACTCAAATTCTGGCTCATTAGCTTCGCCAATATATTTATAATCATATTTAAAATTATCGCTACTGGTTTGGGTCCATCTCACTTTTTGTGTATTAGGTTCAAAGTATATTTTTTTTGTTCTATTAGATGCCATTGTTAAAATATTTATCTATTGTTTCAATACATTCATCTAAATTATTATGCCAAACAGCCACCCAGTTCTCATTATTAAGCTCTCTAAGCCACTTTTTTTGGTTTTCGGTGGGTTTGTTATACCCAGCTTTTAATTCAATCGCTAAACCATTCTTTGTCTTATTAGGATTAAAAATCATAATATCTGGTATGCCTGGTTTAGTGCCTAGATATTTCATTTTGTATTGTTCAAATTTTGTTCGTTTACCCTCATTTGCTACATGAGTAAATAATGCCTTAGGATATTTTAAACCAATGTATTTCATGACCTGGTTTTGTAATATATCCTCTTTGCCTAAATATTTACTATATGGGTTTTTATACATAAAATTTATTTACAAAATTAAAAAATATTTAGTCAGTATCAGCCATGATGTAAATAATTCGTTTCATTTCTTTATTTTCAGACCTTACTAATTTTAGTTTTTTATCTTGATTTACTAACTTATTTTGTAACTCACCATTTTTTAACAATAAAAAATTATACTCTTTTACTAAATCATCAATGCTCATTTTTGTAGATTCAAAAATATAATCTTTGTCGGCCTCTTTTAATATTTGATTAAACATTGTTTGTAGATGTTTATGATGCTTTAAAATATAGGGTAATTCTTTTAAGCTATGTATTACAGTAGCATGGTTTTTATTTAATGTTTTGCTTATTTGCTGAAAACTACATTTAGTATATTTTCTACATAAATAATAATAACACGCTCTGGCAAAAATATACTCAAATTTTCTAGTAGGATTTTTTAATTTTAATTCTGTATGTTTCTCAACAATATCTTTAAAGTATTCTAATTTCATATTATATTAAAAATGAGCCATCCTCAGCGTATTTGTACCATGTATAGCTAGGCGGTATGTTAGTTTCCAAATAATCCTTCCAACTCTTAATGGCTTGTTTATATGCATTGCGGCCAAATTCTAATGTATCATCATCCAAAGTATGGACCTCGCAAGTATATGGATATGTAGTGGTAACAGCAATAAATTTAAAATTATCTATTCCGCAAACATCCATATAAAATGCCGCTTGTAAATGGTAACCCCATTTATATACATCCCTTTTAAATGCTTCTGGTGAATTATCTTGGCAAGTTTTAACATCACTTATATAATTTGCCATTTTATTTATACAATCTGGTCTGACCCTAACATATATGCCATTAAATTTAGTGTAATGTGATAGTTCCATTTCGCCTCTTGTATATTGTTTAGCTAATTTATTTTTATTAAATGATTTTACAATTTCTTTAATAATATAAAACATATCAGATTCTAATACTATTTTATTTTTTGCCAATTCTATTTGGTTGCTATATGCCTCTTTACCAGCTTTGGTCCTTTTATCAATTTTATCTATAACATAATATATGTCATCAAAATCCTCTGGCTCCAATAACATTTGATGAACCGCAGTTCCTAATTTCATTGCTGGAGTTTCTTTAAATTTTCTATTTAAAAAATGATATACTGATTTTTTCCAAATTTCCTTTAAACCACTTGCACTTATAGATTTATGCGAATGGTAAACCTCATTGCTATCCTTAATTATTTTCATATACTTTTATTCTGTTTTCTAAAAATTCCTTAATTTTTTTTATTTGCTCTTTTTTATCTTTTTTTGATTCAGCAATTTCACATATTCTCACCCAAAAATGTTTTGATTCTTTTGGCCTAAATATGTCTTTTAATAAATTACCGACCTTTCGCATAGGGCGATAAACTTTAGTTACATTAGTTACTTTCATATAATAAATTTTAAAGTTGATTTTAAATTTAAAAAAAAATTTGCATAAATAAAAATAAAATATAAAAAAAGGGCATAAAATTAATTACGCCCTTAGTTCCCTTTGTTTGCTTTTATATTAATTAAGGGTGTTCTAACTCATCAACATTAGATTTGTTAATCCATTTATTCTCTAAGTCAATGACTTGATAATTAAACTTGACCAAAAAGTGTATTGCATCATAAATCTTTTTAGTTTGATTTCTAAAATGATTAAATGTTTCACCCTCAATGGTTTCTGTCTTGTTTTCGTATGCCATAACTTAAAATTTAAAAAGGTAAATCGTTGCTTTCATTTGCAACTACTGGAGCTGGTGCCGAACCGCCCTCTTTACTAATTTTCCAACCTTGTATTGAGTTGAAATATTTAGTTTCACCCTCAGGGTTTTCCCATTCTCTACCTTGTATGTTAATACCAATAGTAACAACATCACCAACATTGTAGCTATTTAATACCTCACATTTATCTTGTATAAACTCAACAGTTATAAATTGTGGGTAATCATCGCCAGTTTCAATCACTAGCTCTCTTTTTTTAAATCCTTTTGCACCATACTCTTTAGTGGGATTTATTAACTTAATTTTTCCTTTTAGTTCCATATTTATTATTTTAAAGTTTAAATTGATTTTTAATTTCTGTTGCCCAAATAGTTTTCATTCTATATTTTTTTAAAATTCTTTGGGCCTCTTGTTTTGCATTACTTTGCTGATTATTTAATACAGCTTTTTTTTGGTTAATATCTAACCATGGTCGGTTATCCTCTTTTTTAACTTCAACCTTTTTATTACTAGCTAAATTACCATCATCATCCTCAGCCATAAGGCCTAATAATGATTGTAATGTGTATCGCCTAAAATAAGTTATACAGCTCCCTAATTTTTGTGGGTCATTAATTTCTGGTAATTTAATACTAGATAAAATTCTATTATCGGAATCAACATCTTGTATAACACTATGTACCTCATTATTTATTATAGGTTGTAATAATAATAAACTATGCTTTTTTAAAAGTGGATTTAAATTATTAATTAGCGAATTGATGTCGAAATAACTGCTTTTAAAAAAAGGATTTTTTGCATCCTTTGAGATTGCTCCAATCTCTTGCTGTAAAGCAAACAGCTTTTGATTTATTGATTTCATAAAGTTTAATTAATTTTTTAGTTCATAAATTATTCTGTTTAATTCAAATCCTGAGTTGTTTAATTTAGTAATATCGCCAACAGTCAATCGCTCAGGATTTTCTATTTTAGTTTTTAATGTTGGCATTGTGCAATTTAATATTTCACACACATGGTAACGCTTAAATTTTAATCTTTTAAGCTCATTTCTGAAATGTAGTTCAAATTCCATATATAATTATTTAGCTTGTAAAAATAAAAAAAAATTTGTAAATAAAAGAATTATTTTAATTTATTTTATAAAAGAAAACCCCCTAAATATAAGAACTCAGAGGGTTTTCACAGCAAACAAGGAAAAGAAAAAAGTTTAAAATGTTGCTTTAAATGTACTGCTTTGGTCATCGTTTTGGTTAGGTATGTGCATAATAACCTCAAAGGCATTTTTCTTAACACTATAAGTCATGCCATCAATATAACAGCTTACATCCTCTCTTAAATTGCCACTAGCTGGATTGCCAAAGTTAATCCATACTTTATTATTTAAACCAATAGGGTCATTATTTAAATTATATAATTTACCCTCATATCTAACAAGGTTTGTTCTATAATCATTTATTACTTGTTGTGTTACAATTTGCTCTAATGACTTTACAAAACTAGCATTATCATCCCTAGGCCTTATACAGCTAGTTGCTGATAAACCACAATTTGTATAATTATTTGATGATAATTGTAAATCACTTAAATCTAGCTCACCAGTTAAATTTGAGCCAGTTGTTCTAACTCTTTCATAAGCAAAACCATCTATATTGGCATAAAAATTTGTTCTTTTTGTACCCTCTTTGCGGTCAAATAAAAGCTCAATATTATCATAATATAAAGCATTTAAACCGCCAGAATTTTGTACAAAAGGTTCATATAAATCTAATGTCAATATACCAGTTATTGGAAACGTACCAAAATCATATTCAAACTCATCCCAAGCATCAACAGAATCAATATCTTGTATATTAACAACACTACTATCTTGCCATGATTCAGAACTATTATTCCAATATTTAATTTGTGTTGCTCCTGGTCCTTGCTCAACTACTTTTACACTAAATCTAAAACTAACACTACCATAACCACTATTAGTATCAAAATAAGCGTTAATTTTTAATTTATGGCCTAGATGTGCTGAGTTGTAAACATCAGCTGTTTTAGTTAATGTTTTTCTAGTGCCAGTTTCATTGGTTTGTGTTTGCGAGTTTTTAAAACTATTTAAACCTTGTTTTGTGAAATCACTAGATAAAGCACCTGGTGATGTTGTACCAGTACTTGCGTAAGTGGTCCAATTTGTTAAAGCATTCTCAAAACCTGAATTGGTAAAAGTATTAGTTTCCAAATATTGTGAGGTTTCATGAGTAATATTAAACTTATTTAATGGCCTTAAAAACTCTTTTACTAATGTGTTTTCTATTGGCAATAATTGGCTAGGTATCTGTT